>WNGO01003917.1_pt1 | contig 16438 bp, 14 predicted proteins | sample 5400511 | NCBI WGS metagenome assembly WNGO01 (sample SAMN13153380, study PRJNA577476) | soil metagenome | isolation source: 20 cm soil or saprolite under Garry oak tree replicate 2 | place: USA:California | collected 2016-06-15 | reverse complement strand
TCTGAGACCATTCCTCTATGGTCAAGCATTACGACTTCGTCTGCGCCGGCGTCAATGGCCTGGAATTTTCCGAGGACGCTCTGGATGTAGTTGAGGGATTTCAGCTCGTGGGTCGTGCCGTCGACCATGTCGCGTCTGTAGCTGGAGATTATGGCGGTCACTCCCTTCTCCCGGGCCTCCTTGCCGTGGGCTGGCGCGACGGGCTCGCACATTATGATGGTTGACGATTTCGGAGAGCTCCGAGGGTCCAGCCCAAGATTTCCCCGTCCCCTGGTAACGATAAGCCGAATGTAAGCATCCATCATGTTATTCCTCCGTAGAGCATCAACGACAGCATTCGCCATCTCCTCCTTTGATAGCGAGACGTTGATCCTTGTGACTCTGAGGCCCTCGAATAGTCGTTCGATGTGATCGCGTAGGTGGAAGACTATGCCGTTGTAGGCTCGTATTCCCTCAAAGACACCGTCGCCGTAAAGTAGTCCGTGGTCGTAGACTGAGATCTTTGCGCTTCCCTTGGGATAGTATTCACCGTCGATGTATACAAGCGGCTCCTTCCCCGCCATACAAAATGCCCAGAATGAAAACTAGCGATTCGCTCTATAAAAGGACAGTCTCTCAAATATTGCGAGGCTAGGTAATCTCGACCTAAATCGTAATCTACCTGAAGACACTCGACGACTCTTTCTCAGTGGGCCGGTAGTTCAGCCCGGTTAGGGAACACCCCGGAGAGAACGTCCGCCTTACACGCGGAAACCCTTTCGAGGCCGCATGGTCGGGAGTTCGAATCTCCCCCGGCCCACCATAGTTCTCTTCCTCGAGCAGAACGATGTTTCGAAGATATTGGCTTAAACGTTGCCAGAAGAAGATAAGATTCTCGTGTAGCTGAAATGAGTTTGGACCAATCCAGCATTCCGGGGCTCGGCAAGGGAAGACTGGAGGCCCTCACAGACGGCATATTCGCAACCGTGATGACAGTTCTGGTTCTGCTGTTGGCTGTTCTCTGGATTAGCCACCATAGCGTGTTTCACTATGTTACGAGGGTCGACCGGCCACTTCTCTGGCTGAACACTCTCTTCCTGCTTACGATCGGATTTCTCCCATTCTCGACTGCTCTAATCGGGAGATATCCTGAGGTGCAGGTGCCTGTGATAATTTACGGGGCTAACATAATTGCCACGAGCTTCTGCATGCTGGGCATATTATCCTATTCTGCCCGAAACAGCCTCTTGGTCGTTCCCGAACATGACAAGAGGGTCATGCAAAGAATTAGAACGCGGTGGAGAACAGGACCCTGGATATACCTAGCCGCCATCTTCCTATCCTTCATACATCCACTCATTAGTTTCGCAGTATATGTCGGAGCACTGGTCTTTCTGGTCATTCAGAGTAGTTTTGGTTTCAGACACCGTCACAAAGCAAGCGACAACTTCTAGGGATTCAACTTTCAAAAAGCTAAGGTCGAGGCGGGTAGCCATCCCCTGGCTAGAAAGGGATACTAGGATATCCGGGGTTAGCCGGAATTGTCGAAATTGGCTTCTTTCACGCGCAAATCTTAAATTGCTAAGTGCCTCGCGTGGATTACCATTGTCGCCCATCAGACGATATCTACCCCATCTACTGGTAGGCCTCACAATAAGCCTCATCATGGTAGGAGCTTACATGGCGGTCGGATTCGCAAGCCTCACCACCCCAAAGGCACTATGGTCAGCGAACCCAGTGACCATCACGTTCTCAGGCAGCTCTGGCACGGGGAGTTCGGGTAGTGTTGGAGAGGTGGTAAAGTGTGCGCCGAAGGTCGATGATGTGGTCTTTCACACTACTGTCAGCGACCCGACCAAGATTAGCCTCACCATCAGTCCATCTGGTGAGGCGACTTGCGGTCCAGCCCCGGATGATGTTACTGTGACAGCACAATGCCTTGTGGCCGCGCCGAATTGTAAGGGGACCTATACAGGCACCGTGACCATATTCCAGGGATATAGCACTATTCCGCCCAGCCTGTCAGTTACAATAGTCGTGACATAGGATAATCAAGAATGTTTTCTGCCAATCCCCTGCGACTCAGTCTAGTCCCTTCTGAGAGCTTTTCTACGAGCTAGGTCCAAGTCGGCCGAAGATTTGGTTCTCCCAACCGCTCTAACTGTCATAGTGGTCGGGGTATTCTTCGGAGTCCGTGGTCTGATTCTCTAGAACGGAGGTTCACAGTCCCCTCCGCAGGGTAAGCAAACGCAGAGAGAAGTAAGTTCTTGAGGACGTATTGAAAACTCAAGGGTTGCTGTTATCGGACGATGTGAAATTTGACCTGGCTTCCTGGTCTGACCAATGATGTTATAAAGATCTTACAGCGATAGTAGACGCGCTTTGCGAAAGCTAGCATATTTGGTCTTGGGGCTGGTCGTAACTCTTTCGCTAGCTCTCGTGGTCCATCCTAACAGAACAGCCCTGTTGCCGTCGATATCGGACGCGCATGGCGCCGCTGTCTCAATAGTTCTAAGTGGATGCGTGGTTTCAGGAGGATCCTGCCTCAATGTTGGCTGGAATGGTACCACATCAAAGCCTAACCCGCCCATTACGGTTGCTCAGGGCGATATAGTTTCGATAGCTCTGTCGACCGGCGACGGCATTTCACACGAGTTTCAATTGGATCTAGACAATGATGGCGGTGAGTCGGCTGACTGCGGGACCACGGACCCGTGCTCCCAACCTTTTCCGCCGACCACAACCTTCATGTTCACAGTCATGGCCAACCCTGCGACGTACACCTATTACTGCACATTTCACACCATCCAGATGCATGGAACCTTCACAATCAACCCTGGCTCAACAGTTGGCGGAGTTGTGACCTCACCGACCAATCCGGTGATCATAATTCAATACATCACGATAACGTCAGCTGTCCTAGTGGCGATAATCACTGCGACGCTCTATGTCGCTCGTGGCAGGCGTAAGACTCCCAGCAACTCCAAGAACTCTTGAGGAATTCTTCTATCTGAACCTGCCACCGCAGCGAAGACGCTCGACAGGTAGATCCTTTTTACCGAAAATCTCGTGGAAACCTCCCTTCTTCTTCCGCCAGAGGCGGAGCACACAAAGGGGATCTACGCAAGAATTACTAGCGAAATCGCCTTGAACAATGCTAATCTTGTCGGAATCTGGTATTGTGCTCCGGAAGCTATTTTGCTAGTGAAGGAGGAGGATAGTATCAAGGTACATGAAGCCTTGCAAAGAATGCTTTCCGAGGCACCACTTGCAAGGGCTTCGTCGACATATCCTCCCGGACAAAGCAGGGTCATAGAAATTCTCTTGCATCGCATCCCGCGTAGATATCGACGCTGCGGCTAACTGGAATTCCGTTTGGCGCAATGCGGCCGGGAAGTTTGAATTTTCTCTACACAACCAAATCAGGAAGAGGAACGAATGTCTGACCTCATCGCATCTGTAAACTCCCACATCTCCCCCGTCCACGTTTCTAATCTCTGGAGTCAATTTTGCACATGGCATCTAAATCTACTACGGTTTCATTCATTTCAAAAGAATGCACGGCCGGTTCATCGTAACCCAATCCTCCCGCGTCGGCCATAAACTGTCGCCGACCGATAGACCGAACTTGATTGCGCCCCAAGCACCTTACGCGGAGTGGTGTCAACGGCAGAAGTCGCCATAGCAGTCGCAGCATGCACCCATGGTCCTGTTCCGAGAGAGGATGAGGGGACTCTCCGGAACAGCCCTACGCTACTCCTATATGCATGCTCGATAAAGCGATTTGGAAGAGCTGACTCGTCTTGGGACATAGATCAAGTCAAGACGAGCTGGAAAAGGCGCTTGGACAAATCCGCAGTACTCGACCCGGCGGGAACCCTCTGACAAGGACGGGTCCGACACGCGATTCTCGTCCGCGCCATCTCTGGAATCGGCGGAAGCGAGGGGCTGTACTACTGATCTTCGCGCTTTTCGTCGCATTGATGGTCTTCTGGCCGTATCAACAGGGTGCCGGTCAATGGAAGCTGGGAGGAGCCGGTCATCGAGCCGCCCTAATTGACACGCTCTCTCAGACTGATCCGGACCCATTCTTCATTACAAACGTCACCCAGACGCTATCGTCAGCAGGCTACTCTGTCGACTATTATGGTCCCAGCCAGGTCACGGTTGACCTATTCCGGAACTTGCCGCTTATGGGCTATTCTGTGCTGATATTTCGCACCCATACAGCCACCGGCCCGTTTGCACCGCCCGGTCAGAACATGGTGACCCACCAGCCCTACACCACTTCCCAATACTCTCTAGAGCAGCTAGCCAACCTAGTTACCGAGGCCCTGGTAAGGCCAGGTGACCGATTCTTTGCCATAACTCCCAGCTTCATCACTCGTGAAGCCGCCGGCGTAGGTGGTTTTCAGGGAGCACTGATCATCCAGATGGGATGTTCCACACTCCAGGCTAGGCCCGACCTGGCTACAGCTTTCTTCGAGAGAGGGGCCAGCGCTTTTGTAGGATGGAACGGAGTCGTCAGCTCGTACTACACAGATGTCAGGACAGAGAGCTTCCTCTCATCCTTGATGCACGGGAAGACTCTCCAGCAGGCTGTCGCCAGCGCGAGTGCGCCCGACCCAGACTGGGGTGGACAGTTGACGTATCTTGAACCCTCGTCCGTTTCTCAACAACTCATGATCGACCAAGTCGCAGTCATAGTAGTCTGGACATTGATACTCATTCCAGGTCTGCTCCTGGCCCGTCGACAAGGATTCCTCCAAGCGATGGGCCGTGCATGGAAGAATAATCGGAATGGTAGGCCCGGAAAGAGCGGAAAGCAAGCAGCACCTTAACTCAGTCCATCGTCGAGAACCGGATCTTCATTTCATACGAAACAGGGTGGATGGGCAACGGAGCAAGGTTAGCAAAAGGCTGTAGAGGTTTGCGTGCCCTTCGGGTACCGATATGCTAAACTAGTTATTCACAGCATCGTTCCTTACTCGGTCGTTGACAGGGAAGAAACCGCGTAAGTCGCGTTTCTGGCAGTTCGAGCCGTCACTATTCCAGCCCGGACCCAGATCAGGCTTCCTCCTACGGCATGTACTCGGCCCTGCCAGGACAATCGCTGGACGCACGGTCTGGGTCCTTGCGTTCGCCTACCCGCTCCTACTCGTCACCCTCGGAGTCGTCTTCGGCGGTCTCGTCTTCTGGGCAAGCTTCGCCGGCTCTGCTGGGCTCATATGGCTCGTCATAAGGAAGGCCGGGTATGCCCGCAATTTTGAAGGATGGGACATTGGATATAGAAAATTCCTGGCACTATTCGTCGCCTTCGGCATAACGCTGACCATCTTCATCGGATTCCTCTACACTCCAATCAGAGGCTTGACCATTCCCCTAATGGGAGGAATGCTCGTACTGGCCCTGGTTCTCGCACTCTGGAAGACCTCAAACCGATAAGACACGGATTCTTCTGTGATCTGATAGCAATCGCTACAGCTTTCCGCTGCGAAAAGCTCTAGTGCAGGAGCCTAACCAGTAGACCATTTCAACTGTTCTAGTGGACCGAGGTCTTCTAAAGGTACTTCATTATAGAAGAAAGGCTACTCTGTTTCTTGCCCGCCGTTTCCTTCTATAGTAGGCTAGAGCGACTGCAGTTGAGACGAAGAGCAGCGCAGCATAGGGTAGCAACGAGATTAGTAGGCTGGGCTTTGCCGTTGGCAGGACTGTTCCTCCCACAGAGCCAGATACCACTGTTAGTGTGAATTGGGTTGTACGAGTCAGTCCTCCCCCAGTGCCGGTGACGGTGATCATGTAGGAGCCTAAGTGCGTGGTGGGGGTCGTGGTAATGATCAACGAGCTAGAGTAGGGTGGATTACCGGTTGAGGGATTGAAACCGCAAGAGGCGCCATTTGGGAGGCCGGCGGTGCACGATGGAGTGATAGCATAGTTGGGGATGAATGGATAGTCGGGGTAGTCCAGCCAAATAGTATTGCCGGAACTGAAGCCTGGAGAAACAAGCATCGAGCCACTGTTGTGAATTGCAAAATCAGCAATTACGGAAAATGGCTCGCATGCTCCGTTTGGGAGTTGTGAGAAGTCTATGGGGTCTCCGCTGTAGGTGGCGTTGTAGCTGTACGTTCCTGCAGCCAATGGGCCGGTGGATGAGGAGGGTGGAACGACGGCGTTTCTCACCGTAACCGTTTGGGTGGTTGACGGAGTGCCGGAACAGAGTCCATTCGTGTAGAAGTTGTAGGTGAGGTTTCCACCCGCATTGATGGCAGCCAGCGACAACGAGGCGTTGTCATGCACGCTCGTCCCAGCTATAACCAGAGGGACAATGGGTAATCCCGTGGAATCGTTGATCACCGTCGTCGTGATGCTCGGAGTGTAGAAGATAGCGCTGGTGATGACAGCCAGAGCCCGGTCTTGGGCGCCTGTGCTGGCCCCGTCCAACAGGTCCAGACTCATGTGATAGGGCGATCCGTTTATGAAAATCGCAGAGTTGCCCCTGCCCCAGTTAGACTGGGAGGCAATGTGACCTCCCCAAGCAATGGCCACGGTAGAACCAGCGCTGTTAAAGGACAGCTCCACACTGGTCATGCAAGTGCCCGTTCCCGTTACAACATTCTCGGCTGTGTATGCGAAGCTGTTCAGCGTAGTACCAGCTGGTCCATAGATGAAGATCTTCCCCTACTCTGTGAGCCTGAAAACGTGCCGGACGAGGCATCACATTTGACAAGGGAGGCAGCTGGCACGGTTACGAAATCTGACGGGTTCGCCGGGATGCACTCAGAGCTGGGAAGAACGTCACTACAAGGATTGTTGGTATTCGCATTGTAGTGGAAATCAAGCGTGTGAACTCCAACAGAGAGCCCCTTGATGACCACCCTGTAAGCGATGAACTGGCCCTCCATCCAGTGTGCCTGCTGCGGCTGGGCATTACCGTTCACCCAACCCAGGGGGGTGACGTACCGGGATTGCACGCCGCAGCTGTCAGTCCGACCGCATCATTTCTACACTGGTCCAAATTCGCAGCCTCGGACTAATCATGAAAGGTTGTAGACGCAGAATTCATCCCATCAGCCGCAGTCACGACATAAGTTCCAAAAACATGATCAAGAAGATAGGTAGTCGTGAAACCCCCAAAGAGTCTGAGGCAACCGACCAAGAAGTCATATTGCCGTCCGGATCCGTGACGGAAACTGCCACGGCACCATTTCGGGAGAAGCCAGATCCATATATCGCAACGGTCGATCCAACCAAATAATCTGACTGATCTGTAGTTACCGACGCAGTCGCATGAACACTAACCGCCGAAAATCCAATCGAGATCAGAGCGACCAAGGCAAGTAACGTGACCAGAAAGATTTTGTCCGTTCTCAACTTTCTCTCCGAGTTGCGCAGTCGCGCGCGCAAACGAGATAAAACCTTTCGTCTCGCGAGTCGAGTTGATATGGCTCATCTACCCGGACGGTATTGACTCAAAATTGTTAAGTCAGTCCAGTCGCCAGCCACACTCTTCACCAGCCTTCCTGAGATGGGGTGGGGGGCGCATTCTTGCCGGGCTCAATACAGTAGTGGGCTCCACATCTATGTCATGGAGCCTAGTGGGCGAGACGACCGAGATATGACATGGTCGTGGTCGATCAAAGTCGATGGGGACAATATAGGAGTCGATTGAGGGAGTTCGGTTTGTTGTCGAGCCTCCGGGTTCGGCGGTTAGATGACCGTCATTGCCAAGACAGCCCCGCAAATAGGCGCAAACTGGGTCTTGCAGTCTTTCAGTTGCACGCGGCATAGCTCGGATATTCTAAGTATCTTTGAGAGTCTGCCTCATCGCTTGCGAGAACATAGGCCTACCCACACACCATCAGCTACAGATTGCTTACGATTCTCAATGATTGGTAGGCAGCAATCTAGCTCGCCTAGGACCTGCCGTGATCTGTCTGGGTCGATCGTCCGTTACGTCTGATCAGAATGTCAGAACAGTGGAGTCAACGCTCTTATCGAGCCGAAGATCCTGCCAATCCGTTCCGAGCGGACGATAAAGGCCCGACTGTCGCGCCGCAATGACGTATCTTCCAGTCTAAGAAAGATTGTTCTTCCCGAAGTGGGGCGGAGTGGCTCCGGCCTATTCGGTGAATAATTGGCGGAGAGCTTCGAGGGCTCGCGACGCGTCGCTCTCCGCGACCATTAGTATGTCTTCTGGCGAGCAACACTGTATCCCCGCCAGATTAACATCGTTCAACGCCAGCTGGGCTGTGATCTTCGCGATGATTCCCGGAATCTTCGTTGCTTCCTGTGGGAAGATAAGAGAGATTTCGGCGAGGTCGGTTGAGTAGCTGATAATGTCCTTTGGAAGAAGCGTTTGCCGGAAGTTTTCTAGTGTCTTCATGTCGGCGATCACGCGGATTGATCGCAATCCAACGATTACCCTCAAGCTCTCTCCTCTGGTCGTCCTGATTCTCGAAGCGAACTCTGCTATCCTCTTCATTATTTCGGGACCGTTCTCAAGGGCTAGATCCGCCATCTTGTTTCTAGATGTGATCTCGCAATCCCTGAATACCTCGGGGTGGGGAACCTGACTTTCACTGCCGATAGGGTACCGTCGAATAACTCCGAGAATCGCATCTGGCGTAGAATTCACTCCGTCGGCTTCTAGAATGTACCGCGCAAGCGCCCTCGAATTGATAATCCTGCGCTGGAGGCCCTTCTTTAGCACAGGGTCGCCTTCTATGACCCTCTCTACCCGCCGCCTAATGTCTGACACAACCAGCTCAATTATGCCACATTTAGTTATTCTTATCCACCCATGCCAGCACTGCTAAATACGTTCTAGGGGAAATAATGTGGACTGAGAGACTTGCTAAAAGTACGCACCCTCCTCTTTGCAGCTGCCTTGTTTGCCCTTGCAACATCTATCATAGCCTCGGCAGTCCCGGTGCGGGCGGAGAGCCCGGACTACAGCATCGCATCGACTCCGCTTAGCAACTGCATTGTTCTTGGTACCACTGCATCCTACCACATCACCGTCTCAAGTATAGGCGGCTTTGCAGGGACAGTCGTCCTTGACGCCAATGTCGACCCAAACGCGACAAACGGCCCTACGCTCTCGCCCATCCCCTCTAGCGTGAATCTGACCGCCAGTCAGACCGTGGCTTTCGAACTAACCGCATCCACGACCAAGAATACAACTCGTCAAGTATACACCATTACAGTAGATGGATTATCTGGATACAATGCCCACTGGATGACAGTATATCTGGCATTTCAGCCTCTATGCGGAGCTGATAATGGTGTTATAATACCGGTCTACGGTACCGCCCAACTAGTAGCTTATGCTAGTATGGCAGTAGCCCTGGTCAGCCTAACAGTCGTAACGGCGATAATCTACACTAGACGACTAAAGCCAGCATATTGAACTATCGATGGAACGTAGGCTCATCTCGTCCTTTTTTTTGATATTAGCCAGCTCAGCCAAGGTTGCTTTCGACCTGAGACAGGTCGCAGGTGCCCATTACCAGACTTGTTCTCAATTTCAAGTGCCTATTGCGCCCAAAAGAATCAAGATAGGGACATGCGGCACATCGAGGCCCATCCTCCCGAAGAGTCGCATACCTTCGTCTATGCTATAGTGATCTTTACCGTCACTGATGGGTAGCCTGCTTCTGAGGCCTTGACGATGACTGTTCCAGCGACTGTCCCAGTGATAGTGATGGTAGTGGAAGCTGTGGGTGATCCGGCTGTCAGAGTCACTGGTGTTGTGCCTAGGCTGCAACTCAGACCTGTTGATGTGAAGCAAGCCAGTGTAACGTTGAGTTGGTACACCGATGCAGCTGGCGATGCTGTGAAGTTGTTGTCTGGTCCTCCGGAAAGGGAGACTGAGACGGGAATTGTCACGGGTAGGTTGGCGTGGCTGATGCTGGTGGGGGCTACAGCGATGAGGAAGCTACCATAAACAGTCCCATCATCATAGAGTCTGGGGAATAGGCTGCATCTGAGAGAGTGATCTGCACAAGGAATCCTTCGAGCCCGGGCGTGAAGCCGTCCGAACCTGGGTTCGAGGATGCGAGACGAAGAATCTTGAAGGAGCGCCTTCAAACCATAGAAATTGAGAGCGGACTTGAGAGTCTTCCTGTAAAGCCCAAAGAGATATTTTCCGATGGGCTATGTGTTGCCTGATGGAAGGATGAAGCCTCTTACCCTTCTCCTATGTATCTTCCTCGCACTCCTTTCAACAGCGCCCTTGAACGCGTTTCCGGGCGTCGTCTCGGCCAGCGGGTCCTCTTTCCCGATTGCGGCTTTCACCTACAATCCCTGTGTGCTATGCGCGGTCCCCGGAGACCTCGTCTCCTTCCAGGGCAACTGGAGCCTGGCCACGTCAGGAACGATAGTCAACTACACTTGGGACTTTGGAGACGGAACTCCACAATTCACCACGACGAGTCCGTACACCTCGCATGACTATTACGGATCTCCGGGACAGTGGCCCGCCAATCTCACGGTTAAAGACTCAAACGGCTTCGCTGATACAGTATCCCAGCTCGTTCTCTTCTACGTAACACCCAGATTCACCTTCGAACCAGCAAAGCCGATGATCGGCCAACTGGCGAAATTCAACGCCTCCGACAGTGTCTCCTATGAATCGGGGACCAACCCTATAACGGGCTACGCGTGGAATTTTGGGGATGGAGGGGCCGGGTCTGGCAGGGTGGTGACCCATTCGTACTCTGCAAGCGGATCCTACAGGATCGTTTTGACTCTTCAAACAGCGTCAGGAAATCCTTTCATCTCGAAGACACTCGTTGTAGGCCAGATAGGTAGTGTCGGCGGCCAGTCACTTATGATTGACAAGCTTGGGCTCCTGCTCCCCTACGTCGCACTAGCGTCTATCATCGTAGCAGCTTACCTCGGTGGACTCTACATGGTGCGTAGAAAAAGGTAAGATATTGCGAATGGTCCTGCCCATTAAGAGGCCCCTGGCAATCATTGTTCTCTGCCTAGCAGCCACCACGGTGCCGCCGCTTCAGGCAGAGTCGAGAGTCTTGCAGAAACCTCCACCTACCACGGCGTACTCCACGCTGGTCAGCACATCATTCCCCGCAGTCCCGGTGGGTCCTAACATTGACATTGCAGGTGAGGTCCTGCCAGACCGGCAGCAAGTAGAGACCACCGTGGCGATCGACCCTCACAACACGAGCATCATGGTTGCGGGTGCGCAAGACTTGCGCTTGAAACCGCCGGAGCACAGGTGGCACGGCTACTATCGATCAACCGACGGCGGACAGACATGGATCACCAGTCTCCTGCCCGGCTTTCCAGGCGATAGTTCGCCGGCAGGCCTATCGTCTCCACTACATACTTCCAACGCGACCTCTGATCCTGTTCTGGCCTTCGACCGGCAAGGCAACCTCTACTACGCCGGTCTCGTCTTCAACGTGAGCGCCAACGGACCCCTCGGAAATGGTCCTATTGGGAATACTGTAGCTTTTGTGGCCAACTACGCTAACGATGGTGGAACCTACTCCGGTGCCACCCTCATCAAGGGACCGCTTTTTGCGGATAAGGAATGGATCGCGATAGACAATACTGGAGGGCCATACGATGGGATCGTGTATCTTGCGTTCGATGCTAACCTTACCGCCACGAGTTATTTCGGAACCATCTTCACTAGGTCGACAGATGGGGGAAGAACCTTCTCGCCTCCCTTCTACGCTCCCGCCGACATGACAGGCGAACTCCCAGGCATGACGGTCGACCCCTCGGGCAACATCTACGTCTCAAGCCTGGCCTACAACCCGTTCACGGGCTCCGCGCTAAACTACACCCAGGTGACCAAGATCACACCAGGAGGAGCGGGGATTCTTCAGAACGTTAGGGCTGTAAACCCGGCACAGTGGCTTCCCAGCTTTCTCCCCGGGGGTCAATTCAGAACATTCACGATACCCCAGATGGCCTCCGACTTCAAGGGCGTCTATCTAGTCTTCGATGACATTCGACAGGGAAACGCGAGCGTCTTCCTCTCCCGCTCCACTGATGGTGGATCAACATGGACAGCGCCATTGAGGATCAATGATGTGCCGAATGGTCAACACTTCTTCCCAACGATCGCAACCTCGGGCGGAGTCATCAGTGTGGCTTGGTATGACAGTCGGCAGAACGTGGGGACGACCATGAACTCGCTAGATGTCTATTTCTCGGAGTCCTTGGATGGCGGAGTCAGCTTCCTACCGAACATCCGCGTGACAACTAACTCCTTCAACCCGAACATGGTCTACCGGACAGATTCTCCCAACCCGGCTCAGCGCTTCATGGGAGACTACATCGGAATAGCTGCTACTCCGACCACGGCTCATCCAGTCTGGACTGACAATCTGAATGCCTGCGACACGATCGACCCCAATTGGGGCTGCGTCGACCAAGACGCCTTCACCAGCACGATAAGCCTCGCAGACTTTACCATAGCCGCATCGCCTCCAACCCAGACCATCCAGCAGGGAACCACAGGAACCGCCACCGTCTCTGTGACAAGCCTCAACAACTATCAAGGAACCGTCACCATATCGTCCATATCTAATCCAAACGGACTACCGATCACCCCCGCAACGCACAGCCTGGGAATGACTGGTGGAACGAGCAGCTTCAACCTAACCTTCTCACCCACAACGACAACGGCAACCCAAACCTACACAGTGAACGTCACAGGAACCAGCGGACCAAGAGCACACTACGCCCTCGTCACAGTGACAGTCACTTCCCCATCGGTTGGAGGAACCATCCTTCCTCTCCAATCTGCCAGATTGCTCCTTTACCTCCTTGAAATCACGTCATCAGTTGCCGCGATCGTCCTGGCGGGGCTAATCCTACCTCTTGCACTTTATACAGACAGAAAGAAACGTCGCCAACCTGCGGGCAGTTCTTCCGAATCATAATATGGAAGAACCCAGATAGGACTAACGTTCTCGCTAGCTGACGGAAAAATTTCACCACAAAGCTAAGGGTTTTCGTTCATACCGAGTTTGGCGATAGTAGCTGCCTGCGGCTCGTCGGGTGAGCATGGACGGCCGTCACATGGTACCGAAGTAAGCAAAGCAGTTCTGGAACCTTGATATTTATCGTCTCAACCCACGCCATAGGTAGAATCTGCGATGGAGTTCTTCAGACACTGCCCGGAGTGTGGGCAGAGATTCCACATCAAGCTAGAGAGCAAGAAGCTGGTTCGTCTAGACAGAGAGACAGTTCCGGCACCGATAAGACCGCGTACGACTATCGCTCCATTCCTGGCCCCCTCAGTCCTACTCGTTCAAGAAGGGGGACCGATACTCGCCGACATCGAAGAATTCTAGTACACGTACAAGTGCAACCACTGTGGCCATGAATGGTCAGAGAAGCATGTTGAAGAACACCGGGAAAGCTGAGAAGCCAAAGTACTAGTAGCTAGCGTAGGGGAGTAAGGCCATGTAGGCTCAGGCTGATGTGACGAAGGCGAACGCGATAGAGTTCTGCATCCGGAACGAGCCGTGGGTGAAGTATAAGCTGGTATCATGGGGAGACATTTGAGTATGGTTGGAATCACTACATCTCCTGCTAACGAGCGTTTTCGAAAGGTAAATTGTCTGAACTCGTCAGGTCCTGTGCTCGTGCTGGAACGGGAGATTGGCCTCGTAGGTTCTTGGTTTGGATGACTGGGCTTGCGCTGAAGGGTTCGTCACCGCTGTAAGGTCGAGTCGCGTTTTGTTGTGGTCGGGGCGAGATCTGGATTGGCCCGAGGGTCGAAAGAGAATTCTGAGAAGTCTTGCTTTCTCTCGACGCGGTGGGGGCTAACAAGTACTCGTCAGGAGAACGAAAGTGTTCGAGGAAGGCGGCAGAATCGAAGATAGTTTTGTCTCTCACCTAGGGCCTGGTTCTCGTCGGCAAGCGATGTTTTCGACCTCTTGAGCTTAGAATTGTTTCGCTTTTGATTCCTGAGCTTGAAGAGTTCACTCGCAAAGAACCGTTGAAGTTCCCGGGGCGTATTTCAGATCGTGTCTTCGCTGATGATTCAGAGGAATACTCGCAATCTGGAGAATCAGACTTCTCGTCTTTTGACAACTATTACGTTCCAGATTGAGCTGGGCAATTACGGGAATATGTTCCCGTCAAGCTCGGTCTGATTTTTCTCCGACAGCCGTCATCCTAGTATCAAAATAGAGTGCCTCTTTCAAAACGGCGATTGTCCAAGATTCTTGAAGAGACCTTTTATGAGCTGGGTCTGATTTCGCGGAAGATTTGGTTCTCCCAACGGCTCTCACAGTCATTGTGGTCGGCGTCTTCTTCGGAGTCTACGGCCTAATCCTGTCGGACAAGTTTCACAAGCCCTCTGCCGCCGTCCTAGGCGCTACTCTGATGGTTGGCACGGGCGTCTTAAGCGAGACGGATCTCGTCTCCGCGATCAATTGGACCGCGCTTGCCGTCCTTCTGGGGATGTTCATAATCGCCTCCAGCCTCCGGGAGGCCGGTTTCTTCGAGTGGATGGGTCTTCGTCTCGCTCGATCGGTTGATGCTCACCCGGTTCTGATGTACGTTCTGCTACCGTTGTTGACTGCGGGTATGGCTTCGCTCCTCGACATCGTCACGGTAGCTCTCTTCATCGTCCCGTTAACGGTGGAGGTGTTCGACGGTCTTGGCATCGATCCGATACCCTTCGTGATTGCGGAGGTTTTGGCGGCGAATGTTGGGGGGATTGCGACGATGGTGGGGGATCCAACGAATGTTATCATCGGCTCGTCCCCGCTGGTCAACCTCTCTTTCAATCAATTCCTGTTCAACACTGCGCCGATTGCACTGGCGATCCTAGCAGTGAATTCTTCAATTCTCTATCTGAGGAATCATGGCTTTCTTCATCGAGACGCTATGAAGAGACATCGTGAACGAGGACGGTTACAGATTCCAAATCCGTCTAGCGCTGTTAAGGATCGTGGTCTCCTACGGGTCAGTCTTGTGTCGCTGGGACTTGCTGTCACATTCCTGATCGTCCATACGTTTCTCGGGGTCTCAGCAGCACTCGCTACTCTCCTACCTGCATTTCTCATCCTAGTCTACGAGTCCTCAAGGACTAGCGAAGTCCGCGATGTCCTAGGCCGGGTCGACTGGCAGATCTTCTTCTTCTTCGGAGGACTATTCATCCTAGTCGCAGGCTTCGCAAAGACCGGACTATTGGTACAGCTGGGCGGCTGGATGGTTCAGGAGTCCGGCGGAAACCTAGCACTCGCAGTCACACTAGTCCTTTGGACCACCGCGCTGATCAGCCAGATCGTAGACAACGTCCCGCTGGTCACAGTCTTCATCCCCGTGATTGGAGCAATGTCCAGCTTCTCAGGGGTCTCAATCGCACCTTTGGCCTGGGCCTTGGCTGTGGGCACCGGGATCGGCGGGATGGCCACTCCAATAGGTACAGCGTCGAATATGGTTGCCTTGAATATTCTCAACAAAGAGAAGAAGCGGCTCAGCTTCAGCAGATTCGCGAAGAGGTCTGTCCCACTGACAATTATTGACTTGCTGATCGCAAATATTATCCTGCTAGTCCGGCTCTGAAAGTATCTACTTGGGGAATTTTCGTCTCGACTCTTCGGGAGGTTCCTCTCCAGAAGTGTCTCTCTGGTCCTGAGCGTACATATGCACCTGTTCTGTCGGTAATCTCTCCACCAGACAAGTTTCTTCTCCATGAATGGGACAGATATGGAGCCAAGTCTCTTCCGTCATATGCGCCTAGCTTCCAATACCTGCCTAAAACAGAAGGACGGTTAACCGTACAATCCCTTGAGGTCTCGTTCCTTTGTCGGTACTTGTGCCTGTCTCTTGATCAGGGTCTGTGGGACTTTTATTCGCGGGATCATCTGCGCGTTAACAACATAGAGCGGTTCGCCGTCGGGACCGTATTTGTCGGTCCTTAGAATCCCTGTTATCTCCAGCTTTGCTCGTAAGACGCTACCGTCGGAGAGTTCGTACACGTTCCATCTCTCAACACCTACCCGTTCGAAGTCGACGTGTGTTGTGTTGACGGTATTGGGGTCGAGTGTTGTTGGGGGAGGGTTAGTCGGCGTGCTCTTGAGTGTTTTTGGAGCGATGGTTGTGAAGAGGTTCTGCGAAGACCAGGCGTAGACAGGCTGACCAGTCGGATCGTAGTCGGTTCCCCTGAAGATCTTTGTGATGATCAGTCGGCCGAAGAGCGAGGTTCCGTCCTCAAGCTTGTACTTCACCCAGGGCTCGTCCTTCATCGAGAACTCTACTGCGTCAGCTTTGGTCAGGTCAACCTGGGCTTGCGACATGAATCTTCAATAACAGGAATGATGTGTGAGAGGTATATACTTTGACGGACTGACTGTCCGACCCTCTGCCTCGCCGAGGCACAGTACTCTTTTCTATTGGATCCTGAACACTTGGAGTCTCCCTATCAGCTTCTAGCGGAATTGGACAAAGTTTGAGCGATCTG
>WNGO01004558.1_pt1 | contig 16440 bp, 16 predicted proteins | sample 5400511 | NCBI WGS metagenome assembly WNGO01 (sample SAMN13153380, study PRJNA577476) | soil metagenome | isolation source: 20 cm soil or saprolite under Garry oak tree replicate 2 | place: USA:California | collected 2016-06-15 | reverse complement strand
CAGCGGTGATAACGGGTTGAGTCTCACCGGTTTCTGACAACGCGAGATCGCGAAAAACGATCCCCGTAATTAAACCCATCTCCAAGTCGGCGGCACCCAGTTGCACTTTCAAATCGGTTTGATTTTGAATCTCGTCCACCAGAAAACGGCGAAACTCACCAACTCGTATCAAATAGTAGAACGCCAAGCTTGAAACGATAAGAAACAGAATGAGCGTTGCGCTGATGAAACCGATCAGCTTCAGGACTTTTCTCATGGGGAGAGGGACATCAGTGAAACCGCGGCACGCTTTCAAGCCGCACCGAATAGCGCCGTTGACAGATTTTGAGTCATGCTAGAGGAAGTTATTCTGAGGTGCAAGGGATTGAGAACACTGGAGATTTACTTGCGTTGCCGCGAACCGGCGCGGCTTCGGTTTCACAAACTTGAAGATTGCTGATAAAGATATCGACAACTCCAGTGGCTAGTACGCGCATCGCATCCCTCAAGGAATTACTTTTCGGCAAGCCCAAAGATCCGCTCGACCCCAAAGTTTTCCACCAAATATCTTTGGTGGCATTTTTGGCCTGGGTCGGTTTGGGTGCCGACGGTCTGAGCTCATCCGCATATGGCCCCGAGGAGGCCTATCTCGCCCTCGGCGAGCATTTCTACCTCGCCCTCCCGCTCGCGTTATTAATGGTGGTAACCGTCTTCGTCATCTCTGCCAGCTATGCGCAAATTATCGAGCTTTTCCCCACGGGTGGGGGCGGCTATCTCGTCGCGACGAAATTGTTGGGGCCCAAAGCAGGCTTGATTTCCGGCTCGGCGCTCGTCGTCGACTATATGCTGACGATCACGATATCGATCGCCAGCAGCGCCGATGCTCTGTTCAGTTTCCTGCCGATCAATTATCAGCCGTTCAAGATTTTCGCCGAGGTGCTGCTCATCTTCGCACTTATTTTTTTAAACCTGCGCGGCGTGAAAGAATCTGTCCTTTTTCTCTTGCCGATCTTTCTGCTATTCATCGCCATGCATGTGGTCGGGATCGCTCTCGGGATCGGTTCCCATTTGAGCAATCTGCCCGCCGTCGTCGGCAACTCGTACAGGGAGATCGCCAGTGACGTGCAGACCATCGGCCTCTTGGCGACCCTGGCGATACTGCTCCACGCCTACAGCCTTGGCGGCGGCACCTACACCGGTATCGAAGCGGTCAGTAACGGTCTGCAAATCCTGCGCGAACCACGCGTCGCGACCGGCAAGAAAACCATGCTCTACATGGCCACGTCGCTGGCTTTTACGGCGAGCGGGATTTTGCTTTGTTATCTTTTAGATCAAGTCAAACACGAACCCGGTAAGACGCTGAACGCAAGCCTGTTTTCAGGGATCTTCGCCGGTTTTTTCGGCGCTGAATCCTCGACGACGGCGTCGTTGGTCGTTTTGATTCTCATCACCGAAGCAGCCCTCCTGGTCGTCGCTGCGCAAGCGGGATTTCTTGACGGGCCGCGCGTGCTCTCGAACATGTCACTTGATTCCTGGGTACCGCATCGCCTATCACATTTGAGTGATCAGCTGGTTACGCGTAACGGCGTATGGTTCATGGGTTTGGCGTCTCTGGCTTTTCTGCTTTACAGCCACGGCGACGTGAGGCTCCTGGTCGTCATGTACAGCATCAACGTCTTTCTAACTTTCACTCTGTCCCAGCTGGGCATGTGCCGACACTGGTGGGAGGTCCGACGGTCCGAACAAAGATGGTCGCACAGGCTGGGCATCAACGGCTTCGGTCTGTTGCTTACGGGAATCATTCTATTCGTCACGACTACAACCAAATTTGCCGAAGGCGGCTGGGTCACTTTGCTTGTGACACTCGCGTTCGTGCTCGGTTGTCAATATATCAAGTCCCATTATGATCGGGTTAGGTCCGCCCTCAAGAGCCTGGACGATACGCTCCTCACGATTCCGTTTCAACCGAACCTCAAGGAACCGGTACCGCAAAAATCACCAAACGCGCCGACCGCTGCGCTCATCGTCCGCGATTTCGACGGTATCGCAGTCCATACCCTGCTCAATCTTCAGCGTCTTTTCCCAAATCACTTCAAAAATGTCGTATTCATTTCGGTCGGCGTCATTGACACGGGACAATTCAAAGGTCACAGTGAAGTTGAGAGCCTAAAGCGGAAAACCGAGGAGACCCTCAAGAGTTTCGTTGAATATGCCAATTGTTTGGGTTGGTACGCTGAATACCGCTACGAGTTGGGAGTCGATCTCATCGCGGAGCTCGAAGCGCTATGCGATTCCGTAGCGAAGGAATTTCCCCGCACGGTTTTTTTCAGCGGCAGGCTCGTGTTCGAAAGAGAAAACTTCTTCACGCGCTTGCTGCACAATCATACGCCGTTCACTTTACAGCAACGGCTCCAATTCGCCGGACGCGACATGATGATTTTACCGATACGTGTTTTTGCGAATGCGTAATCTGAGCGCACGCAAAAAGGTTGAGCGCTCGAACAAAAGCGCCAAAGCTGTGCTTTACGTTAAAGCGGCTCAATTTGAACGGCGCCTAGCGAGATTTGCTTTCAGTGACAGCGCGTAAGAACCAATTCTTGCCTTGACAGCCCAGAGTGAACTTGTTAGATAAAACAGACTTTTTGCCTACAAACATCGACGCATCGTTCAGGGGAGATTTATGTTGGAGAGAGAAGAGGAGTTGCTCAACAGCAAGCAAGTCGCCGCCATTCTGGACATGAGCCCGGATACGGTGAATGAGTTTGCCCGCAAAAATATTTTACCGGCCTTCAAAAAAGGAAAGCAGTGGCGCTTCCGCCGTCGCGATATTTCTGTTTTTTACAAGAAACAGCCCAAGGATATCCGCGACGCATAGTCCGGGGGGGTTTGGAGGTGGGGAAAATGGTCGACATCGAGGCGCACGAGAGCAAGCTTTACTCGGAGTTAGCCCCCCTTTACGACAAAGTTTTCGGTAAGATTTTTTATAGCCGTTTGGAACGAGTCATCGAGGATCTCGACATTCCGCCGGGCGCGAAGATTCTCGAAGTCGGCGCGGGCACCGGAACGTCTTTCCCCGCGTACCCAACCCATTGTGAAATCACCGGCGTCGACTTAGCTCCGGACATGTTGGCACGTGCGCGGCAGAAAATTCAGGAGAACGGTTGGTCGCATTTCAAAGTCCTCGAGATGGATGCCCTCGACCTGCAGTTTCCCGACAACGCTTTTGATTACGTCATGGCGTTTCACGTCGTCACGGTCGTGCCGGATCCCGTCCGCATGATCGCCGAGGCCAACCGGGTATGTAAACCTGGCGGCAGGATAGTGATCGTGAATCATTTCACCAGCGAGGTTCCGCTGCTCGGAACACTCACCCAGGCTTTAGACCCGATCACGAGATGGCTGGGATGGCGCACGGATCTCAAATTAAAGCCCTTCATAGAAACCAGCAATCTCAAGGTCGAAAAGATTTATAAGCTCAACAAAACTTCCCTTTACACGGTGCTGCTGTTTCGAAAAGAAAAGAACAGATTCGTTACCACGCGCGAGCTCTAGCGCCAGCGCCCCCCGTAAGCTACATTTCCTCACGCTTTCCGCGTCGCTTCAGACTACCGTTAAACTCCGGGAATCCACGAGGGAAAAAAATGATCGAGGGATGGCCGCGGTCGACTCGCCGCGTTCAATCTTTTTGCGGACGGACAACAGTTAGCAGAGATAGGGGAGATTCGACGTCAATCGAGACGTCGTCCCTGTTTCCAGGGCAAAAAACTAAACCATTTTGGCAGCATCGTTAGCGCGGCAAATCTTTGGAGTTTTCCTTCTTCGCATCTTTGTTGTTGGCTTCGTCGTCTTCGCCGCCTGTAACGCCTTTTTTGAAATCGCGGATCGCCTTTCCGAGTCCGCTGCCGATTTGCGGCAGCTTGCTCGGACCGAAGATCACCAGCGCGATCACTAATATCACCATGAGTTCCGGCACTCCAAGTCCAAACATGTTTCCTCCTAACTCTTACGCTTCACGGCAAAGAATACCGCGTTATCGCCCCGCTGCACAAGCAGCAGAATGCGATCGCCGCGTCGCCCTTGGCGGGTTGCCCGTTCAAAATCTTTGACGTTGGTCACCGGCCGCTGATTGACTTCTCGGATCACATCCGCCGGCTCGACGCCCACTTGATCCGCGGGACTGCCCGGCAGCACTTCGATCACCAAGACGCCTCGCGACGACGTCAGCCCTAAACGGCGCGCCGCTTCGGGCGTGATTCTCTGAACCCGCAGTCCCAACTCCGGATCGCGCGCTTCAAGCTGCTGATTCGGATCATTTTCATCCGCGAGCTCGCCGATCTTTACCGCCACTGTTTGCTCTTTCTTTTCGTGGATGATTTTCAACGTGATCCGCTGGCCCGGCGGCGTGTCGGCAATCACGCCGGGAAAGTCGTGGCTCTTGGGCACCGGTTTGCCATTGAACTCTACGATAATATCGCCGGTCTTCAATCCGGCGTCCGCGGCCGGGCTATTTTCAGTGACTTCCGTCACTACGGCCATTTCGCCTGGGCTTCGTGTAAGACCGAGGGATTGCGCGATGGCGGGAGTCACGTCCTGCGCGCGCACGCCGAGCCAGCCGCGCACGACGCGGCCGTTCTTGCGCAACTGTTCAACGACTTTTTTCGCGAGATCGATCGGAATAGCAAAGCCTATGCCGACATTGCCGCCGGATTGACTGAAGATCGCGCTATTGACGCCCACGACTTCCCCGGCGGCATTGATCAAAGGTCCGCCGCTGTTCCCCGGATTGATCGAAGCATCGGTCTGAATAAAGTTGTCATAGGGACCGGCTCCGATCACACGCCCCTTGGCGCTGACGATCCCCGCCGTCACCGTATGTTCCAAACCGAAAGGATTGCCGATCGCCATGACCCAATCGCCAACATCCAGTTGAGCCGACGTGCCGAGCTTGGCGAACGGGAAATTGCCGGTTGATTTGCGGATTTTGATCAACGCCAAGTCTGTGCGGTCGTCTTTGCCGATCAACCGGGCCTCATGTTCGCTTTGATCGGCCAACTTGACCTTGATGGTGTCGGCATAACGAACCACGTGGTAGTTGGTTAAAATCTCGCCGTCCTTATTGATCAATATCCCGGAGCCCAGGCTGCGCAGATTGTTTTCTCGCGGGACCGCTTCACCAAAGAGGCGGCTGAAGAAATCCTCGATGGGATCGTTGGAGCCGGAGCGCGCCGAGCGCTGTGAGGCGGTTGCAATATTGACCACTACCGGCATGGTTTTCTTTGCGATGACGGCAAATGAGGGCGGACGGGAGCCCTCGAGAGCAGCGAGACTTGCCGCGCTGCCAGACGAGCACCAGGCACATAACAGCAATGCAACCAGCAATACGCGCGTGGTCGCCGGCTGAGGCAGGAAGCGGTTTCGAAAGGTCATCATCATAGGTCGCTTTTGCTCGCCTGGGTTAAGCTTGCCGTAACCCTAGCAAATTTCTGTGCCTGATTTAAATCTCGCAGATGGGCTTGCACATTTGCAAATGGCTCCCACTGCCGTTATGAAGAGACGACCTTTTTATCGCGCAATCAATCATGAAGCCCGCCCCCATCGACTACGACACCGTCCGGGAAATGCTGCGCACGGCGACGCCGGATCGAATATTGCGATTTATCGGCAAGAGCCATCCCGCCGATATTGCCTTGTTGTTCAAAGGGCTCGAGCCGATCGAGGTGCGCCAGCTTTTCGATATCTTGTTCTCGTCGCGCCGTGCCGACAAAACGCTCAAAGAGCTTCCTCCTGAGCTTCTGCCTGACATACTCGAGTTAATAGACGATGAAAAGGTCGGCCGTTTAATCGTCCGCGCCGATCCCGACGATGCCGTCACGTTCATCGACAGCCTGCCCGAAGAGCGCCGCGAAAGAGTCTTAGCGCTGTTGGACCCGGAGCGTCAGGCCGCCGTGCGGGAGATTATCAATTATCCCGAAGGCACGGTGGGCCGAATCATGACCACCGAATTCATGGCGCTCTCCCCCGATATCACCGCTCAGGGTGCCATCGATAAAATCCGTGAACGCGGCGAGCTCGAAACATTCTTCTATCTCTACGTCGTCGATGAGGCGGGCAAATTGGTGGGCGTCGTGCCGATCCGTAATTTGGTGATCGCGCCGCCGAACCGCAAGCTCTCCGAGATGATGATCGCTGATCCGGTGAAGGCCAACGTCTTCACGGATCAAGAAGAGGCGGCACGACTGGTGTCCCGCTACGAACTGCTGGCATTGCCGATCGTCGACGAAGCGGGCCGCTTGGAAGGCATTATTACCGTCGACGACGTCATCGACATCATCAATGAAGAAAGCACCGAAGACATGTACAAGATGGCCGGCTTGGCCGAAGAAGATCGGGTATTCACACCGATCTCCCGTTCGGTCAAGATGCGTCTGCCTTGGACGATTTTGAATTTGCTCACCGCCAGCTTGGCGGCATCAGTGGTGGGGCTTTTCGAAGGAACGCTGCACGAAATAATCGCCCTGGTCACTTTCATGCCGGTTATCGCCGGCGTCGGCGGCAACGGCGCAACTCAGACCGCCACGGTTATCATCCGCGCGATTGCTTTGGGCGAATTGGAATTTGCCTCGGCGTGGAAAGCAATCGTCAAGCAGGTTTCGGTAAATATCTGTATCGCCCTGGCGGCGGGCGGAATGATCGCATTGGCCGCCGTTCTCTGGAAAGGCAGTCCATTTCTCGGTCTGGTGCTCGCGGTGGCGATGATTTTCAATCTCGGGTTGATGGCCGGATTTGCCGGCGCGGTGATTCCCCTATTGTTGAAAGCGCTCAAGTTTGACCCTGCCCTGGGCTCCGGCATTATTGTCACCGGCCTTACCGATGCCTTCGGATTCCTGTCATTTCTCGGCCTCGCCACGTATTTTCGCCGCTATCTCACTTAACTTGCGCCTTCGCGCAACGCATTGTCGGGTCTGGGGCTTTGCTGCAAGAGAAAAACCAGCCCGCCAATCAAGCTATCCAGTGCGACGACCAAGAAAAGCAATAATCCAAAAGCGATGCCCTTCTCATTACCGATGCCGATCACCGCGAGAAGAAAAATATAGCCGCCTTCGCGCAGTCCGAGGCCGTTCAAGCTGATGGGAATAGCCGCAAATGTCCCGACTAAGGGATAGACGATGATGGCGAAAGAGTACGGTACATTTAAATCGAGCGCACGCCCCATGAGCACGTGCATCCAAGCCTGAATCAAGTGAACTACAAGCGAAAGCAGAGCGGCTTCTAATAAAGCGCGCCAATGCGTTCGATAACTCCGAAACATTAAGCGTAACTTGACCAACAGATGATGGCCGTCTTCCGGCAACAAACGCCGCAATAAGGGTGTGATCAAGGCGCCGAGCAAAAGTCCCACGCTGAGCAGAAAAGTCGCCACGCGCGCCGTGTGCGGAACCGCGTAATCGGGAAACAGCAAAAGCCCCGCCGTCCCGAGCCAAACGAGGACCACCATGCCGATCGCCCTATCCATCAGCACTGACATTGTGGCGTGGACTGTCGTCACCGAATGCCCTTGCGCGCGCATATCCTCGTCCCTAACAAGGTAATAAACCCGGCTCACGTCGCCGCCTACAGTACCCGGCGCGAAGAGATTAAAAAACATGCCGATCAGATAATAGCGCAGCATCGCTTTAAATGGCGTCTTGATGCCAAGCGGCCTCGCGAGAGCTGTCCAGCGCACCGCGCTGAAGCCTTGCGTGACGAGATAAACGAGCATTGCCAGCCCTATGTAAGAGTATTTCGCCGTCGCAAAAGTTTGCAGAAACCGTTCGGGGTGGATACGCGAGAGAAGGTACGCAAGCAACCCGCCGCTGACAACCACCTTGAGGAGAAGAATGATAAGGGGTTTGGCCTTCTTCATTCTTCTAATGGCGGTTGGACCAGCACCTGGGAACCCTCTTTGTTCAGGCCATCGACAAAGACTTTACGTCCCACCACGTGCAGACGGCCTTCGGCGTACAGCTGAATGGCGCGCGGATAGATGCTGTGCTCCTGTTTGAGAATCCTGGCCGCCAACGCTTCCTCGGTATCATCGGGAAAAACCGGCACGACGGCTTGAATGATGATCGGCCCCTCGTCGCACTCTTCGTTGACAAAATGCACCGTGCAGCCGGCAAAACGTACGCCATGATCCAGCGCCTTTTTCTGCACGTGCAAACCCGGAAAAGCAGGCAACAGCGCGGGGTGAATATTCATGATGCGGTTTGAGTAGGCCTGGACGAACACCGGCGAAAGCAACCGCATGAAGCCGGCGAGCACAACGAGTTCCACGCCGCGACCGAGCAGCAAATCGACGACGGCTTGATCGTAAGCTTCCCGGCTCGTAAACACCTTGTGATCGAGAACTTCAGTGTGAATGCCGTGATTCTGCGCGCGCACCAAACCATAGGCGTCCGCCTTATTGCTCAGCACGATCTCGATCCGCGCATCGAGCTTCTTGGCTTCGATGGCGTCGATGATCGATTGCAGATTCGTGCCGCTACCCGAGATCAGCACGCCGATCGGAAGTTGTCTTGCCATAAGCTTTTATTATAAGCGGATCGTCGCCGCTCTCGTGCCATTGCGGATCTCGCCGACGATATAGAATTTCTCGCCCATTTCTTTGAGTGTCCGTGCGACCCCATCCGCCTGTTTCTTGCCAACCACTAAAATCATGCCGAGACCGTTGTTAAACGTCCGGTCCATTTCGTCCTGCGCGATGGCGCCGGATTCTTGAATGAGCGTAAAGATCGGCGGCACCGGCCAGCTGCCACGCTCGACAACCGCCGCGCGTCCCTTGGGCAACACCCGAGGCAGATTTCCGGGAATGCCGCCGCCGGTAATATGCGCAGCGCCCTTAATCCGGTATTTCGCAAATAACTCGCGCGTGATCTTTGCATAGATCCGCGTCGACTCGAGCAACTCTTCGGCTAACCTAACGTGCGGCCGAGCTCGGCGACACGTTGATGAATTCTAAACCGCGCTTTTTCAAGCAGCGCTTTGCGCGCCAACGAGTAGCCGTTACTGTGCAGACCGCTGGAAGGAAGACCGATCAAAACATCGCCCGCACGTATCGCAGCAGGGTCGATGATTTTCTTTTTCTCCAGGACACCGATGACGAAGCCCGCGAGATCGTATTCGCCCTCGGGAAAATCGCCCGGATGCTCTGCAGTTTCTCCGCCGATAAGCGCGCAGCCTGCTTCACGGCAACCGGCCGCGACGCCGCGCACCACCGCCTCAGCGATTTTGACATCGAGCTTGCCGCAGACGAAATAATCCAAGAAAAAAAGCGGCGCCGCGCCTTGAGTCAAGATATCGTTCACACCCATGGCGACGAGATCGATGCCGATGGTATTGTGAACGCCGCTCATAAACGCGATTTTGAGCTTTGTGCCGACGCCGTCCGTGGAAGCGACCAAAATGGGATGACGATAGGCATGGCTCTCGAGGTCGAACAGCGCGCTGAATCCGCCGACGCCGGCCAAGACTCCCGGCACTTTGGTTTTCTGGGCAATGGGGCCGATACGACGAACGAGCTCATCACCGGCTTCGATGCTCACGCCGGCCTGCGCGTAGGTCAATCCTCGGGTGGTCATGGGTTGGTCTTGGGAAAACTTTCGGCAAGCAAATTTCTATTTCCCCCTATGATAGCGCAGACTTTAAGGAATTCACATGGTCGAGCCCACGGCGACACCCGATGTACCGCCGGCCGCAGCGAGCAAGGCACGAATTTTCAAGGTGTATTCACCGAATTTCGCAATGCTCATCATCTCCATTGTGCGGGGACGCGGCAAATCGACGGCAATTTTTTCCAGCAACCGGCCCGGCCGTGCCGACATGACAAGCACGATATCCGATAGAAATACAGCTTCTTGAATACTGTGGGTAACGAACAACACAGTTTTCTTACGCTCTTCCCAGATGCGCAGCAGTTCCATGTCCAACTCGTCGCGAGTCATCGCGTCGAGCGCGCCGAACGGTTCGTCCATCAATAAAAGCTGCGGATCGGTCACCAAGGCGCGGCACAACGAAGCCCGCTGTTGCATGCCGCCTGAAAGCTCGTGCGGCGAGCGCCATTTCAGCAGTACCGGTGCCTGAAACACCATGCCGACGTTTTCGAGGGGACTGTCGACGTGTTTGCCATGAACCGTGACCGCGCCCGATGACGCCGGCAACAGTCCGGAAATGATTTTCAGTAGCGTACTCTTGCCGCAGCCGCTCGGCCCGACGATGGAGACGAAATTGCCTGTGTGAATGTCACAGGAAATATGCTCGAGCGCCGTGACGGTTCTTGCGCCGCCGGTAAAAACTCTGGAGATGTCCCCGACGGCGATCAGCGGCGGCACGGTGAGACCTTGGAAGCCTAAATCGATTAGCGCCTGATGAATTGGTTGGTGTAGACTTCCTTCGCCGCGACCTTGCGGCCGACATCAAAGTACTCGTTGGTCACCTTGACGGTCTTTTCGATGATGTCCGGTTTCATATAACCCAAGCCGACCTGCGCGGATTCGAACGGCAAGAACACTTCGGTCAAGGCATTTTTGAGCTGCAACGTCGTCAGCGCCGGATCGAGCTCAGGTTTTTGCTTGAGCAGAATCTTGAGCGACTCTTCCTGATGATCGCGCGCGTAACGCAATCCTTCCAGCGTCGCTTCGACGTAGGCGCGAACGAACTCCGGACGTTTTCTGACGTCTTCGTCCTTGACGATTAAACTCGTGCCGTAAATGTCGAGGCCGGTATCTTTCATGAACACCCGCGACAGCTTGACCCCCACCTTCGACGCCGCCTGCTCGGCGATTTCATCATTGGAAGCGCGGAACATGATGATGAAATCCGCTTTCTTGGTCGCCAACGCTGCCGGCTGGATCGGCGCGGCGGTTTCCTGAATCTTGATCGCTTTGAAGTCGATCTTGTTGATCCGGCAGTACGCGGGCATCAAATACCATTGCGCTTGGCCTGGACTGATGGCGAGAGATTTACCCTCGAGGTCTTTGATGCCTTTGATCTGACCTTCGTCGCGCCAGAGAATCGTCGCCCCGACGTAACCAAACTGGGCTGCCGCCTGTACCGGCGTGCCGCGGGACTTGGCGACGATCATGGTCGCCACGTCGGCGAAACCGAAATCGGCGCCGCCCGAGGCGATCGTGCGCACGGTATCGGCGGAGCCGGTGCTCGATTGAAGGGTCACATTCAAGCCGCGTTTGGCGTAGAAGCCTTTTTCCAGCGCTACGAACCACGGCGCATGCTTGCCGCCGATGATAAAGTCCAGGCGAATAGTCGCAGGCGTCAGTTCGGCGGCGCGAGATTCGATAGGACCGAACACTAGGATCGCAAAACCGAGCCCGCCAGCCAGACCGAAGCGAAACTTGAGTGCTGAAATCATCTAATTCTCCAATCGTCCGAAATTAGAAAGAGCCCTCGACCTCGCGCACGGCCGCGCTCCAGGGCGCTAACTTTCTTTGAACCAACTCAGCCAACCAAAAAAGCCCCAACGATAAGACTGCCAAAATCAGCAAAATCACTAAGGCAAACGCGGTGTCCAAATTGTAGTTGGCCTGCAGAACTAAATAACCCAGTCCCTCGTTGGCGGCGACAAATTCGGCGACGATGGCACCGGTGACAGATAATACGATGGCGACTTTGATGCCGGCGAATAAATATGGAAGCGAATTGGGCAGACGAATTTTCTTAAATACGTCGAACTCTGAAGCCCTATTGATGCGCGCCAGCTCTAGCAGCTCCGGTTCCACTTCCTTCAGACCGACGACCGTATTCACGACGATCGGAAAAAATGCCACGAGAAAGGCGATGGCGATTTTTGAATACAATCCATAGCCGATCCAGATCACCATCAGCGGCGCGAAGGCGCTCTTCGGCATCGCGTAGAGAATCACGATCAGCGGGTAAATCGTATTTTGCAGATGGCGGGAATAGACCACCGCGATGGCGAAGCCCACGCCCAGAAACAACGACAGCGCGAAGCCGCCGAAGGCTTCGATAAAGGTGATCACCGAGTGGTGTCCTAGGATCGGCAATTTCTTGATGAACGCCACCCATAAATCGCCGGGCGGCGGCAGGATGAAGCTCGGCACCTGGATCACTTCAACGAGGATTTCCCAAAGTATCAAAAGCGTGATGAAGAATACCACCGGCTCGGCAATGTTTTTCCAGGAGGATTTCACGGCTGCACTCCGCGCCGACGTTAATGGAAAGCATTGGATGTGTCAAGAAAACCGCCGCGGCCAGCGCGGTTAAATTTGCTCTCAACGATGCGTTTACCCTGGAATCGAGCCGCCACGGGGGAACAAATCGGCAGGGGCCTTACGGCTCCTGCTCTTCGCGTTTCAGCTGGCTGTGATCGAGCAGCATATCGCGCTTGCGCCGGATCATCTCACGCTCTTGATTGAGAAAGCGCTCCACGGCCCGGCGGAATTTCCCGTCGACGAAATAGTGAAGGCTGGTCGTGTGCTCGGGCTCCAAACCGCGCAGTTGTTTGAAGCTCCCGCCCGCGCCGGCTTCGAAACGCGTTAATCCCACGCGAATCGAGTGCTCGATGGCGGAATAGTAGCAGACGTTGAAATGAAGAAAGGGATGCTCTTCGAAGCAGCCCCAATAACGCCCATACATGGCGGTGTCGTCGCGCACGTTGAAAGTGCCGGCGATGATCTTGCCGTTGCGCTCGGCGAGCATCAGACATAAGTACGCGGCGAAGCGCCGATGCAACTCATCAAAAAACTCCTGGGTGAGATACTGCCGGCCGTAATAGTGCCGGTCGACGTGGCCTTTGTACAGGCGAAACATGGTGCGTACGTGATGCGGCGTGAGCTCGGTGCCCTCATAGGCGTGAATCGCGATGCCGCGCTCCGCCACCTCGCGCCGCTCGCGTTTGACTTTATTGCGCCGATCGCTGCGAAAGCTGCCGAGGTAGTCATCGAAGGAATTAAAATTGCGGTTTTGCCAGTGGAATTGAATTCCTGTGCGCGGGAAAAACCCCACTTGTTCCAGTGCCTCGCGCTCGTCGGCGAGACAGAAATTTACGTGAACCGATGAGATCTTGTTGTCGGCGGCGATCTTGGCCAATGCCTGCCCCATGAAACGGACCAACTGGCCGCGATCCTCGTTCGGCGCGGTTAAAAAACGATGACCGGTAACCGGCGTGAACGGCACGCCGACGAGCATTTTCGGGTAATATTGAATCCCCGCGTGATGCGCCGCCTCGGCCCATTCATAGTCGAAGACAAACTCGCCCATGCTGTGGAGCTTCAAATACATGGGGCATGCGCCAATGAGCTCGCCCCCTTTCTCGACGATGATGTGGTGCGGCAACCAACCGGTTTTTTCATTGACGCAGCCCGATTGCTCCAAGCTGTCCAACCAATCCCATTTTAAAAACGGTGAGACATTCCCCACCAGTGAGTCCCAGTCTTCCTGCGACACTTCGGCGACCTTCTGAACCACTCTGAGGCTAACCCCGTCGGTCATCACAGCCGATCTTAGCATGAGCGTCTATTTGATCAAACTTTAGTGGAAATTTCGGCACTTTGGCTTGCCAGCCTATCCAAAGATCTGCTTCGACGCGGCGCTGCGAACCGGGGGACGCTCTTGACAAGTCTACCGGGCAACCTTATTGATTATCTACGCGCGAGTTTCTTATGGTGGTCTACAATCTCCTCTGCAAAAAGAAACACAGCTTCGAAGGCTGGTTTCCCAGTTTTGAAGATTTTCAGAAACAAGCGGACAAGAAACTGATCTCTTGCCCGACCTGTGGCACGACCAAGGTCGAGAAGGTTCCGCATGCTTGCGCCGTGCACGTGAAAAAAGAACAACCCGCGCCGCCGGCTAAAAAACCCGAACAGACACCCGCTGTGCCGCCCACCGCTGCGGAATTCAAGGAAATGCTGCTTAAAGTGCACCACTACGTCAAAGAGAATTTCGAAGACGTCGGCCCCCGCTTCGCCGAAGAAGCCCGTGAGATTCACAAAGGTGCAGCAGAGGAACGTCCGATTCATGGTACAGCGACGCGGGAAGAAGCCAAAGACCTAGCCGAAGAAGGCGTGCCGTTTGTCGCTCTGCCGAAACCCGACCTCGATAGCTAGCTCGCCGCTGGCTTGAATCGATTGAGCGACTTTACCAACGCCGCCGCCAGGCGGCGTTTTAGTTTTGCTCGACTGTTGCAATCGCCGCGCTACTGCGAAATAGATGCGTCATCGAATCCGCAAGCGGAGGCGGCATGCTGCTCATCAACAACCAAGTTGTCGAAAAAATTCTCGATATCCGGGGCTGCATGGAAGCTCTGGAAACCGGCTACCACGATTTGATCCACGAGCGCGCCGTCTATCGTGGCCGTTACGATCTGTTCGTGCCCAACGATGACCCGAAGTTGATGTATCGCTGGGGCACGATGGAAGGCGCGTCGCGTTCCTTTGAAACCTTCGCGATCAGAATGAAGTCTGATATGCTCGAATGGCCCGAAGGCAAAACCGTAGAAAAGTACTGCATCGAGCCCGGGACTTTTTGCGGTTTCGTCATGGTGTTCTCGACTCGCAACGGCGAACCGCTGGCGATTATCAATGATGGCATCATTCAGCACATGCGCGTCGGCGGCTGTGCCGGCCTCGGCGCCAAATATCTTTCCCGCGAAGATTCGAGCGTCGTCGGCATTTTCGGCTCAGGTGGCATGGCACGCACCTACCTGCTCGCGTTTAATGAAGTGAGAAAGATCCGCAAAGTGAAAGTCTTCAGTCCGACCAAGAAAAACCGCGACGAAATGAGCGAGAAGCTCGGCATCACAGTTACGCCGGTCGATAGAACCGCAGACGCCGTGCGTGGCTCGGACATCGTCGCCACCTGCACCGACTCCATTCAAGTCGTCGTCGACGATCCCGCTTTGATCGAACCGGGCATGCACCTTACCTGCGTCAAATCGAATGAGTGGAATCCGGAGATCGTCAAGCGTTCCGATTTGGTTGTTAAGATGGGCCGAGCGACGATGAACTTGGACGTAGGGCAGATGCGCATCGGCGGCGAAGCCGCCGTGGTCGCGGGCAATGCGGAGGAGATTAAAAGAATCGCCAATCCCAAGGTCGATATTTTCTCCGCCGACTTTCCGCTACTCACCGACATTATGTCGGGCAAGCTCAAAGGCCGTACCGATAAAAATCAAGTGACCTTCTTCGCCAACAGCGGTACTCAAGGCCTTCAATTCGCCTCCACCGCCGGCTACGTCGTGCGCGAAGCCAAACGCCGCGGCTTGGGCCAACAAATCCCCACTGACTGGTTTTTGCAAGATATCAGGGATTAGAAACACGGAGGCGGAGTCATGCGAAAGCGAATTCTTACGCTTGTCTTCTTCGCCGCGCTTTTTCTGGCGACGAATCATGCCTTGGCTCAACTCACGCCGGTCAAGATCGGTCATAATGCTTTTACCGACGAGACCGTCTTTTATCTCGGCCGCGACGTCGGCATCTTCAAGAAGCACGGCATCCATCTCGAGCTGATCTACATCCCCGGCGGCTCGCTCTCCGTGCAAGCGTTGATCGGCAACAGCCTAGACATGCTGCTAGCCGGCGGCACGCCGCTCGTTTACGCGGTCTTGAAAGGCGCCGATCTCAAATATATCGCCGGTCTCAACAACCGCATGCCTTACGTGCTGGTCGCTCGCGAGGGCATCAATTCCCCCGAGCAATTGCGCGGCAAGAAAATCGGCATCAGCCGCTTCGGCAGCAATACCGACTTCGTCGTCAAACTCGCCGCGACCCAGATGGGGCTCAATCCCAAACGCGACGTTCAAATCATCCAGGTCGGCGGCCCAGACGCGCGCGTAGTTGCCCTCAAAAACGGTATCGTCGATGCCACGGTGCTCACGCCGGAACTTGTTTTACTAGGTCGAAAACTGGGCTACCACACCCTATTCGATCTTGTCGAAAAGGACATCGAATACTTGCAGATCGGCGTCGCCGCCAGAACCGATTATCTAAAATCGCAGAATGACACGGCGCGGCGTCTGACGCGAGCGTACCTGGAGTCGATTCGTTATTACGTGAGCCACCGCGAAGAAGCGATAAAAAAATCCATGCAGTTGTTGAAAATAGACGACCGGCAAGCAGCCGAGGTCGGCTACGACTATCGGCTAAAGACGTTGCCCGCCGACGGCAAACTATCCGTAAAAGGCATGCAGTTGGTGATCGATGCCGCCGCCGAAGATGATCCCAAGGCAAAGTCCCTCACGCCCCAGCAACTGTTCGATCTGAGCTTTCTGCCGTAGAACACGAGTGCAATGGCTATGGCCGATGCAAGTAAACCCGCCATTTTCTCCACTGAAAAAGCGCTTGCGCGTCTGCGCGAGTCCGTTCACGCCAAAGCGACGAATTTTTACGCGATGTATTCGAGCGTCCTCGACGGCATCGTCACCGACCCCGCGCTCATGGTGCTGCCGCTCGA
>WNGO01001221.1_pt1 | contig 16455 bp, 15 predicted proteins | sample 5400511 | NCBI WGS metagenome assembly WNGO01 (sample SAMN13153380, study PRJNA577476) | soil metagenome | isolation source: 20 cm soil or saprolite under Garry oak tree replicate 2 | place: USA:California | collected 2016-06-15 | reverse complement strand
GTACGTGCTGGCGATCCGGCAATGCGGACCTGAGCCAGTTGATACAAAACGCCGTCAAGTGGGTCCGAGGCGATGACCCGGCCATTTCCATCAGCGGTGAGGGCATCATTGAAGTGTTCGCCTGGAAAACAGAACCGGGCTACGCATTACACCTGCTCAACTATACAAACCCGAACATGACTCACGGCGCGATACGGCGCATTTATCCTCTCGGGCGTCAACAAGTACGCTTCCGCGTTCAGGATCGTGCAATCAAGGTCGTGCGTGGGTTGCGCTTGGGCGCTCATCTCGTTTTTAAGCAGCAAGGCCATACGGTAAGTTTTGATGTGCCTAGTGTCACCGATTATGAAGTTATAGCGCTTCAGTAGTGTCCCAACGTTGTGCCTCTTGCCTCCCGTAAATTATTGATGAGAAACGCATAAGCGGCAAATTCTCTTGGTCTCGATTTGAACGGCGAATGCCGATTCTGCCACCCTGCGAAGCATAACTCCGCGGGGGTCATCGATGAACCGAGGCAAGCTGGTGTTTGCGCACCTAATGCAGCATCTTCCGTTGACCACCAACCGCCGTTGCGTCACCGGCTATCGGGGCGCGTTCAAAGTGAAATCCTTCTCGTGCCTGGATCAATTCCTTTGCATGGCGTTCGCACAGTTGACCTTTCGGGAGCGCCTTCGCGACTTAGGCCGCCGCCTCTCAATCCCGGCGTTACTACAACCCTCTCGATGGCTTGTTCCGCTTTTTACTCGAATCACGAGATCGTAGGCGCGACCCGGATAAACTTGAACAAAATTACATCGGTGATGCCAGTAAGCTGTCTCCCCGGGTGCTTCGGCGCAAGCACTACAGCACTCTCTTCTTGAAGGGATTCAAGACGGCCACGTCGAAGTGCGCGAAATCACGTTCGTTCCGAGTGGACACGGTTAGGCCATGAACGCGCGCCGTGGCGGCCATCATAGCGTCCTCACCTAGGGTATCGGAACGGTGGTGCATTAGGCGGGCATATTCTCGAAAACACGCGGCATCCATCGACAAGACTTGTGAAGTGCGTTCCAACTGTGTCGCCCAAGCCTCGATTTCGTTCGCCTTTACAGGATCCTGTCGACGCGTGAGTTCCACACCCCTTTGAATTTCCCCGAACGTTACCGCCGAGAAGAAGCCTTGGCCCAATTCAAGACTATGCAACCAAGCGACTGCCGCACCATGGGGCTTGGGCTTGCGCAATTCGGACACCACGTTCGTGTCGATCAGGTAGCGGATCAATCGAACACCGCGGGCTTGCGCGATTTGACCGTGCCACGTTTGGGGAGCGGGATTTCGAATCGCGGACCTTCACCCAAAAGTACATCCTTCCAGGTCAAACGGTTTTCGTCTTTTAACTTATGCCATTCGTCGATTGAAACGACAACCGCGGTATCGATTCCCCGACGGGTCACGACTTGTGGCCCCTTCTCTAGCGTGTCATCGATCAGTTCACTGAAACGCGCCTTCGCTTCCTGTAGTTGCCATTTGGTCATGAAACCCTCCTAGGATGCCATTGTATGGCTAGTCAGATGTCTAGTCAAGTCCGGAACGTCCAGCCGCGCAGGCTCGCGAGAATTTAGCGGAACCTACGGTTCGTAGCCGACCATCCTGAGGTTGGCCAGACAAGTCAATACAAGCGCGTTCGGTACTAATCCGAAGGACGGTCGATAAGTGCCGTTTTGCCCGTTCGAGTGCGATCATCGCCGGATCGGGCGCCGGACTGGCAGGCGACATTCAGGTGACATAATTCATCATCGTTCGGCCACTTGCGCGTCAGTCACATTCCGATCGTTGCCCCCATTTGTCGGAGCGCCACGAATCAGGGGCTAACTCGAAGTGGTGAGAAAATTCATTGCGTCTCGCTCGTTGAATACGTCGGATCGGCTATTGCGACGGACCAGCGTCCCCGATGGTGGTCTGATAACATCTCTGTTCGAGGGTCAAACATGATTTTTGCCACGCACTCGAAGCAGGCACTGTTGAGGGTTGCCGCGTTCACCGCTTTAGCCGTCCTCGTTTGTCAGATGACCACGGGACAGCAATGGCCGCCGACGAATTGGACGGCAGAACAGGACCATCAAAACATGATGGATCAGCTGGGGATCAAAGCGCTCCGTGCTGGGCCGAGCGGGACTGAAAAGGACTCCAATCACGCCAACTACGATGAGGCGAAGGCGAATCCATATGGTGATCTACCCGATGCGCTCACGTTGAAGAGCGGGCAAAAGGTCACGTCAGCGGAACAGTGGTGGAATCGGCGACGCCCAGAGATTGTCGAAGACTTCGAGCGAGAAGTCGTCGGCCGCATCCCGCCCAATGCACGTAAAGTGACCTGGGCCGTGAAGAGTACAACCGATTCGAAGGCCGGTGTTTTCCCTGTCGTTGAGAAGCAGTTGGTCGGACACGTGCACAACTCCGCATACCCGTCGATTAGCGTAGATGTCGAGATGACGCTGGTCACGCCCCGGAATGCGATAGGCCCCGTGCCCGTGATGATGATGTTCACCAGCGCGGCCATCCGACAGTTCATCGCAAGTCATCCGGAATTTAAGAAGATGATGGGGAGTGATCCGCCTTCGACGGAACAACTCGTTGCCGGCGGGTGGGGTTACGCGCTTCTCGACACCAGTAGCATACAAGCGGACAACGGCTCAGGTCTGACCAAGGGGATCATTGGCCTTACAAATAAGGGTCAGGCTCGAAAGCCGGAGGACTGGGGCGCATTGCGGGCGTGGGGCTGGGGTGCCTCACGCGGTCTTGACTATCTGCAGACGGACAAGAGCGTTGATGCGAAGCGCGTTGGCATCGAAGGGGTCTCTCGTTATGGAAAGGCCGCGCTCGTGACCATGGCGTTCGATACTCGCTTTGCGGCCGTGCTGGTGGGCTCCTCAGGGGAAGGTGGCGTCAAACCGCACAGACGCAATTTCGGAGAAGAGGTGGAGAATCTCACGGGGTCCGGCGGGTATCACTGGATGGCAGGTAATTTTTTGAAGTACGGCGCGGCCCAGGCTTCGTTCGGAAGCAAGAATGCCAGCAACTTGCCAGTGGACTCGAACGAACTGATTGCGCTGTGCGCACCGCGACCGACGTTCATCAGCTATGGGGTTCCCGAAATGGGGGACGCAAAGTGGCTGGACCATCAGGGCAGCTTCATGGCGACCGTGGCCGCAGGTGCAGTCTTCCGGCTATTGGGTGCGAAGGATATGGGCGTGAATGAGGACTATCACAACGCGAAGATCCCGCCAGTGAATACGGGGTTTCTCGATGGCCAACTCGCATGGCGGCAGCATGACGCGGGCCACACGGATGCCCCGAACTGGAAATACTTCATTCCCTGGGCGAACAAGTTCTTCAACCATCACCCAACACCGTGGGAACTTCCGGCCGATCAGCCGGTTTTTCGGACGGACGCAAACTCTCTAGTTGCTCATGCCCAGTTGCTCGCGAAGGCGAAGCAAGCCGGGATCGACGTCTACTTCGAAGGGGACTCGATCATAAGAAGGTGGGGTGCCGTTGACTACCCAGACCTCCTCGCTAATTGGAAGCAGAATTTCTTCGGCTGGAACGCCGCTGACTTCGGATGGGGCGGTGATCGAACGCAGAACATCCTCTGGCGCTTAGAAAGCGGCGAGTTGGACGGAGTCAACCCCAAAGTCGTCATTCTGCTCGCAGGCACAAACAACGTTGGCGATCTAACGACACCAAGAGGAGTCGACGCGAAAGCAGACGACATTACTCGAGGTCTTCAGGCGATTTTGCATGAGATTCAAAGGAAAGCGCCCGCAGCGACAATCATAGTCACGGGGATCTTCCCAAGGAACGACAATATGGCGTTCCTTCCGCTCATCGACAGGATCAACCGCAGTCTGTCGGAGCTCGCTGATGGCCAAAAGATTCGATATCTGAATATCAACGGCAAACTGACCGACGGTGATGGAAGGCTGCTCGATGGGATGATGAATGCAAGAGACAAACTTCATCCAACCGTGAAGACATATCAAGTGTGGGCAGATGCACTGAAACCGATCCTTACTGAGTTACTGGGGTCCCCCGCTGCCGTAGATCACGCCCCACCGCCCACGGGCGATCCCGCCGCGGCCCACTGAAAAGTGGGACATACAGCGGCACGTCAGCAGAATCCCAGTAAACCTGACAAGCATCAAAAATTTCGCTTGACACAAGCAAGAAAGCCACGCATATAGTTCGGGCCCCGAATTTAATGTCGTCTCCTGCATTTTGCGCTTTTGCATATGCTGCTCTTTGAGGAGGAAGAAAGCAGTTTATAGCCGATTTGTCGACAATATAGTGCGGGACTAAAACTAAATGAAACGCATTGACTTCACTAACACGCAAGTCGCCTCGAGCCAAACGGCTCGCGACATTAATCGCGGTGTCGTTCTCAACCTGATAAGGCGCCGGCAGCCGATTTCCCGTGCCGATCTTGCCCGCGTTTCAGGGCTTCAAAGAAGTACCGTCTCGCTCATCACCGAACAGCTGATTCGTGAAAGATGGGTAGTCCATGGGCCCATCGGCCGGTTGCCCCGCGGGAGACGGCCTACTTTCCTTCGGTTGAATGATCGACGCGCGATTCTGGTAGCGGACCTGCGGCCCGCCCAAACAACGGTAGGCATCGCTGACGTGAATGGGAATTTCCTCTCCCAGGAAACAATGCCCACAACTCGAGATCCTGGGTTTACTGCAGGCGCCCTCGCAGTAAAGATTCGCCATTTGATGCAAGTTTACTCGGACCGCGTTTTCGAGGGAGTCGGGATCAGCATCCCCGGGCGTTTCAGTGACGTCTCCCGGCGAATCGTTTTTGCCCCGAACCTTGGATGGCCGGAATTCGACATTAAGAGAACGATCGAGGACGCCACGGGCATGCGCGTGGAGGTGGAAAACGCGGCAAATGCGTGTGTACTCGCCGAGGTTTGGTTTGGACACGGAGAAAAGGTGCGCGACTTCGTCGTCGTGACTGTTTCCGAGGGGATCGGCACCGGTGTGTTCGCGAACGGACAATTGATACGAGGAATGAATGGTATGGCGGGGGAATTTGGCCACGTGTCACTCGATCCAAACGGACCGTCCTGCACCTGTGGCGGCCGGGGATGTTGGGAAGTCTACGCATCCAACCGGGCGGCCCTGCGCTACTACCACGAATCGATCAAGTCCTCCGATGGACTGACCTTCCAAGACCTGCTCGCTTTGGCGGAGTCCGGAGATCTTCTTGCTGTCAAGGCCCTTGACCGCATGGTGCACGCACTCGGAAGAGGGATGCGTATGCTCGTTGCAGGATTAGCTCCCGAGGAAATTATCGTTGTCGGTGAGCTAACCCGCCAATGGCGGCGATTTGGGCCCGCTATCGAATCGGAAGTAGCCATGGGTCTTCCTGGGGGCCATCCTCCTCACGTGCGACCCGCTGAAGGGATTCTGGCGCGCTTGCGCGGAACCGTCGCTTTGGTGTTGCAAAAGCATTTTGGCCCGTTAGCAGGCCCCCGAGAGTTCGAAGAAAAGGGTTCTCGACGGATTCGGTCCTTGGCAGGCTAGAAGTACTTCCAGGCAAAGAGGTGGGTGCCTCATCGCTTGGACCAGTTATCTCACTTGGGTGGAGGGGTTATGTCCAGACGAATTGTGGCGTGTAGTGCGGATGTTCTCTTCAAGAAATGCGGGCTCTTGAAATTTTCTATCGCAATGCTGCTGCTGGGATTGTGTATTCTCTCCAGCGCCGCGAAAGCGCAGGTGCTTTACGGAGTTTTGACCGGAAACGTTACCGACCCTTCAAGCGCGGCTGTGCCGGACGCGCAGGTGGAAGCGCTCAACATGGCGACTGGAGTGTCACGCCAGACGACTGCCGACTCGGCCGGCATCTATCGATTCGCCGAATTGCAACCAGGCATCTACAAAGTGACGGTATCCGCGGCGAGTTTTGGTGCCTTAGTGACAGAGAACGTGAGAGTAGAAGCGAACAATACCCGCCGCGTAGACGTGCAGCTTCAATTGAAGGCCCAGACCGAAAGCGTGACGGTTAGCGCCGCGCCGCCCGTGCTGCAGACGGACCGCGCCGACGTCCACACCGACATAAGTGGAAGGGAGATCGAGGACTTACCGGTGCTGGCCTCCAATGGGCGGAATTTCCAGAATGCCTACCGCATCATCCCGGGTGTTGGCCTGCCCGGAGAAAATAACTCAGCGGCGGGGAACCCGCAGCGCGCGCAGACCTCAAACGTCAATGGGCTTTCGATCAACAACAATAACACTCGCATTGATGGGGCTTCGGACACTTACACTTGGCTCCCGGCTAACGTCGCCTATATCCCTTCTGCGGATGCTATCGAAGCAGTGAACGTAGTCACAAACAACTTTGACGCGGAACAGGGCATGGCCGGCGGTTTGGCCGCGAACGTGATCATTAAGTCAGGCACCAATCAGTTTCACGGCACCGCTTACGAGTACCACACGGACAATCATCTTCGCACACGCAATTACTTCAGGCCGGCTGTCGTGCAACCGGTGAAACCAAAGAATATCTTTAACCAGTACGGTGGAACTTTGGGCGGTCCAATCAAGAAAGACAAACTGTTTTTCTTTGGGGCTTATGAAGGCACCAAAATCCGCACAGCCGGCGGGGCTTCGAAGAGCGTTGCGCCTGTGTCGATACGTAACGGCGACTTCTCCGCGCTCTTGCCGGCCGTTGGCTCCATCATTCCAGGTTCTGTTACTGCTGCAAACCCCGCGGGCGTCGCATTCGTTAATTGCAATGCTACGCCAGCCGGTGGGTGCATTTACGACCCAAGCACCGGCAATGCCGATGGCACGGGCCGCACTGCCTTTCCCGGGAATATCATCCCCTTCAATCGGCTTGACTCCGCGGCAACGACAATGGCTGGGCTAATTCCTAAGCCGAACGTGGGCGACCCCAATAGCCCGACGAATATTTCAAACAACTTCATCCCGCTTGGAGCCCCTCAGTACAACCTGAGTCGCATCGATGCAAAGGTGAACTACGTTCCAAACAAGAAATCCATGGTGTTCGCCAGGTACAGCATTTCGCCTTCGTTCATTTTCGACCCGCCGGCGCTGGGAAGTGCAGGCGGCGACGCCACTGGCGGCGGACAGAACGGCAACGCGTTTAGCAGGGTCCAGAGCGTAGCGCTGGGCGGAAGCTATCAGCTTACTCCGGCCATGCTGTGGGATGTGAACGCCGGTTATACCCGGTTGCGTCTCAACGCTGAAAACGTGGATATTGGCACGAACTTTGGGCTGGACACCTTGCACATTCCGGGCACGAACGGCACCGACCCCATCTACGGAGGAATTCCTGCGTTCCAGATCTCCAGTTGGGCCAATCTAGGAAATGCCAATACCGGCAATCCTTTCGTCTTTCGCGACAATCAGTACGTGGCTAACACAAACCTGAGCTGGATTAAGGGGCGACATGATCTGCGGTTCGGATTGGAATACTACCGCAGCGGGATTAATCACTTTCAGCCGCAAGGCGGAACGTTTGGCACGCCGCGCGGCACTTTCGGGTTTGACGGAAGCGTGACCGCCCAAAATGGCGCGCCAAAGTACGCGGCGGCGAATGCCTACAACAGTTTTGCGCAATTCTTGCTTGGTCTTCCGCAAAGGGACGGCAAGGTCATTCAGAACATCAATCCAAACGCGCTGCGGTTCACAACCTGGGCTTTGTACGCACGGGACCGCTGGCAAATCACTCCCAAGCTGACGTTCACTTACGGTCTGAGATGGGAATACTATCCTTTTGCAACCAGCGACCATACTGGCGCGAAGTTCTTCGACCCCACCTCGGGCAACGTATTTATCGGCGGAGTTGGCTCCGTGCCAGAGAACGACGGCGTTGACGTAGGCCATGGAACGTTCGGCCCTCGCTTTGGAATCGCTTACCGGCTGCAGAGCAAAACGGTTATTCGGGCTGGGTACGGAATCAGCGTGGATCCCAACAACTTCCGGGCTTTGCGGGATACCTTCCCGAACATCACCAACATGGATTACCAAGCAGGCGCACTCTTTAATAACAGCAAGTTTGCTCCCTCAACCAGCCTCACGGGCACCAACGCTAGTCTCGCTCCTTACCCCGGCCTGACGACCGGGATAGTTTTAATACCTTTCGCGGGCTTCGGCAGCGGGATCATTCGGCTGCCCAATAACGTGGGCACGACGACGGTGGCAAATCCTTTCCGTCGTGGGTATGCGGAGTCATATAACCTAATGGTGGAGCATGACTTCGCCGGCTGGGTGGCTGACGTCGGCTATGTTGGAACCCGCGGCATACGCATACCACTCGGGCTCAACATCAATGCTGGCCCCGTTGGCGGTGGAAACGCGGGTCGCCTGCTCAACGCAAACCCGGCCGTTTGCCCCTCCGCGAACTGCTGGGGCGATATCAACGCAGTGACTCCTTTCAAAGTCACTTATTACGATTCTCTGCAAACCAAAGTGAATCGGCGGTTGAGTGGCGGCGCATCGATCGGGGCCGCTTATACGTTCTCGAAGGCCATCGACTACAGTGAAAACGAGGGGGCGGTCTTCCATCCTTTTCCGGCCGATTGGGCAAATAACAAAGCCCTTGCCGGTTTTGACCGCACCCACAACCTGCAAGCTTACGGAGTCTACGAACTGCCCTTTGGCCGCACTAAGCGCTGGGCGCAGCACGGCATCGCAAACATTCTCGCGGGCGGCTGGCAGTTGAACTGGATCATGAGCCGCTACTCTGGGGTTCCGCTAACCATAACTTCAAACGTCAACTCCTCCAACGCCCTTGGAAGCACCAACACTCCAGATCTCGTCGGCCCGATCACGATCTTAAGGCGTGTCCAGCACCAAGATGCGACAGGCAATTTTGTGAATTGTGCCCTTACGGATCCAACTTGCCAGTATTTCTCGGCGAGTTCGTTCGCCCAAGTCCCGGCGGGCCAAGTGCGCTATGGTACTGCCGGTCGCAACATCCTTCGCGGACCTGGCTTCTTTGATTTTGACACGGGCCTCCTGCGAAACTTCCGGATCACGGAACGGGTGGGTTTCCAATTCAGAGTAAATGCGTTTGCCGTGACCAACACGCCGAATTTCGGCAACCCGAACACGAATATCTCCAATCCCAACTTCGGCGCTATAACATCTACCGCCAGCGGACCCCAGTTCTCCAGCGAAGCCGGCAACCTCACCGGCCAGCGCACCTTTTGGTTTGCGGGAAAGGTGATCTTCTGACCGTAGGATGAAGGGGTGGATCCTGTCGAACAAAAGCGACCACACACGTCCACGAGTTTCACCACAAAGGACATCGCAGCCACCCGGCGGTGTCCTGCGGCGGTATTCTAATAGCAGATATATGACCTTCAGTTTCTTTCGCGTGCCTTTTTCGCCGGACACTGGTCGCGGTCAGCCGTCGCTGATATTCAATCCTGGTAAGGCATGGCTGGTAATCGTTCTATGTTTGCTCGGCTCTCCTCTTCTTCATGCTATTACCATCGGTGAGGATCGCTATGTAGACTCAGCTTATCACCCTGGTGATTTCAGCATCGTCACGCGAAACGCCGCCGCAACTCTGCTTGTTGACTCAGCTGACTTCCCAGGTGTCGTTCGCGCGATCAACGATTTGCAGGCGGACATCGAGCGCGTCACGAACCACACCACAGCGATCGCGCACGATGAAAACAACCTGGGATCAAACGTGATCGTCGTTGGCACTGTTGGAAAAAGCAAAATCATCGATCAACTGATTCGCGATCGCAAAATCGATGTGACGCCCATTGCCGGCAAATGGGAATCGTTTCTCATTCGCGTCGTGCCGAAGCCATTGCCGGGCGTGGCCAGCGCGCTGATTATCGCAGGGAGCGATAAACGCGGAACAATTTACGGCATCTATGACCTTTCCGACCAGATTGGGGTTTCGCCGTGGTATTGGTGGGCCGACGTTCCCGTCCAGCATCACGATGAACTCTTTGTAAAGCCTGGCACCTATGTGCAGGGACCGCCTGCAGTTAAGTACCGCGGAATTTTCCTGAACGATGAAGCGCCATCCCTCACCGGATGGGTGAAAGAAAAATACGGCAAATACAATCATGAGTTCTATACCAAGGTTTTTGAACTGCTGTTGCGATTGAAGGCCAACTACCTCTGGCCCGCGATGTGGAACAACGCCTTCAACGAGGATGACCCGCTGAATGCCCCGCTCGCAGACGAATACGGCATTGTAATGGGCACATCTCATCACGAACCGATGCTGCGCGCACAACAGGAGTGGAAGCGGCATGGAAAGGGTCCGTGGGATTATTCGAAAAATGCCGAAGTCCTTAGGGAATTTTGGGATCAAGGAATCGAGCGCAACAAGAAGTACGAGAGCATCATCACGCTCGGCATGCGCGGAGACGGAGACCTCCCCATGTCCGAGAGCGCTAATATCGCCTTGCTGGAAAAGATCGTGGCGGATCAGCGCAAGATAATCGCTGACCGCGTAAACCCCGACTTATCCAAAGTGCCCCAGGACTGGGCCCTCTATAAGGAAGTGCAGGAATACTACGAGAAGGGTATGCGTGTTCCCGACGACGTGACTCTGCTCTGGTGCGACGATAACTGGGGAAATATCCGCAGGTTGCCGACACTGGAGGAACGAAAACGTAGCGGCCGCGCTGGAATCTACTATCACTTCGATTACGTCGGAGATCCGCGTTCCTACAAGTGGCTGAACACTATTCCGATTGCCAAGATTTGGGAGCAGATGAATCTCGCGTATCACTACGGCGCCGATCGCATCTGGATCGTCAACGTAGGTGACCTGAAGCCAATGGAATTACCCATCGATTTTTTTCTGAACATGGCGTGGAAGCCGGACAACTGGCCCAAAGAAAGAATCGGTGAATTCACAAGACTCTGGGTGGCACGGCAATTCGGGACACAGTTCGCGCCGGACATTGCGGACGTACTTTCGAAGTACACGAAATACAACGGCCGGCGCAAACCCGAGTTGCTTGAGCCCAGCACGTTCAGCCTCGTCGATTATCGGGAAGCGGACACGGTGTTCGCTGATTTCCAGGCCGCGGTGGCGAAAGCGGAAGAGATTTACAGCAAGTTGCCGGAGAACCAACGCGATGCTTTCTTCGAACTTGTGCTCTATCCCACGAAAGCGTCCGCAATCGTGACGGAGCTGTACATCACTGCCGCCCGAAACCAGCTCTACGCCAGCCAAGGTCGTGCCAGCGCGAACGAATCAGCCGCTGCGGCGCGCGCCTTGTTTCAGGCCGACGCGGATCTCTCCGCCCATTACAACCACACGCTGGCTCATGGCAAGTGGGACCATATAATGGATCAAACACACATCGGGTACACATTTTGGAACCAACCGCCGGTGAACGCTATGCCCAAGGTCACCGAGATTGAGATTCCTGCCCCGGCGCAGCTGGGCGTGGCTGTTGAAGGCTCAGCGAATGCTTGGCCCGGCTCTCCGGGCGAACCAACTCTCCCTCCGTTTGACGTCTTCAACCAACAACGCCACTACATCGACATTTTCAATCGAGGTAGAGAGCCGTTCGTGTTTTCCGCATCCTCGAGCGCCCCTTGGATCGTGCTGAGCGAATCGCAAGGAACCATTGAGAAGGAACGGCGCGTGTGGGTTAGCGTGGACTGGAAAAGGGCCCCTTTGGGTTTAACGAGCGGCTCCTTGAAAATCAGGAGGAGCAGCACACAAGAGGTTGTCGTGAACGTGAAGGCTTTTCGTCCGCAAGGCCTGACACGACAATCGCTGGACGGATTTGTGGAGAGCGATGGGTACATTTCGATGGAAGCGGTGCACTACACTAAGAAAGTCGACGGGCCCTCCGCGCGATGGGAAAAGATTGACGACCTCGGACGGACGCTGTCGTCCATGTCCGTGTTTCCCGTGACGGCGGAAAGCGTCACGCCCCCGCGAGATTCTCCGCGCCTCGAATACAAATTGTATCTCTTCGATCCGCGCACTGTGGAGGTGGCGGCCATCGTCTCCCCCACGTTGAATTTCGTGCCCGGTCGCGGCCTGAGATATGCCGTTTCATTCGACGACGAAGCGCCTCAAGTCATTGATGCCCTCGCGCAGAACTCGGTGGAAGACTGGGGAACCTCGGTGAAGGACAGCGTCCGCAAAGTGCGGTCCACACACTTGTTGGCAAGATCGGGCTATCACACGCTGAAGTTCTGGATGGTGGATCCAGGCGTGGTGCTACAAAAGCTTGTCGTGAGTCTGGGTGGCGTGAAACCCAGTTATCTCGGTCCGCCCGAAAGCTACCATCGTGTCGGGTCTGAACCCGCTCAGCACTAGGAACTTGGTGGCTTGGGGAATTGCAGAGAGTGTTGCGGACGGCATGTCGCGGTGAGGCGTAAAACCCGTCGTCATGCGAAACACGGGCCCATTTGCCCGTTGGGAAGCTAGTCCTAACTCTTAGTTCGAATTCTGCTGAAAGGATGTACGCTTTCTCGAATGTTTTGAGCTCTCCTCGATCCACAGCTTTCTCTCACTGCAATTGTTCGGGCACTCAAAAATCAGCGTCCACTTTCCATCAGGCGAAGGAATAGCTGACTTCTCCGTGCGGGAGGGAAATGACTGTTGGTTGAGTAGAACCGGTTTGGCTCGCTGTCACAGCAACCCAGGCGTTCAGAAACAAGACAAGCGTTACGAACATGCGCCATCCTCTTCCCACAACTTATCACCGTTATCGGGGGCGACTGATCACGTCTGACTCAATTTCACCCAACTTTGCCCCGCCATTCTTGGCCCGAGTCTTGAGTTCCTGAAGCTCCGTAATTCTCAACTCGCGCTTGCCTGAAGTCATTTCGAACAGCCGGTCCATGCGAAATAGTTCCATCTCCAAAGCCCATTCGCGTCTTTTCACCGCAAGTTCTGAGCTGATTGATTGCAATACTTGGTCCTCAGCCCGAAAGTGCAGACCAACCAAGGCGACGAAGCCACTCTGGACCAAAACGAAGGCGCAGAAAAGGAGGATTCCTCGATGCGTCTTTGCGCAGAACAAAAGCCACCAGAGAGGAATGGTGCCAAAGATCAAAAGAGCGCCGGTGTATTCGCCGAGTTCGAAGAAATGCCCTTCAGGTGTCAGTGACGCCGCGGCGAACACGGTGACAATGTGCAGGACGAAAAGAGCGATCCGGAGCCACCACGGCACCTGGATGTTTGGCTGGGGACTAGCAGCAAGGTCGCTTGCCTCTGCAAGTTCAGGATTTGGCGATTGCATGATCAACGACCGAAAAAAGCTCGTCCACCATTGGCTGCACTTCGGGTTGCGACTCGAACCCAACAAGGAATCTAACAAGTTTACACCTGCTAAGCTGTCTGTGATGCCTGATAAGCGCAAACCGGACGTGGATAGTTCCAGAGTCTATTCGGTTTGACCCTCAAGAGTCGGGCGCAATGAATAGATAATTCGATTGACTTCCGATTGTGTAACGTCTTGGGTGGCACCCATTGCCCGACCAATAGAAAGCTCAATTTCGTGGTCGTGTGAATCAAAGGCTTCGATAGTGACTGTCTTGTCTCGCGTCGGGTCGCCTTGCTGGAAACCCCGTAGCCATTCGGTTCGGAATGAGTATAGACGGCCCTTTGGAGTGCCCGTCGACATCGGCTTTAGCATAAGAAGAATTGAACTTGAGACCATTTTCTCCCTTGAAAAAGATAACTGTAAATCACGAGGCGTCAGATTCAGAATCTTAGAGCGCAGCGCGTAGTTTGAGCGCGTAGCTTCTTCACCGAAATTATTTTTTAGGCCGGCTTCGTCATCAGTACCGCCCCGTGTTAGCAATTTTAGTTGATTGACACTTTGTGCCGGGTCGTGAAGCATGATGAAGAAATCATTCGAGAAATAGACTAGCTCGATGCTTTTAAGATGTTTCTCTTGCTTCACATCGGTCCATGGCACTTCGAATTGATATCCGTAAAACGTGAACTTCCGTCCTGCGGTCTGCTCGATGGAAACGTCGGCTAACGGCTTTGGCACCATCCAATATTCAGGTTTCGACCGGGTCTCCCACCGAGCCATGGAGAGCAAAGTAAGCGGGCGAACATATATGAACAGGAGTACGCCTGAGGCTACGCAGACGATTGTTGAAGGCTTCAATATGCGCCACGCACTCATAGTATCCAGACGAAGTATATGGCAATTCTGCGCGCGGCAAACCATCCATGTGGGTACTGGGCCGAACTTTTCCGATTAGGCGTGCCAGATGAGTTGAGCCAGCATGTTGGGTGTAGCATGACTGTCTTAGCGAGACTTTTACGCTTGTGGCCCGAGGGAAAGATGGACGAAGCCAGGTGGGCATTCCACCGAATCAACTGGACGCTTTACCGGGACGCTGAGGGGCTATGGATGGCGTTCAGTTCGGCGTGTGACAGCCACAGTACGCTTGAGAAGAGAACATGAAATCATGGCTCACGCGCAAGGGTCTTCGTGTCGGGGATATCGAAAAGTTATTCCACGATGCAGAGAAAAACGGCGAAGCAGCTAGCACTGTCTCACAACTGCACGAGCCTCCCAGCTTATAACGGACTTAGCCCGCTGAGACTCTCCACTGCGGCGGCTAACGGTAAACAGATTGTGCTTACGCTCCCGCGCCAATTTGCCGCAAGAGGGTGGCAAAATCGAAGTAAATCCGTCCCGCCGGAATCTTTCTCGTTGCGAGATCGTATTCGTAGAAGGAGCAGCCAGGGACCTGAACCTTTTTGCCCGTTGCCTCGATGTTGGCAAAGGGGCCTTTATGCACGGCTTCAAAATTCCATTCCACCGCGACCAGATTCTTAGCATGGGCCAAGTTCCGAATGGAATGCACATTGCCAGGGAACGCGGCGATGAACGGTCGAATAAAATTGTCTCGCACGGCTGTCTTCCCCTCGAGTGTCCCCGTCGGAAGGTGAATTACAACATCATCCGAATAGTAGGCGAGAATGTTTTCTTCATCGGTGCCCTTCCAGGCATCGAAATACTCTTGAATAAACGCGCGGACGTTTTCTAGCGCTGCCTGGACTGCTGCAACTTGCATAATTGCCTCTTTCTCGACGCTATCATTGCGTCGGCGTTGGGGCAATTGTATACCCGTTGGAGGGTGCCAGCGCGACAGTAGCAGCGAATCGATTCGTTTGGGGCAGGATTCCTCTTGTCGCCCAGCGTTCAATGATTTCCCGCAATTATTATTTCGGTCGCGTCGCAGGATCGTGGGACGATTAAAGCGGAAATCGTACAAGTGGATTGACTTCTCCGGTTATCCGACAGGACTTAGCAGGACGCAGAGACCGAAATCGAAATCTGTGTGTTCGGACAATTCCGCCGCCAATCACAATCGCGAACAAGCCACCAAAGAAGTAGAGCAGGACTGGTAGGAGGGCCTTGCGTAGCGTTTCGTAGTCCGTCCCGTGCAAAAAGGTCCAGAATCCAGTCACGGCCTGGATGCTACAGACCAGGCTTACCGTGATGGTAGCCAACATTTCCCTGCTTTTGCAGGCAAGCGCAATAATACAGCCGATGAGCATCAACACCGTGAGGCGCCAAAGATACATTCCGCTGTTCATTAGGAACAGGTCAAAGTGGGAAAGGCGGTGGACTTGGTGACTGAGGAACTCATTCCACGTCCGAATCCCCCCTTCAGTAAATGCTTGGCCCAACCGCACTAGTAAGACCCCTCCAACTACGGCTCCAGCGATAGACCACGGCGCGACCCGAAATCCACTACGGACCAGATGAAGAATTGTTCGCACACTCTGCCGCCAATACCAACGGCGCGCGTAGGCGACACCCGATTTTGATGCTACGTCCGAGAATTCCTCAAGCAGGTCTCCGGGAATCGATTCTGTTTGCTCGTAGGGAGTGAACAGGTCGAGGAGCCAAACAGCAACTCGCGGAGGCTGAACGGAAGACGCGTGAGTCATTGTGAGTACCTCCTGGCGAGACGCAGGCCTTCGGTCATGCTCCGTAGTGCACGGTGTGTGCGATTCACGGCTGCCACTCCCTTTGCAGTGACACGGAAGAAACGTTTCGACCTTCCCCCGCAAGTAAGAGTTGACGTAACCTTTCGTTTCCAGGCGACCAAGAGTGGCATAGATCGCGCCTATGAACACCTACCGATCAATACGTAGTTCGGTCTCCTGCCTTACCGTAACTCCGTAGGCCCGATCACCGAGGCGCAGAAGAGCCAAGACAACGATGTGTTCAAATTCGCCTAGATAATCGCGACTGGACATTACACATACAATTATAGAAGAAATGTTCAGCGGTCAATATTTTGCAGTGATACGGACCAAGGTCAACGTTACCGGAGAAGTCCTATAAAAGGGAATGTCAAGAGAAATATCTCCCCTTCGGCTCGGTGCCGAAAGTTTTTTGTGTCTCGGCATTCAGCCCAACTTGTTTGAACGTGCACTCTCGATTCGAGAGTGGTCTTCCTCAGGCC
>WNGO01001219.1_pt1 | contig 16462 bp, 13 predicted proteins | sample 5400511 | NCBI WGS metagenome assembly WNGO01 (sample SAMN13153380, study PRJNA577476) | soil metagenome | isolation source: 20 cm soil or saprolite under Garry oak tree replicate 2 | place: USA:California | collected 2016-06-15 | reverse complement strand
GACCTGCCCGGTGAAGATGAGCAGGATGGCTCCGGCTTCGACTCCCAGTTGCCGGCCGGGGAACAGGGCTACCATCGCCAGCATGACACCGGGCAGGAAACTGAGCACGGGAATGGATTGCAAGACATCGAGCAGCGGAATCATGAAGCGCTCAGCCCTGGGATTGTAGGCGGCAATGTATCCGTAGACGAGCGTGAACGCGAGGCTGAGGATGTATGCAATGGTGATACGAAGCAGAGAGTACCCGGCATAGGCCGGCAACGCCCATAGGCTGCGCGAGATTTGCACTTGTGGCGTAAACGGGCCGAACCAGGCACGGCCAACCTCAAGCACACCGTAGAATAGAGCCATGGCAGCCGCGAACATCAGCAGGTCGGGAAGGAAAGAGATCTCGACCCGGGGTAGTTGTGTCCAGAGGCGGTAGGCCGAGAATCCTCGCAGGGTGATGCTCTTCTTCATTTGCTTTCATGCGGCTTGGGTTTTCAAACTTCGGGTATTGACTAACTTCAGAGAGCAAAACTCTTAGAACGCTGAGATCGCCGAGGAAAGCCGCAGAGAGCGCTGAGGAAACCCTACATATCGGCGGCGCTTTCCCTTGTGTCCCACTAAGGCGCAGCGGTGCTCGCTGGCGCGTCCGGGGCGGGCGGCGGTTCGGGCTGGACCAGCAGATTTTTCTCCCGGTCATAGTCGAAGATTTCGGCATAGCGGCCCCAGTTCATGGCTGTCTCGAACTGGCGCTGTACCTCGTCCTCAGCAAAATGTTCGTCGAGGATGTCGTGAAAAAATTCGTCATTGATGGAATGATCCGCCTTGCGCTTAAGGATGCTGTCGATCTGTTTCAGGATGGTGACGTGCTCAAGCGCAGCCTCACGGAAGAGCACCTTGCGGCGTTGAATGTCGGCATCGGCGAATTCGATCCCTTGCGGCGTGATCTGCACATCACCTTCTTTCAGAAGAGCGAAACCGAGCACGACACAGGCTTCGAGAATCGGCAGGAGGTCTTCGACGTCCATCACCAGTTCTTCGGAAAGGCGGAACAGATCTTCGCGGCCACCGCGATCGCGCAGCAGTTCCAACAATCCCGCGATGCCGCCGACGCGAGCGTGTGGCAGCATCTGGTATCGCGCGGTGCGGAGCGGAGCTTCCTGTTTCTTGAACGTATCCTTGGTCAGACCTCCGGTAGGCAGGATGATTTCGGCCGTCGTTTCAGCGTCGGGCAGTGTGTGCTCTGTATCCGGCTCAGTCATGACTTTGTAGATATAGTCGACGAGCTCAACGAATCGCGCCGACTTTCGGTCGCGCGGATGCTTCAAGCGAATATTGAAGTCGGAGCGAACGCGGGCCGGATTCCTGCCCAAAACCATCACGCGATCCGCCAGCATCACGGCTTCTTCAATGTTGTGCGTCACGATGAAGATGGCGCTGGTCGGCATCTTCTTGCTGAGCCAGAGTTCCAGAAGTTCGTTGCGCAGGTTCTCGGCAGTCAGAACGTCGAGCGCCGAGAACGGCTCATCCATGAAAAGGACTTCAGGCTCGACCACCAGGGCACGTGCGAATCCCACGCGCTGCTTCATGCCTCCAGAGAGTTCTTTCGGATACGCGGTCTCGAAGCCGTCAAGTCCAACCGTATCGAGCGCTCGTAGGGCGCGTTTGCGGCGTTCAACCTCGGGAACGCCTTTGGCTTCGAGCGGCGCTTCGACATTTTGAATCACTGTGAGCCATGGAAACAAAGCGAAACTCTGAAAGACGATGGCGACGTTCGGCGTCTGCCCATTCAACGGCTTGCCGTGCCAGAGGAGCGTTCCCGATGACGGCTGGGAGAGACCAGTCAGAATGCGCAGGAGCGTGGACTTCCCGCATCCCGAGGGGCCGAGCAGAGCGACGATCTTGCCCGTCTCGACGGCGAGATTGGTCGTCCCCACGACCTGGATGCGCGTGCCGTCGGGCTGCGGATAGGATTTTTCCACCGCGACGGCTTCGATGATGGCTTCACTCACAAAGAGGCTCCGTAAGTTCTATACACGATTTTCGGAAAAAGCGGAGCGGTTTTCACGGACCATTCACAATTTGGTATTCACGGGATGGAGCAGAGGGAAACGTTCCGTGATGTTTCGGAGACTATCCGACGCTTAAAAAAGTGGAGTAGGGTTGCAGTCTCCCGGTTCCCCGTCCAGTTCGACCGACTGGTAGAATGAATCGTTTGGAGGTGCAGTGTGAAAGATGCTTACGAAATTCTGCGACAGAAGGAGGTGGCGATCGAGCTCGTCCGAAAGGAAATTGCCGCCCTCAGATTTGTCGCTCCTTTACTTACGGACGACGGCGACTCGAAGCGAATGGGCGAGTCTTCTTCGTCCTGGCGCAAAGACAGTTAGGAAAAACGTGGGGGACGGACGAAAACGTTCCCCGGTCAAGCAACGTCACCACACCCACCGAGTTCAAAGACCACTGCCGGCAGTGGTCTCGTCAGCGCCTCTGGCGGCTTGCCGCAGTTCTGCTTTTGATCTATCGATCCAGTAGTAGCTGGGGGGGAGAAATCTCCTTCCGACGTCGTGCGGCCGCTCGGGATCACACGAGCATTGCGATGCTCGAATTAAGCCGCAAGGATCTCCTCCAAGTCACACACTGTTAACAGCCTAGTGACAAACCTTTGACGATTGGGTAGAACCCGCCCTCATCTAATGGGTGTAAGCGACACAAGCTCGAACTGGATTCGCAGCCGGTGTCGTGATTCGCTTTCGCACAATCAAATCAACTCAAACTTGCAATGTCGACCACACCGACACGATATTCGTCTCTGTCCCTCAAGGAGATTGTTTGTCTTTGCGCCGGAACTGTTGATGACGCGGCGTGGGAGGAGTTCGTGTCGCGAGTGCGGAAGCCCATACGCCTGAGCATCACGCGCACTGCCGCTCCTTGGGGAAGACCATCCCACGGGCTGGTCGAGGATCTGCTTCAGGTAACTTATCTCAAACTTTGGGAAGGGGGGCGCAGCCTGTTGCGGGACTTTGCCCTGCAGTATCCCGACGGCATCCTGGGATACTTGAAGAGAATCGCCGCCAATGCGACACATGATTACTTCAAACATGGACATAGCCAATCGTCGGGCGGGGACGAGCCGCACGTTTCCACAAGCGAGGTCGACCCTGAAGCCGGGGTCGAGGTGCATGGGAGTGAGGAGAGAATTGCATTCCAACTCTTTTTGAGCGAGATCGATGAACATCTGAAGCAATGCTTGAGCGGGCCCGACCGGGAGCGTGACCGGACGATCTTCTGGCTCTATTTCCGGCAAGGAATGAGCACACGGGAGATTGCTTCGCTGCCCGGGATCGGGTTGGGCACCAAGGGAGTGGGCAGCGTCATCGAACGGATGAAGCATTCCATTCGGGACCAGATCCTGAGCACGGGTGCGGATTCTGGGGTTGGCCAGCGAAGAAACGAAAAGCAAAGTTCCTCGGGAACTCGTATAGGAATTTAGAGGAGCGTCTGAACTTGGGACGTCCATGGGACGAACATCTCGATAACAGGGAGCTCGATGCCCTTGTGCCCTGGTTTGGTGAGACCTCGCGGGACATGGGTGGGCTCTCTCCGGCCGCTGTGCACGAAGCTCAGCGGCACGCGGATTCGTGTGCGAAGTGCGGCGGGAAGGTGCGGACATACCAGCAACTTGTGAACCGACTCTCGACTGCGCGGGCGCCTAAAGCAGCGCCGCCGGGGAGCGATTGTCCGAAGTTAAGCGACGCCGACTGGCGTGAGGTAGCTGCAGGAATGCGGCCAGAGTCGAAAGCCACGCAGTTGATTGCCCATGCGGCGGCGTGTGCCCATTGTGGGCCTTTGCTTCGTGATGCTCTATCCGCGAACGGGCAGCGGGACGAAGCGATTCGAGAGAGAAAAATGGATTCGCGGCCGGCTTTGCCTTCGCGGTGGGGGCTGACGAGGTGGCTGGTTCCGGTCATGGCGCTTGTAATGATGGTCGGAATGTTTTGCGCAATGCCTGGGTCATCACGGAGTCCGTTATCCGGGCGAAAATTTGCCGAGTTCGCCGTCAATACTCACAGGCAGCACGCTCAAGGGAAACTCGTGCTCGATCTGCGGTCTGGCTCGCAGATAGAACTCAACCAATGGTTGAAAGTGAAGTCACCGTTCTCTGTGGCCTTGCCGGCGGCTCCCATGGAAGCAGGGGAGGAACGTCCTTACGATTTGCAGGGGGCGCGGCTGGTGCGAGCGGGCGGCAAAGCAGCGGCGTTCATCGCTTACCGGGTGAAGATGCCGACGCTGCAGACCACCGCCGCGTCCTTGATTGTTACACCCGATTCCGTGGCTGTGGCTTCCGGTGGAATCGAAGTTGATTTCAAGAAAGTGAGTTTCCATTACGCTACGGTCGAAGGCTACAAGGTAGTTACGTGGTCGGTGCATGGTTTGACGTATGCATTGGTTTCCGAGGAAGGAAACAGCACGCAGCGATCGTGCATGGTTTGCCATTCCGCGATGAAAGACCGTGATCTAAGTCGCACGCCGGCACCGTTACGCTCTGAGGGAAGAATTTCTCGGGCCGTTTGGCAGTAATCCTTCCAAACTCAAAACAATTCATCGCGACAGCGCCAATGGTGGCGGCAAACAGCAGATCCTTCGCCGCAAAACCCCGCGACTCAGGATGACAATGCCTTCCCATAACGTTAGACGCACAGTGTTCTCTCCAGGGGTTTGGGCCGCAACACCACAGCGATAATCGCCAGTCCACAAAAAAGCAAATTCCTCTGAGATCTCGTCATGTCTAGTGAGGCCGATTACGTGCTCGAAGTAATCGACTACAGCACAAGCATGAGTCATGTTTCAGATGTAAGGCCATTTTAGTTCGTACATATTCGTACGCTAAACGCCCTCTGGGACAGCTGTGCCACGGCCCTTAACGGTTTTCAATCTTGCAACAACATTTAAGAACTGGAGAAAAATAAAATGAACAAGCAAGCCAAGAAGAATGCATCGGCGCGGATCCTGTTTGCCGCCGCCCTGGTGCTCGCATGCGCAGTCGGCACCGTCACCGGTGCGGCGGCGCAAGTCACGCCCCCAACCACTCCTACCGATATTGCAGTACCGGCAGGAAACTCTCCTTTCCTGGTCGGCCACGCCTACGGCAGCCAGGGCTATACTTGCCTGCCCACGAGCACTGGTGGCACTGCCTGGAATCCCAGCGCCCGCCCCGAAGCCACCCTGTTTACGGATCTCTTCGGAGCGCAGTTCCAGATCATCACGCACTTCCAGAGCATCAATGAAAAGCCGAAGCCGGGCATCGTGCCGCCTCTGAGTGGGAACGCGACGTGGCAGAGTTCCCTCGATACCAGCCGGGTTTGGGCGGTAAAGGTGAAGGGAATCGACGCCGGCTCCGACCCCTCGAGCTGCCCGAATAGCGGCTCGATTCAATGCCTCTTGTTGCAGTCAGTCGGGAACGAAAAAGGGCCGACGGGCGGTAACCTCCTGTTCAAGACGACCTTCATCCAACGTCTGAACACGGCCGGCGGAGCTGTTCCAACCACCGCCTGCAGCGTGGGTCAGACTCAGCTCCAGCCCTACACGGCTGACTACTACTTCTTTCGCGCCGACAACAACTAACCAGGCGTGCACGAGCCTCTAGCGGAAGAAGGACAACGCCCTACCTTATCTCGTCGAAAAAATGGCGAGATGGGGTGGGGCAGCGTTACGCAAGATTGCGACACGTGAATGTGTGTCCCCTCCGTCTCGGGTATCGGTCTTAGTCATACCGTTCAAACCGGAGTCGCACTCGCTGGAATGCGGATGCCGAGAAGCAGTTGCGCGAGAAGATGGCGGGCGTTGACGGCTAGGATTCGAAGTCAAAATTCCAAGGATCGGCGTGTGGAATTTCCAACCTTTTGCAAACTGCGCGAATGGATGGACTACCCGCGAATCGAAAGCAAAAAGCCCGCGGCCCGATACGCCTAGGCCGCTGGACAGCCGAGGCGGCTGTCCCCACATGGCCCATCTAGCGACGGCAAAGAACGGGTTAGGTCCTTCTGTGTTCCAGTTTCTCTGCCGGGTTCAAGGACGGCTGATAGAATTACCTCCCTCGGAGGTTGTTATGAATGATCTTTATGAAATTCTGCGACAGAAAGAGATGGCAATCGAGCGCGTCCGGAAAGAAATTGCTGCTCTCAAATTCGTCGTCCCCCTGCTCGGCGACGATGGCGAGCCAAGGCGCACGAGCGAGTCTCCTTCGTCCTGGCGCAAAGACTCCTAACCGATGAGCACGGTGAAAGGCCGTTGTAGAAATCTGCAGGTGGCTGGGTACGCCACGCGCGGGTAACCGCATCCGTTGCGCGGTTGATAGAGCGTTCGCAGGACTCCGGGAGACACAGCCTTCTGGATCCGACTTTTCCATAGCAAACCTTCCTCTTGTGACAAATGACTTTGCTCCCCGCACAAGCCGGGAGACAATCAGGATCGCCCACATTCGTACCGCAAACCATTCGAAGGGCGCCGCTCTACGGACGAGTGGGCACATTGGTCAGCGCGGAACAAGCGTTCTGGAAGTCGGAGAAGCTGCCGTAGTCGAGAGTCACCGAGGCGTGTTCGATTTTCAGGCCGGAGCGGAATTTGCCGCTCGATTCGCCGCGATCGTCCATCACCAGCGCGGGACCGCGCCACCGGCCATACAGATCAAAATAGCCCTGGCGCTGGCCGACGTCGAACATCTTGTAGTCCAGCAGGCGGAACTGCATCACAGCGTCGTTCGTGCTGGTCCAGCCTCCGTAGATCGTCCCGCTGAGCTTTAAATTTTCGATAACGCCGGGAGCGGTGCATAACAAAGCTGTTCCCTGCAGGCCTCCGTTGGGACGCAGGCCATCGAGATGGAGTTTTGAAAAGTGAGCCGCTGGATAGAAGAAGACATATAAAGGATAGGTTCCGGACTTTGTGACCAGTTTGCCGTATCCGGACCAGTACAGGAAGGGCGTCGAGCGATCGCCGATGTGAAAGGCCCAGGGGTTGGTGAGTCCTACCGCGACGTAGAAAACGATCACGCACAGCACGAGGAGCTTGAAGATGTTTACGAGACATCCGCCGCGTTTCGACATGCGGGGGAGTATATCGTGGGGCGGATTCTCCACAAAAGTGATGCTGCTGTATAACGGTTGCGAGGGGTTTCCGTCATGGTGAAAAGGTCCCTTGTTCTTTGGTTGCTGTGTCTGTTGATCGGCGGCGGAGTGCTGCAGGGGTCAAACCGGCATCGGCAGAGGCAGCACGCGAGCGGACAACCAGGGGCGTTTGATTACTACGTGCTGGCGCTGTCGTGGTCGCCGGAGTTTTGTAGTCGCCATCCGACGAAGGCGGAGTGCGTGTCGGGGAAGTTTGGGTTTGTGGTGCATGGGCTGTGGCCACAGTATGCGAATGGGTATCCGGAGAATTGTTCGACTGCACCGGGGCTGGCGGATCCGTCGCGGATGGCGGACATCATGCCGGATGCAGGGCTGGTGGCGCATGAATGGACTACGCACGGGACGTGCAGCGGGCTTGATGCTGACTCTTATTTCAAACTGGTGCGGCAGGCATTTGAGTCGGTGAAGCTGCCGGCGCAGCTGTCGGGTCCGACGCGAGGGTTCTCCATCACTCCGCAGGAATTGAAACAAGAGTTTGTGGGGGCGAATCCACGATTGAAGACGGAAGACCTGGCGGTGAGTTGCGGGAACAACTATCTGACAGGCGTTTCGGTTTGTGTCGACAAGCAACTACAGCCGCGACCTTGTGAAGGAATCCGCGACTGTCGTGCCAACACGATCAAGGTCGCGCCGGGGGGGAGCGGAGTAGGAGCGCCGCTAGCCGCATTTCAGGAAACTCACTTGACAGTCGTCGCGGCGCCGGCTTTTCGTTGATCCACAGCCGCGATGAATCCTCCCCAATTCGTGCGAAGGGTCTTGCTGAGATCGTCACTGTAGCCGAACACGGCCCAAGGAGCTCGCTCGGCGAGCAGGGCCAGCAGGGCGTCGATCTTTTTCTGGCGGGCCTGCATCTGCAGGGGCTTGCCGAAGCGGTCGTACATGATTACATCGTAGGACTTTCCTGTGGGAATGAAATTGGAGTAGTGCTTGGTTACTTTCTTGTAGGCCCAGATCAGGTCGGGAATGCGGCAGATGGAGAGTCCGAAGCGGCTCGGAAGAAATACCCAGGATTGAGTAATGGTAGCCCGGCCGATCTTGGTAGTGTTGCCTTGAAGTTCGATGTCGAACTGCTGAGCGACATCCGCGAGGTTCCCGTAGATACACGCTCGCTCGACCACCGGATGCGTGGAAAGATCGGCCCTGCGGCGCATAACTTTTGCGATCAGCCAGGCGGCGAGGGCGAACGCGGGGATGCCGAGTGCGAGGCCGATGTATCCTTCGTCGCGAAATCCCGTGGTGTCCAACATGAAGGGGAGAAAAGCCTGATTGGCGGTGGGATGCTCTTTGATCAGCGGCGTAACGATGTTGGAGCGGACATCGGACGGAAGTTCACTGAGTTCCCCGGTATAGACTGTACCGCTTTCGTTGGGGCCGCTTTTCACGATCAACAGATGCTTGTTGAGCAGGAGGATCGAATACTTTGCCTTGACGGTTTCACGCTTGACCGTTCCTCCCTCGCTTTCCCGCTCGACTTCCTGCAGGCCCGTGTCTGAGGAATCGTCTCCTTTCACTTGAACGAAATATCGCGACTGGGAGCCGGGTTGTTGGATGGTTACGAGTTGCGGACCGCTGACTTGGAATGGGCCAGCGAAAAAGTTGTAGAGATAGCGGCGCTCGATGGCGGCATAGCCGACAACCGCCACGATCAAGATGAGGCTCACGAGCAGGAGATTGCGGTTGGTGCGATGGATCTGACGATCCAGGAAGGATCCGTGCACGTGCGCGGATATGGAACTGGACGGAATGTCCATATAAGTTCTCAGCAGCCGGCTTCACGCATGCAGGCGTTCGCAGGCCCGGGAAGTGAAAGATCATACTCCGGAGCCGCGACGTTTGCTTGGTCGCCAAGAGACGCGACCGGAGAAACATCTACCGAGAAGTTTAGCTGATGGCCGTTTCGATGGCCGCACGGTCGCGGGACAGACGGTTGCTGATGCGACTCACTTCGCGGCATCTTGAGCAGGCGCACCGTAGGTGAGGATTGTCCGGCGACGAAGTATGGCCACATTTCAGGCAGGCAAACGTATTTTGCGATTGCGGGATCAGGGGCTGGAATTCGCCGCCCAGCACACAATAGGGGCAGCGCATGATCTCTTGCGACATTCTTACTTGTACTCCTAACCTTCGACCCGCGCAGCCACATTCGAGGTCGCACGGGAGCAAGCGATGGTGCCTATCAGGGAGGCACGGAGCGGCATTCAGCCGTTCACACGCTTTTTTGAAGTATTGCGGTTACCTTAGAGGAGTTACGCCACGATAGGAATGGCCCGTTCGTTTGGGGACATGGCCCATTTGTACCAGCGTGACTATGCTCATGCTCGTTTACGGCAACCACTGAAAGATATTCATGGGTGGAACCGGTTCGCGATTCAAGACAATTTCCAGCAGGGTCGTAGTGAACGGGTAGAACAGGGCCGGCTTGCCGGGCTTGGTGCCATCGTAGTCGGAGAGATCGAGGTCAAAGGGTCCGAAGTTTGGGGCCGCCGCATTCGAACCGAAGCCCTGATATCCAACGAGCTCGGTGCCGCTGGAGGCGATGATGCGGGCGATCAGACGTTTGCCTGCGAGCGGGGGAAGATTGTCGAGTTGCACGTGAAAGCAGCGGTAGCTGGTGTCGGCGGCGTAAGGGTGAACGTCGGCCTCAAAGTTGGGGACGGGAGTCTGGCTGCCGTCGGCCTCGACGACAATGATTTCGATCGAGTAATCGGTGATGGGATTTCCGTGGCTGTCGGTGGCGCGCACGACGAATTGTTGCCAACGGTTGTTCGCCAGTTTGGCGCGCGCTTGCTGGACGACGTGGGCGTTGGCGACATCGTTGGCGTGAAAGTTGTCGAAGTCATTTTTGCTGTTGACGCTGAGGGCTTTGAGAACCAGCGAGATGAGTTCCGGCGGAGGCTCGCTCAGGATCTGTCCGTGGTTGAGCCCAACGACGGGAATGAGCGGAATGTCGAGCAGGTTGCTCCAATCGGCCCACTGAACGCTGGGCTGGCCGAGGTTGAGAGTGATCTTGCGAGTATTGAGGGCGACGGCCGACCAGCGCACGACGCCGTCGCTTCCCATCTGATCGCCGGGAAGGAAAATTTCTGCCAGTTTGCCGTAGTCGTCGGTTCCGTCGAAAACGAAAACGTAAGGAGTGTCGTTGTTATTGCCGTACAACTTGGTATTGATGAGGTCTTTGTGCGCGAGGTCCCATGTATAGGCGCTGCCGAGTTCGAGGTTGCTAAGAACCAGGTTTCCTGAAGCCAGAAAGTCCGGGCCAAATTGCTTGCTGCCCATGAAGATTCTGCCCAGCAGACTTCGCCCCTTGGCGGCCAGAGGAGATCCGAAGGTAGCGAGTGCGAGGGCCACGAGGTGTTTGAGCAATCCCTGGCGCGAGGTTTGCGTATTGGAGGCGGTGAGCCACGAGCGCAGGACCAGCATGCCGGTGGAATGAACCATGGCGTCGAAGGGGATCTTGTCGAGTCCCTTGTCGTGCAAGGCGTGCTGGAAACCGGTGGCGATGTCATCGACGGTAACTTCGTTGTTCAGGGTGACGTAGTTGCCAACCGCAATCTCTTCGATCTTTCTGCCGGCAGCCAGGAGGGCATTTTTCCAGGTGGAAAAGGCTTGTCCAGAGGCGCTGTACCCATGGAGCAGAACGAGTGGGTTGGACACGGTTCACCTCGAGCGTGTGGGCGCAAATTGTAGCATCTTGCGGCACGGCCGAAAGCCACGCCCGTTCAAAGTAGGGAATTCACCTTACAGGGGAGTACCAGCGCAATCATGACGAATTCATTTTTGCGTCAGACAATATGTCTCCATCGGCATCTGATTTGACAGGCTAATGTGTGCCGCGGCCTCGGTCAGGCCAAAGCCAAAAATACCTATGACACTGCGTTCGTGGTTGCTGTTGACGATTGCCGCTCTTCTGGTCACGCCCGCGATCTATGCGGGAAATCAGGTGATGGGAGAGATCGAGTTCCTGGGAAAGTCGAAAGTGGAGAAGACGTCCGGCGTGTGGGTCGACGGACAATATGTGGGATACCTGAAGGAGTTGAAGGGATCGAAGAAGGTGCTGCTGCTTCCCGGGGAACACGTGATCACGGTGCGCCAGAATGGTTATCGTGATTTCATGATGCGCGTCGAAATCAAGCCGGGTGAGAAACGTGTGGTTTGGGTCGCCATGGAGAAGGGTCCGACCGGGGTCATGCCCGCCGTGACATCGGAGGTGAAGATCGTGGTGAATCCTACGCGGGCGGCCGTGTTTGTTGACGGATTGTTCGTGGGACATGTGGCCGAATTTCAGGGACTGGGGCGAGGATTGCTGGTTGCTCCAGGGCAGCACACGATCAAGATCGGTTTGCCGGGATATCAGACATTTGAGACACAGATTAGTCCAGTGGCCCGTCAGAAAGTCGAAGTGAGGACCAATTTGGTGAAGAGTGCGGGGAATAGCGATGATCCGCTGATCAATGGGGAGAAAACTCCTCCAGCACCTCCTCCGGATGCGGCACCTCCACCACAGTAGTTGATTCTTGGTAGTGAATGCGGGCTGACTCCCGACTAGAATTGCGGGTCGCCATGAACTCCAGGACCTGCATTCTCGCAGCCTCGCTGCTCTTTGTTGGTGGCGCCGGTCCGGCGGTCGCCGTCGAGCATCCTGGAGTTGTACCTAAGGATGCGGAGTGCACCTCGTGTCACGCGGCGAAGGTTCGCGGGAAGTCCGTGCATTCGGTGATGGCGACTTCGTGCGATGTGTGTCACGTGACTCAGACGCAGGGCGACATGACGATGGTGAGCCTGTCGATGCCCAAGCAGAAAATATGTTTCGCGTGTCATCAGGAGTCGACGGCGTTGCGGGAGCATGTGCCCGCGGTGAAAGGCCAGTGCATCGATTGCCATGACGCGCACAGCAGCGCTCAGAAGATGTTGCTGCGAGTGGTCGCGCTTTCTTCGCAGAGCAAGCAGCGGTAGTTCCCTTCCCGGTTTTCTTCATACCTTACAATTTTGGCATCACGCAGTCTTGGCGAGGATTGGACTTTTTTAACCGCGGAGATCGCTGAGAAAAGGTCGCAGAGGACGTGAGCACCGCATGCTCAGGTGCCACGAAAGATTTCGTCACCGGCAGGGGAATATCTTCGTTCGCATCAGTCCCTTTCTGAAATTCCTGCAGGAAAGAAACCTACTGGTGTGGAAGAAGATCCACTGAGCTGGTTTGAGTCGAAACGTTTCACGTCTGCGGCGAGGAGTATGACCGGGAAGCCACCAGAAATTCATAGAGGATCAGTGCGGGTGGAATCTGGAGAGCGGCCCAGTGAGCGGAAGCCACGTCGCAGAAAGTCAGATGCGGCTGGGGAATTCTTGGGTTGGCATTTTGAAGAGTGTAGTGGCTACCGGGAACTTCTGCATCGAGTACAGGGGACAGGGGAGATGGCTCGGGACCGTACAATCTGACGGCAAAAGGCATGAATCACTAAGGACACTAAGGGGCGCGAAGGAAAAGCTCAACTCTTTCGTCTCCAGTCAAAAAAGCGGGCGGCCGATTTCCCAATGGTGGCCGAACGGATCGACTACGCGTCCGATGCGCCACTCGTGTTCCTCGGTCACCGGGTAAACTTTCTTGGCGCCGGCTTTCACAGCTTTCGCGAAGACAGCGTCGGGGTCAGGAACCGTCAGGATGATTCGGACTGTGATGCCGCCTAGCGATTCGGGACTGTAGTTGTGGTGCTCGGGCGATTCGTCACTCAGCCAGAATTCGGCGCCCTGAATCGACAAGCGGGCAACTACGTTATCACCCTCTCCCATCCGGAATAATTCGGATGCGGCGAAAGCTGCTTTGTAGAAATCGACGGCGCGAGCGCCGCCGCGGACGCAAAGCCAGGGCGCGATAGTGGTCTTAATCGACGGCGTGGATTTGCGCGTTGGGGCGGACTTTCGGGAATTCTTTTTGCTTTTCTTCTTGCTGCTCTTCTTACTCGCCGGCATAGGCGCGCTTGAGACCTCCATTGTCAATTTTGTCGATCTGCGGCATGGCTTTCATCACGCACTGGGAGCGGGTGGATCCGCGAGGAGGGAAGTGACTTTCGGCATGGATACTCCTGGGCGGAGGAAATCATATCAGGCCGAGCCCGACGGCGCACGTGTGCTGTGGTGCTACGGGCAAAGTCAAAATCCCCACCCTGTCGCAAGTCGCGACAAGGATGGGGCACCCTCGGGTATTTTCCGCTTGACGGTTTTGGGATCCGTGAGTAAAAGCTGATGTGGCTTGCACAGCTATCTTCGTCTGAGGTTTCAAATGAAACTTGCCGATACAAGTGCTCTCTGTTTTGTCTTCCTCGTCCTAACCACTTATCCATTGACCGCTCAGGACGGTGCTGGTGTTCTGTCGTATCCGAAGCCCAAGTCTGTCGAGCAGGTGGATGACTATCACGGTGTGAAGGTGGCAGATCCGTATCGCTGGCTGGAGGACACGGACTCGGCCGCCACGCATGCGTGGGTCGAGGCGGAGAACAAGGTAACGTTTGGGTATCTGGAGCAGATTCCGTATCGCAAGGCGATCCGCGATCGCATGATGAAGCTTTGGAACTTCGAGCGCTTCACCGCGCCTCAGCAACAGGGAGGACGATATTTCTACCAGCACAACAACGGGCTGCAGAACCAGAACGTCCTACTGGTGGCTGAGGCGTTGAATGCGGAGCCGCGGCAGTTGCTCGATCCGAATACGCTTTCTTTGGATGGGACAGTTGCCCTGGCGGGCGAAGCGATTACCGATGACGGCAAGCTCATGGCTTATGGGACGGCGGCTTCGGGGTCGGACTGGGAGGAGTGGCAGGTGCGCAACGTGGACACTGGTAAGGACCTTCCGGATCTGATCAAGTGGGTGAAGTTTTCCGGGGCCTCGTGGTCGAAGGATGGAAAAGGCTTTTACTACAGCCGCTATGACGAGCCGAAAGGAACGGCGCTACGCGATGCGAATTACTTTCAGAAGCTTTACTACCATAAGTTAGGGACTACGCAATCGGAAGACAAACTGATTTACGAGCGCCCGGACAACAAAGAACTGGGCTTCGGAGGTTCAGTCACCAATGATGGTCACTACCTGGTGATCTTTGTGTGGCAGGGGACGTCACCGAAAAACCGCCTTTACTACAAAGATTTGACTAAACCTGATTCGGAAGTCGTGAAACTGCTCGATGACTTCGACGCGGAGTATCGCTTCGTCGACAATGACGGGCCGGTGTTCTGGATTCGCACTGATCGGGACGCTCCGCGTGGGAAGCTGATCGCGATTGATACACAACACCCAGAGAAAGCGAACTGGAAAACGGTGGTCGAGCAAGGCGCTGACAAACTGGAAGACGTCAACGTTGTGGACAACCTGTTTCTGATCGGATATCTGAAGGACGCAAAGACCGAGGTGCGAGTTCATGACTTGCGCGGAAAGTTCCTGCGGAGTGTGGATTTGCCGGGGATCGGGACAGCAGCGGGATTCGGCGGAAAGAGAAAAGATAAGGAGACGTTTTATTCGTTCACCAGCTTCATCTCGCCGACCACGATCTATCGCTACGATCCGGAGACAGGAAAGAGTTCCATCTTCAAGCAGCCCAAGGTTGACTTCGACGCCACGAAATATGAAACGAAGCAGGTGTTCTACAACAGTAAGGATGGAACGCGCATTCCAATGTTTCTGACCTACAAAAAAGGACTGAAGCTGGATGGGCAGAATCCGACGCTGCTGTACGCGTATGGCGGCTTCGACATTTCGCTGACGCCTGGATTTTCGATTCCTACGGTGGTTTGGCTGGAGATGGGAGGCATCTACGCGCAGCCGAACCTGCGCGGCGGCGGAGAGTATGGGGAAGATTGGCATCTGGCGGGGACGAAGGCGAAGAAACAGAACGTGTTTGACGACTTCATCGCGGCGGCGGAGTGGCTGATCGCGAACAAATATACTTCGACGCCGAAGCTGGCGATCCGCGGCGGCAGCAACGGCGGCCTGTTGATCGGGGCAATGTTGACGCAACGTCCGGATCTGTTCGGGGCGACGTTGCCGCTGGTGGGAGTGATGGACATGCTGCGCTTTCAGAAGTTCACGATTGGATGGGCGTGGACTTCGGACTACGGATCTTCCGACAACGCCGACGATTTCAAAGCGCTCTATGCGTATTCGCCGCTGCACAATCTGAAGCCGGGGACGAAGTATCCTCCGACGCTGATTGCGACTGCCGACCATGATGACCGCGTGGTGCCGGGACATAGTTTCAAGTTCGCGGCAACCATGCAGGCGGATCAGGCGGGGACGGCTCCGGTGCTGATTCGGATTGAGACCAAGGCAGGACATGGGGCGGGAAAACCGATCTCGAAGATCATCGATCAGACGGCGGATGAGTGGTCGTTCGTGGCGTATAACCTGGGGATGAGTGTGGCGCTGCAGTAGGGCGCGGGTTGGCACGGGGACTGAAGCCCCATTGCTTTCTCGCCTGAACGCGGCGCTAAAGCGCCGCTCTTCGCCGGGCCGAGGCATGTCGCTGAACAAACAATAGTCTTTCATGATCACGATCCATTTTGTTGTGGATAGCGCCCTGTGATGATGTAGTCACCACGCTACCTGCCAGATGGCGACCGACTACAAATATTCGTATCCCTGCACTCACCCCTTACGGTTTCTGGAATCAGTTGCCTCCAATTTTGTAATCCAGCGACTCCCCTTCGGATCTCGGTGCCTTACCTTGGTGCTCAAAAGAGCGGCTAACAAAGTCACAACGTTTCTCTTGTTGTGTGGTGTCCGGTGTCTCTGAATATTGGCGAACAGCGTTGATCGTCAGCAGATGAGATTTGCTGCTTCGCAATCTGCGAAAGTTCTCCCAAAAATAACCTACCTTCGGTCAGCAGCATAACCGCAGTATAACTTTATCGCTAACTCCTCGTCGTACGACTGGGTCTGCGAGGCGCGGGCCACGACTCGCACACGTGTTCGCGTCGCTCGCCTCAACACTTCATCAACAAGGGATCGACAAACAAAACGCCTGCGGTGTTTCTGTCCTGCTTACAGCACGCGAAGGCCAAGTAGATAACCCACCTGCGACTTTTGGTGAGGATATTGCACCCCGGAACGTCGGGCCAATGTGTCAGTTCTGCGCGGAGACCTCTCGCTCAGCACCAACAAAAGTCTGGAGGATTGTATGTTACGAATGTTTGTCGAGAAGAAGACAGCGCCACTTGTCATTGTCATGTTGCTCCTGGTGAACGGCTTGGTTTTCGGCCAGGGCATCGTCACCGGGTCCATCTCAGGGATCGTCCTCGATCCGCAAGGAGCG
>WNGO01003051.1_pt1 | contig 16474 bp, 15 predicted proteins | sample 5400511 | NCBI WGS metagenome assembly WNGO01 (sample SAMN13153380, study PRJNA577476) | soil metagenome | isolation source: 20 cm soil or saprolite under Garry oak tree replicate 2 | place: USA:California | collected 2016-06-15 | reverse complement strand
CAAAAAAAAGCGCGCCGATAGTGGCGCGCGCCGTCATTGATGTGGAGGCAACTTTTTTCATAGGCAGAAGTGGAGTAATTCTGCATAAGATTCGGGAGAATGGTCGGTTACGGTCGCCTCATCCAACCGGTTTTTTTTGAAGATGCTACAGACGTTGGAGCGCTTTTTGGGCGAGAACTTTCGATTTTTTCAGTTTGGTTTCTTCGTCATCTGTTCCGCCGAGCCCAACGGAAATGAAGACATCTCCCTTTAGAACATAAAGCGTTCCGCCGAATCGATTGCTGGCCCAATAAGCCTCATCTCCGAGGCTGGCGATCTTTTTCGGCGGAGGTCCTTTTTCCTTCTCGCCACCGCTATCTTTTTGAGGTTCCTCGTTTTCATACGGGTCAAACTTCTCTTTCCAGAAATCTTTTGGACTGCGTCTGCTCGCGTGGTCTGGATCACGCTGAACAAGCGCAAGGTTCACCGATTTGCTAAACTCCGTGGCGGTGTAAAAGCACTGCGACACACGAAGACCGCCATCTGATCGTGCGCTGCTCTTGGTTTCCTTCATCGGCGATCCTTGGACGGTTTGGATCTCCTGGAGCGTAATCAACGCGCAAACATCACGCGGTTTCGGCGGAGGCGTTTCTCGTTTCTTACATGCGGGAAGAGCGGCGAGCAGACAAAACAAAAGCAGCAGAACAAGATTCCGGCACATCGGCAATAACTCGTCCATGAATGGCAAGTCGGCCAGAGTCGTTTCTCTAAATCCCGGATTGAACTAGTGCTTGGGAAGTCTGATCACGACAGTCGCCGTGTTCGCGCTTTGCAAACCACGCGAATCAGTGACAGTCAGGCGCGCTGCGTAATTACCTGCACGTTGGTACCGGTGTGAGATCGTCGGCGTGGATTGCGTGACCGCAGCTGAACCATCCCCGAAACTAAATGTGTACGAAGCGATGGTGTCCGGCGGCGGCGCGGTATCGGGATCAAACGATCCCGAGCCATCAAAATTCGCCGTCAACGGAGGTCTGCCTGCCGTTGGCGATGCAGTAAGCACCGCGGTCGGCGGGTTGTTTGATCTGCACACCTGATTGTCACTCACGGTGTAACTGCCGGTGAAAGCCAGGCTGTCCGGCATCTGATCAAAGAGTCCTGTAACGAGGCCGCCAGCAGTATACGACACCCCTGAAACGAAACCGCTGATTGTATTACCCGCATTCAATCCAAGATCACTAGCCTTAACCACAATCACGACTTTGTTGTAAGGCGGCGCGTAACCGCTGCTAGGTTCGGCTGGCCGCTGGCTGCCGGCAGTCACAAACCTGCCATCAACGCCGCCACTGCCGTTTGGAGACGGCGTGTACGATTCGAACACTGGAGTGGTACCGTTCCAAGTCATGTGCACAGCGCGATAGTGGAACGTCTGTAACGGAGCTGGGTCAGGTATTTTCAGCGCGACGTACCAGGACGACCCGAGCAGCTGCGGCGATTGTCCCTCATCCCACGTGTTAATGGTGACTCCCAGCCTGATGATGTTGTCTTGCGAATAAGGCTGAGAGATTTGGAACGACTTTAGATCCGCGCCAGGCGGCGCTGGAGTAGTCACAATGCCAAGAATCGCACTGGTGTCGCCCGACGCATCCGTAAGTTTCGTAAGACCGGGTAGTGCGCAGACATTTTCTGGCGGCGGCGGATTGACTACAGTCAGATCGACTTCGTTGCTCTGCGGTCCGATGCCAGCTGTATTGACCGCTTTCACCACGTAGTAGTAGTGCGTCACAGCAGGGTCGGCGGTGGTGTCGTCGAATGTGGTTCTGTTACTCTGCCCTAATAGTATCTCCGTTCCCGGTGATGTTCCGCGCAAAATCTGATAGTTGATGACGTCCGAGCCGCCATTGTCGGGAGCCTTCCAACTTAGATGGGAGGCGGCAGAATCGCGCGCGCCAAATAAACAAGGAGCTTTCGGAGCTGCTGGTTCTATCGGGTCAAAATTCGCAAACAACGGCTTGCCGCCAGATTGCCGCGCTACTCGCATGAATGCGACAAAATCATTGGATGCTGTGCCCGCTATACAGCCTTCGCTTACGCAGCCGTCGCTATATCCGTACAAAACGCGTCCGTGATCGTCGACCGTGATTTCGTTGAAGTCGAGCAGATTGCGGTCTTGATGACTGCCACCCTGCTGCCAAACGCCCGTGTTACTTTGAACAGGATCATTGGGCGTAGCGTTAACTGTCACCCAGGTCTGTCCTTCGTCGTAAGTCGTGGCAATGAAGGCATACCATTTGCCCGGAAAACTGTTGGCCTGGTAGTCGGCTCCCTGATTAGTGCCTATGAAGCCACAAGCGGCGCGTCCCGCGCTTCCGCCGATTGCCTCGGTATGAACGGCGTTCTTGATTCCGTGTGATGCACCAATATCGACATCGCGGATCCACGTTTGTCCGCCGTCGGTGCTGACCTTAACGTGAACGTGGCCCTCGGGTGCACTGTTAGGCGGCACCGGCTCATTGTTCACATAACAAAAATACGCCGTGTTATTGCTATCGATTGCGACTGACGGATCGGCGCCGTTAATCTGCGACCTGCTGCCCGTGACAAGAAATTCATCCCAAGTTGTGCCGCCATCAGTGCTCACGGCGCCGCCTTGAGTGCCTCCACAGTGCCCGACCGGCAGCCACACGGTGCCATTCGGGGCTATATGGAGATGTCCGTGCAGCCCGCCGCATTGCGTGCTCATCCCATCGTAAGCCAACACACCGGGACCATAACTGACGCCCAGCGTGTCGCTGCGCTGGCACGCTGCCGGTCCTACAATGTCTTGCGAGCAATAATAAACAGCCTGGCCTTGATTGACGCCGTTTCTGAGCGCGCTCAAGGAATCTGGATACGGTCCGGAACCGATGCTTTCGTGATCGACGCCCCCGTCAGGTGGTGAAAAGCCCGCCTCGATCCAATTGTCGCCATCATCGTCACTGTACGCGTAGACAGCATTCGCACCGACGGTGGAATTAGAAGCAAACGTCCGTCCAGTGTGCTGATCGGTAAACAAGATCGGGTCCAGCCCTATATTGGTCGTCACAGTGGACTTGTCCTCCCACAGCGCTTCGCAACACTCAGGCTTGGCTGAGCTCAGCCGTTCAGGGGGAGTCAGGCGCCAGATTGGACCGATGTTCATGGTCAGGATCCGCCCACTGTGGGGATTGAATCCTATGTTGAACTCGCCATCGCTGGACTCAGCGGAACTTCCCGATGGCGCATAGAAATTTTGATAACGTGGAGCCCCGGGGGTCGTCGGATCCGGGCCACCGAAACCCGGCGGGCCACTACCCTCGGCGCCCGACAGCAATTCGACAGTCACATGAACGCTCTCGCCAGTCGGCGTATACGGCACAACTTTCAGAGTGTACTGGTGAGTGCCATCGGAGACCGGACTTATGGTGGCAATCTCCGGGTTCGAACTGCTCGTCGATTGAAAATCGGCTTGTTGGCTTCCGTCCGTGTCATGGACGATGCCTCTAAAGATGTAGAAGTCATAGTCAGACCTGCCGCTCCCGGAATCAGTCCAGGATAGCGTGGCTTTAACCGCGGCGTTTGGATGCGCGGCGGCGTAGCCGGCTGGCACCGTTACCGTCAGCACAAAGTCATCGCATGGTTGTGCCGACCCGAAGCATTCCGGCCCCGAATCGACAAAAAGTATTGGAGTCGGATTCGCTACGAAAAATGGTCCGCCCGTGTAGCTGAGTGGAGCGGATGTGTCTGTCAGCGTGCCGCTCGACGGAGTAGCTGCGAAACTGTACATCGCCAGCAACACGCCGACTGAACAGAGGCTGAGAGCTATTAACACGCGGGGATTAAAGAAACCGGATTGAGAAGGAGGATTTTTTCGCATGTGGAGTGCCTTTCGTGGAGAGTTTTTGTTAGGTCAGTCGCTGACTGTTTCGGAAAACGTGATTCAGTTGGATGCTTCCGAACGTCTGAAACCCGTGCGACTTATCGAAAATGCGCGCAGCTAGAAGCTCCTCGCGCGTTGATTTGTGAAGACGCGGATGTTACGTAACAACGCCAGCTGAGTATGAGTCAGAACTACAAAGACACACTGAACCTGCCGCGCACGGAATTTCCGATGAAGGCGAACCTTCCTGCGCGCGAGCCGGAGATGCTCAAGGCGTGGGAGGAAACGAGGCTTTACCAGCAAATTCAGAAATCGAGAGGGGGTCGAGACCTGTTTGTTCTGCATGATGGACCGCCTTTTGCGAACGGCGATGTCCACATGGGCACGGCGCTCAACAAGATCCTTAAAGATTTCGTGGTGAAATCACAGACAATGCTCGGCAAGCGCGCTCCATACGTCCCTGGCTGGGATTGTCATGGACTGCCGATCGAATACAAGGTGGTCAGGGAGTCGCGCGAGCTTTCGCCGCTGGAGGTCCGCAAAAGATCCGAAGCGTTTGCGCGAAAATTCATCGACATCCAACGCGAGCAATTCAAACGGCTCGGCGTATTCGGCGACTGGGAAAATCCGTATCTGACAATGGATCCCAAATACGAGGCAGAAATTCTCCGCGCGTTCGCGGTTTTCGTTGAGCAAGGGTTGGTCTACCAGGCAAAGAAGCCAGTTTTTTGGAGCACCGGCGCGCAGACTGCGCTGGCCGAAGCCGAGGTGGAATATCAGGAGCGCGATGATACGACCGTTTACGTTCGATTTCCGATCACGAGTGGCGAATGGAAAGACAAAGCCAGCATTGCAATCTGGACCACAACACCGTGGACGTTGCCGGCGAATCTGGCGATCGCTGTCGATCCTGATGAAACGTACGTCGTTCAGAAATTCGCGCGCGACGGTGTGTCGGAGACTTTGCTTCTCGCCGGGAAATTAGTTCCGCAGTTTTCCGCAAACACAAACTTGCAGCCGGTGGGTGAACCGCTCGCGTCTTTTCCCGGGGCGAAGCTCGAGAAAATCAAAGCGCGCCATCCGTTTCTCGATCGTGACGTTACCGTGCTCACGGCAGATTTTGTGACAATGGACAGCGGCACCGGCGCAGTCCACATCGCTCCCGGACATGGTGAGGACGATTATAGACTCGGCCGAGCGCACGGCCTGCCAATTCTGTCGCCCGTGGACGATCACGGCCGACTCACTGATGAAGCGGGTCTGCCGAATCTTACTGGCAAATACGTTTTCGATGCGAATGCGGACATTGTGAACTTGCTGCGTGAGCGCGGAATGCTGTTAGGCGCACAGAAGTTCCACCACTCGTATCCGTATTGCTGGCGATCGAAGACGCCCATCATTTTCCGCAACGTCGAACAGTTCTTCATCCGGATTGATGAGCTGCGAGGCAGAGCCCTCAATGCCATTCACACGGAAGTGAAATGGATTCCAGCTTGGGGCGAAAACCGCATCGCGGGGACAGTTGAATCGCGTCCCGACTGGGTCATCTCTCGTCAAAGAAGCTGGGGTGTGCCGCTTCCCGTTTTCTATTCCGAGGACGGCAAAGCAATTCTCGATGCAAAAATCATCCGAAAGCTTGCTGATCTGGTCGGCGACCGCGGCTCAAATATTTGGTTTGAACTGAGCGATGCAGAGATTGCGCGCGATCTCGGCCTTCCACCAGGCACAACAAAACGCAACGACACGATCGATGTCTGGATCGACAGCGGCGTCTCGCACAAAGCCGTCTGCGCGCTCCATCCGGAGCTGCGCGATCCCGCCGACATGTATCTCGAAGCGACCGATCAACATCGCGGCTGGTTCCAATCGTCCCTAATGACCAGCATTGCGCTGAACAATCGCGCGCCCTACAAGATTTGCGTTACGCACGGGTTCGTCGTCGATCTCGACGGGAAGAAAATTTCAAAATCAGGCACGTACGCGAAGCCAACGGCCGCTGATCACTTCGTCGGCCGGTACGGCGCCGATCTGCTCAGACTTTGGGCGAGCAGCATCGATTACACCGCCGACGTTCCGTTCTCTGAAGAGATGTTCACGCGTCTGGGCGACACCTATCGCCGGATGCGCAACACCTTGCGCATCTTGTTGGGAAATCTTCACGATTTTCCTGTAGCCGGGGGCGCTGACCCCGGCCGGACGGCATCCCCGATGCCGGGTACAACGCTCATCGATCGCTGGATTCTGGAGCGGCTCGACCAGGTGGCTCGCGATTGTCGATTGGCTTATGAGGCGTTCGAGTTCCACAAGGTTTATCACATACTTAATCAGTTTTGCGCTGTCGATCTGAGCAGCCTTTATATCGACATCACCAAGGACCGGATGTATTGCGACGCGCCGGATTCCCCGCGTCGGCGCGCAACGCAGACAGTCATGCATGAGATTTTCGACGCGTTGTGCCGGTTACTCGCGCCAGTTCTTGCTTTCACCGCCGAGGAAGCGTGGCGCCATTCAACTGTAGTCGGAACTTCAACGTCGGTTCATTTGCAGGAATTTCCTCAGCCGCTGGATCGACACGATAACGCCAACGCTCAGGTGACGGAGCTTTTGAGATTACGCGGCATCATCGCGCAGGCGATCGAGCGCGCGCGTCAGGAAAAATTGATTGGCAACACGCTGGAGGCCAGGGTGGTTTTACATTCGGATTCCGATGTTACCGAGAAGGTCCCTCAGGAGGAACTGGAAGAATTCTTCATTGTGAGCGACCTGACGATCCGTAAGGCAAAAGAAGCGAGTGTTTCAGTGACCAAAACGCCGTACACAAAGTGTGCGCGTTGCTGGCGTCATCGATCAACCGTCGGAGCGAGTGCGGTGCATCCGGATTTGTGCGATCGCTGCGAAAGCGTGGTGGTCGCAATGACGAAATCCGAATGACAAATGACGAAGGAATATGCGAATGACGAATGACGAAGTCGCAGCATGGACTGTCAGGGTCCTTCGTGCTTCGTCGTTCATTCGACATTCGGCATTCGACATTCGGCATTCAGCTATGCCGCAGCGTTAACGATGAGATTCGTCCTATTTATCTCGCTGCCGCTGTACGCGATCGACCAATTTACTAAATACTTGGTCCTTCGGTCCATCTCCCCTTATGAGGCACACACCGTCCTGCCGGATTTCTTCAGCCTTGTTAATGTCACCAATGACGGCGCAGCGTTTGGGTCATTTAAAGGAAACAACCTCCTCTTCATTGTCATTTCGGGTGTCGCCCTGGTCGTTGTGCTGGCTCTGCTGGTGCGACGGCGGCAGGCTGACGCGTGGCGCGATATCTCGCTGGCGCTGTTGCTTGCTGGCATTTTGGGTAATCTGACCGATCGGCTGCTTTATGGCCATGTAATCGATTTTCTGCTTTTCAATCTTCATGTTCGGTACGCCGATCCGTGGCCTGCCTTTAACGTAGCCGACTCGTGCATTTCAATTGCAGTGGTGCTTTTCATCACCCACTCCTTTCGGAAACAGAAGAGCGCTGGGTAGGGACGGCCGCGCTGCGGCGTCCGGTCGGCGCAGCGCGCCGACCCTGCCTACACGCGCGTTGCGTTTCGCACAGCGAAGCGGCTACAGTGATCCCGTGGAATCCTCGCCCATGGCAAACGTCGCGCTCAAGGTCGCCGCGCGTCTGCGTGAGAACGGCCATATTGCGTACTTCGCGGGCGGCTGCGTGCGCGACATGGTGCGCGGTTTAATCCCGAAGGATTACGACATTGTTACTGATGCGCGACCGGAAGCGGTGCAGAGTCTTTTTCCACACACATTCGCAGTCGGCGCACATTTCGGCGTGATCATCGTGTTGGAAAACGGTTTTCAATTCGAGGTAGCGACCTTTCGTTCCGATGACGCATACATCGACGGAAGGCATCCCAGCGCGGTGCATTTTTCTTCGCCTGAAGAAGACGCGCAACGTCGCGATTTCACCATCAACGGAATGTTTTATGATCCGGTCTCGGAGAAGATGATCGATTTTGTCGGCGGCCGCGCCGATATCGACGCAAAACGGGTGCGCGCAATTGGCGATCCTGCGCAACGCTTCGGGGAAGACCGGCTGCGGATGCTGCGCGCGGTGCGCTTTGCCACGGTGCTCGGTTACGAGATCGAGAAGGCGACGTGGGATGCCCTCGCGACAAATGCGGAGTCAATCAACCAGATCAGCGCCGAACGAATTCGCGACGAGCTAGTGCGCACTTTCCTTTCACCAAACCGCGTGCGGGGCTGGGACCTGCTCGATTCCAGCGGCCTGATGCGGGCAATTCTGCCTGAACTGGAAGCGATGAAAGGCGTGTTGCAGCCGGAACAGTTTCATCCCGAAGGCGACGTGTTCGTGCATACCCGGCTGATGTTGCAGCTGCTTCCACAGGAAGTTCCTGTCCCGCTGGTCTTGGCCGTCTTGTTTCACGATGTAGGCAAACCGGTCACGGCGACAGTGGATAAAACCGGCCGAATCCGCTTCAACGAGCACGACCGCATCGGTGCACAGATGACCGAGGCGATTATGCGACGCCTGCGATTTTCCGGCGCTGAAATCGAGGCGACCGTCGAAATGGTCAAGCAGCACATGGTTTTCAAGGACGTCCCAAACATGCGACTCGCGAAGCTGAAGCGTTTTATGGCGCGACCGACCTTTGACGACGAGCTGGAATTGCACCGGGTCGATTGCGAAAGCAGCCATCGCATGCTCGACAATTACGAGTTTCTCCTGCGAAAACGCCAGGAATTCGCCAACGAGCCGATCATTCCGCCGCCACTGGTGCGGGGCGATGATCTGATAGCGCTCAGCCTGAAACCCGGACCAAAATTCGGCGAGATCCTCGAGGCGGTCGAGACGCGGCAACTCGAGGGGACGCTGCGTACGCGAGAGGAAGCGCTGGAGTGGGTCAAACGCGAATACTTGTCAGGCAAAAAGGATTGAAGAGCAGTTACAAAGTTAAAAGAGTTACATGGTTAAAAACGGAACTCGCGATTCTGACGATTTAACTTTGTAACCGTTGTAACTTTTTTAGCGGCTGAATATCCAATGAAAATTCTAATGATCAGCGCCGAGGGACCGCCGATGCAACGAACGGGCGCGCTCGTAGATGTGATGGACGCGTTGCCAAGCGCGCTCCGTGCGCGCGGGCACGACGTAAGCGTGGTCCTGCCCTGGTACCGCGAGATAAAGGAAAATCGTGCGTTTAAGAAGAAAAGCACCGGCATAACTGTCGATGTGCAGGTGGGGGACAAAACCTACGTAGCCCGGTACCTCGAGGGCCGCGGCGCCGGCGGGGTGCAGTTGTTTCTGATTTGCTGCGATGAGTTTTTTGATCGCGTTGGAATTTATGGCGAGCGCGGGAAGCCGTACGAAGACAACGCCGCGCGATTCATTTTCTTCTGCAAAGCGGCAATCGAACTGGCTCGGCGATTGACACCGCAATTGCAAATTTTGCACGTGCACGATTGGGCCGCGGCCCTGGCGCCGGTATTTGTTTATTCACAAGGACTACCGTTCAAAACGGTACTGACAATTCATCACGTGGCTGATCAAGGCAGTTTTTGGGGACTTGATTTTCAACTCACAAATTTGCCACAGTGGTTTTTTACTCTCCATGGAGTCGAATTCTTTGGGCGGCTGAATTTTCTCAAAGGCGGGATTCTTTTTTCTGATCGAATCACAACCGTAAGCGAACATTACCGGCGCGAAATCCAGACACCATCCGGCGGGTGCGGCCTTGATGGGGTGCTGCGCGAAAATGCACATCGGCTCAGCGCTATTCTGGATGGCGTAGATTACGCGCGCTGGAATCCGGCGTCGGATCAGTTGATCCCGGCACGCTATGATGCCAGGCGACTACGGGACAAACAAATTTGCCGTGAGGGGCTCCTCGCACAGATGAAGCTCCAGGCCACGCCGCGCGGCCCGGTCTTCGGAATGGTGACTCGCGTCGTTCAGGAAAAAGGTTTCGAAATTCTCGTGCCTCTTCTCGATCGACTCCTTTGGGATGACGTCCGTTTGATCATTTTGGGAGAAGGCGATCCCGGTTACGAGACTGCTCTAGCAGTCGCAGCCAGAAAGTTTCCCACGAGATTTGCATACCAAAAAGATTACGACGAAAAACTGGCGCACCTCATCCAGGCCGGAATGGACATCAGCCTGATTCCCTCGCATTTCGAGCCGGCGGGTCTGAGCGCGATGTATAACCTGAAATATGGCGCCCTTCCCGTGGCGCGCGTCACCGGGGGAATTCAAGAGATCATCGAAGATTATGATCCGACAACCGACAGCGGTTATGGTTTCCTCTGCTACGAATATTCCAGCGAAGCTTTCTGGGACGCCATCAAGCGCGCGGGGCAAATCTTCCAAGACCGGGCCCTCTGGACAAGGCTGATGAAACGGGCGATGGCGCGCAATTTTTCGTGGGACGCCGCCGCGCAGCGATATGAAGCCCTGTACAGCGAACTCGTTGGCGCGTCGGGAGTAGCGGCTGCATAGAACGCAACCGGCGCTTCTCAAGCTTTTCGTTTGCCAAGGCGGGCCATCTGTGGAATTTTGGGCGGCTTTTCTCCCCTCGGAGAGCTTATGAATTACGCAATTATCAAGACTGGCGGCAGGCAATTTCGAGTCGCAGAAGGCGATACGATCGATGTACGGAGATAAGGTGACGCACGGCGATCCGCTGATTTCAGGAGCAAAAGTGACTGCTGAAGTACTCGAGCAACGCAAGGACAAGAAGGTCATCGCTTTTAAATACAAACGGCGTAAAGGCTATCACCGCACAGTTGGGCACCGTCGCAAGTTGACCCGCGTAAAGATCAAAAGCATCAACATGGGCGAGAAAAAGACCGCACCGAAGAAAACAGAGGAATAGAACCGCGCTGCCGTTCTCAACCATCAACTCTCAACTAAGAACTCTCTCCAATGGCTCACAAAAAAGGACAAGGCAGCGTTAAGAATGGCCGCGACAGCGTCAGCAAGCGGCTGGGTGTGAAAAAATTCGGCAGCGAAATGGTCGTGGCCGGCAATATCATCGTGCGCCAGCGCGGCACAAAGTTTTTGCCCGGAAAGAACGTCGGGCTCGGGCGCGACTACACAATTTTTGCATTACTTGACGGCAACGTGCGGTTCGATCGAGGCGGGCGACGCGTGAATGTCGATCCGCTGGTCACTGGAAAATAGCCGCGCGGATTCTGCTTCCCCCTCCGAGCCAATCTGCGGTATAAGCGGATTTCGCTGATGATGAGATACAATACCTTTATCCTTTTTGGCGCTCCCGGCAGCGGCAAAGGCACGCAAGGCAAAACGCTCGGGACGATTCCACGTTATTATCATTGTGCGTGTGGCGATGTGTTCCGCTCCATCGACACGCGCACGAAGGTCGGCAAAGCATTCCTCGAATACTCCGGCAGAGGGCAGCTGGTGCCGGACGATATCACAGTGGAGCTTTGGCGAGAGGCAATCGAAGCGGCGGTGGATGCGCACAAATTCAAGCCGGACATCGACACGCTGGTGCTGGACGGGATTCCGCGAAATCTTGGCCAGGCCAAAATCATGGAGGAAATGATCGACGTAAAGAAAGTGTTTCATCTCGCATGTCCGGATCGCGAGACGCTGTTTTACCGGCTGAAGAAGCGCGCGTTGAAAGACAACCGGCTCGATGACGCGAACGAACAGGTGATTCAGCGACGCCTCGATATCTATGAAAATGAATCCAAACCGGTGCTTTCGTATTACTCGCAGGAACTGGTTAGCGTAGTTGACGCAACTCAGCCGCCCGCCAAAGTTCTGCTCGATATTCTACAGAGCGTGAACGACGGCGTGTATGAACCAGCAACAGTTTGAAAATTTCACCGCTTCAAGTCTGTATTGCGAAAAGTGCAAGGCCGCGATGCCGGTGCGTGAGCGGCTGCTCTTAGTCCTGCCCGATCGGGAGATTTTCGACTATCTCTGCACGGGCTGCGGATCATCGGTAGGCCGGCGCGAGATCACGGCCGGCGAAAAACTCCTGGCACAGGCAACGGCCGGGCGACGGTCGCGTCGGTCCAGCGCCAGGCATCAACTGATGCCATAGTTCGGCATGCGCATCGTTTTTGTCGGCGCGGGCGCAATCGGCGTGCCGACATTGCGGGCATTGCTGAAGTCTGAACACGAACTCGTCGGCGTCGTCACACAAACCGACAAGCCGGTAGGACGCGCTCAGTCGATGGCGGCGACGCCAGTAAAAAAAGCGATGCTGGACACGACTGCACGGATTCTGCAGCCCGCGCGAATTAAAGATCAACAAGCGATCGAAGAGATCCGCGCACTCAAGCCGGATGTGATTGTGGTCATGGCTTACGGGCAAATTTTGCCGCGGGACGTTCTCGAAATTCCGGTAATGGCCTGCTTGAATTTACACGCGTCCCTTCTGCCGCGCTGGCGCGGCGCAGCGCCAATCCAGGCTGCCATCGCAGCGGGCGATCGGGAGACCGGCATCACGGTCATGTACATGGACGAGGGACTCGACACCGGCGATATCCTGTTGCAGCGCACGATCGATATTCGATCGGACGACACAGGCGGATCATTGCATGACCGATTGGCGCAGATTGCACCTGACGCATTGCTTGAATCTTTGCGAATGCTTGCGAAAGGAACTGCGCCACGCATTCCGCAGGACACCACCGTCGCGACCTACGCGCCGAAACTGAAACGGGAAGACGGCAAGATCGATTGGTCGGAACCGGCTGAAGTAATCGAGAGAAAAATCCGCGCGTTCAATCCGTGGCCTGGGGCGTTCATGAGAATTGACGGCCGAAACCTGAAGATTTTTTCTGCATCTATTGTCGATCGCAGGGGCGCGCCGGGCGAGATTTTACGCAGCGAAAAGGAGCTGGTTATTGCCGCTGGCAAAGACGCCCTTTCTCTCGGTAACGTGCAATTGGAAGGGAAACGGCGGATGAGCGCATCGGAATTTTTGCACGGACACGCCGCGTCGTCCCGAACGGAGTGAGGAACCCTCGCACAGGCTGATTTGAACACACCAATTAGTTTATGTGCGTCCAGATCTGCCTAGCGCCAAGGGCGCGGTGTCATTTGCTGAGCCTGGGGCAACGTCCCAGGAATCGAATATGCAGATTGGCAAGCGCTGAAGGCGCGCCTCAACGTCATCGGCGGTAATCAGGCGCAGCACCTTTACCGAGATTGACTCGCGCTTTCAGCGCTTGTCGTGATTTCTATTTCATTCTGGGCGTTGCCCAGGCTAGAATTAAGACTGCACCTTCGGCGCCAAAAAGATAGGCTAGAAGCTTGCACCTGAGGTCCCTCGCCGTCTGCGCGACTCGGGATGACCTCGCGTTTGTGCTTCCCAAAATCGGCATCTTCTGTTGATCTTGTAAACCGCTCATGCAACCCGAAACACCAGTGTACGAACGCATCGTGCTCAAGTTGAGTGGCGAAGCCATGCAAGAGCGCGGCGGACGCGACAACATCTCGACTGCGGTCGTGCACGAGATTGCCCAGCGCATCAAAGAAGTGCGTGATCTCGATGTGCAAGTATCGGTCGTGATTGGTGGCGGAAATATTTGGCGCGGTTTGTCAGCGTCGCAGCGTGGGATGGACCGGACGACGGCGGATTACATGGGCATGCTGGCCACTGTAATCAACGCGCTGGCACTACGCAGCGGGCTCGACCAAATAGGTGTCGAAACGCGCGTGCAGAGCGCTATTGATATGAGAAATGTGGCAGAACCGTTTATTCTCGGCCGCGCCATTCGCCATCTGGAACTGGGTCGCGTCGTCATTTTCGCTGCAGGCACTGGCAACCCTTATTTTTCCACGGACACCACAGCGGCTTTACGGGCGAGCGAAATTCGCGCGGATGTCATCCTCAAAGCAACGAAGGTTGACGGGGTCTATGATCGCGATCCGAACAAGTATCCAGACGCGCGACGCTTCGACCGCCTCACGTTCAGTGAAGCCCTCGCGAAACGCTTGCAGATTATGGACTCGACTGCATTCAGCCTGTGCATGGACAACAAAATTCCGATCGTTGTTTTCAATATGAATAATCCGAGCAACATCCGGGATGTCGTGCTGGGACGGAAAGTCGGGACGCTGGTTTGCGATGAACCTTCTTCGGACGTAAAAATTCAGGCGACATGAGCAGAGACGACATCCTTCTCGAGGCCGAAATGTCGATGGAAAAAAGCGTCGATTACATGACGCACGAATTTGCCGCGGTGCGCACCGGCAAGGCTTCGCCTGGCCTGGTAGAAAACGTGGATGTTCACGCCTACGGCTCGAGCATGAAGCTGAAGCAACTCGCTTTGATCACGACGCCCGAGCCGCGTTTGCTCGTTGTCCAACCCTTCGACGCCGGCACGGTGCCGGACATCGAGAGAGCGCTCAAGGAATCGAAGATCGGTATTACGCCTGCGGTTGACGGGAAGATCATCAGGCTGCCAATCCCGGAACTCTCAGAAGAACGGCGAAAAGAACTCGTGCGTTCTCTGGGTAAAATGGCCGAAGAAGCGCGTGTGCGTGTACGAGCGAATCGGCACGCGGCGCTCGACGAAGCGAAGAAGCTGAAGGCCGCCGGTGAACTAACCGAGGACGGCTTGCGCGATGTTCAGAATGAAGTGCAAAAGCTAACTGATCGCTTCGTCAAATCGATCGACGATTATCTCAAGCACAAAGAAGCCGAGGTCATGAAGGTCTAGCTTCTCGAACGTTGGCAGTGCGACTGCCAGCTGAAAAACAGTTTTGCTAGACCGCGAAGCTTTCGCCACAGGAGCAATGAGCCACGGCGTTGGGATTGGTGACCTTGAAGCCACCTTTTTGCAGATCTTCGCTGTAATCGAGCACGGAACCGCTGACGAACAACGCGCTCTTTGGATCGACAACGAGTCGCACGTTTTGAGTCGGAACAAGGATGTCGCGCTCCTTCGGTCCATCGACCAAATCCATAACGTATTGCAGACCAGAGCAGCCCCCGCCGACCACCTTTAAGCGCAGCGCACCCTCCGGCTGGCCTTTTTCTTGAAGCAGCGCCGCTAATTTATTTGCTGCTTTGTCGGTGACACTGATCAGGCGCTCATTGCCAACCTTGTAATTGACCGCGGATGTTTCTGTAATCATGCCGAGTTACGCTTTGGTTTCAGTCAGGTTTCTAGCGCCACCGAGCAACTGCGTGACTTCGTTCTGCACATTTTCCAGTTCGTCGAGGCGCAGTTGCGGATCAGGCACGACAAATACGTCGCCTGTTGCGCCCTGCTCGTAAATGAGCACGCGCCTGCCGCCATTGCGGCATTCTGTCTTTACTTGTTTTAGGACGCGCTTGCGTTCGAGCATCGCGGCAAGAACATAGCAGGCATTTGCAGGAGGGTTTTTCGACGCGATCAAACGCCGGAATAGATGCTCGGCATTTTCTTTAGGCACCGCTTCGGCGGCTTTTGGTGGCAATGGTTCATACCGCGATTTCCAAAACGAGAACGGCCGAATGTTTTCATTCCGGTTTCGCCACGCTTCCTCGCTCAAATCCTCTCGCCGGTAGCCTTCGGCGTCGTGATACAGCAGAGTGTAAAAATGTTCGCCGGCAACAAACGGTCGATGCGTCGCGGCGCAGAAGTCCGCCCTATGCTTAATCGCCCATTCGTTTGGGAGAGGATTCATTGCGAAACTATACGTCGTGCAGTGAAAAGATGAAAGCCGGGCGCTTCGCGATTAGAGGCCCGCAAATAGAGCAAGTAGAGGCCAATAGCTGTGAAAAGAAGGTTCGGTGCCCAGGCAGCAATCCATGCGGGAACGCGGTCTCCTTCGCCTAGAGCCAGAAACAGGTGCACCAGGAAATTCATCGAGAAAACGAGGATAACTGCTGCGGCAACGCTCGATAGAACACCTCGGCGCGAGTAGCCGATTCCCAGCGGGGCCGCGATGCAGACAACTACGAAACACGTCCACGGCAGCGCGAGGCGATACTGGAGATGTGTGCGAAACGGCGCCAGCAGCGTATGGGGAAAATCTGCGTTGAAACTCAAATACTCGCGGAGCTCCGGCAGGCTTAGGAATTCTGCACGTTCGTTTGCGCTGCCCAGCCGGAACGGCGTTTCGCTCCAGTGCTCGATCTTGAGCGACGGATAAAACTGTTCCTCAAGGATATTTCCCGCATGATCATAATGAACAACTCTCACGTTCGCCAAATCCCACGTTTTGGTTTCCGGACGGAAAGAAGCGCGGCTTGCGATATAATTCGTGACAATGTTGTCGTTGGCGTCCTGTTGAAGCACCTGAACGTTGTTAAACACATTGCCGCGAGGAAGAAAATTCTGAATGAACCAGGTGCGCGAGTCCGTACGATTGCGGAAAATTTGTCCCTGAACGTAGCGCCCGGGACGTGATTGCGCTTCGGAAAGGAATGTTTTCCGCGCCAGTTCCGAGTGTGGCGCCAGCGAATAATTTAGTGCCATGCTTGCCGCCACCGTGAGCAGCCCAATGCCGATCAATGGCATCAGAACGCGAGGAAGACTAACCCCTGCCGTGAGCATCGAAACGATCTCGTTCGCGCGCGACATCCGCCCAAGCGCAAAAAGCAGCGA
>WNGO01001217.1_pt1 | contig 16474 bp, 8 predicted proteins | sample 5400511 | NCBI WGS metagenome assembly WNGO01 (sample SAMN13153380, study PRJNA577476) | soil metagenome | isolation source: 20 cm soil or saprolite under Garry oak tree replicate 2 | place: USA:California | collected 2016-06-15 | reverse complement strand
AGGAAAAGGAGAATCTGCGCGGACTGCGCGAACGTTTCAAGTTGGACGACGCCTCGACCGGCATCGTCACCCGCGAAGACATTGAAGAAGTCGTTTCGCGCTGGACCGGCATCGGCGTCACTTCCATCAAGGAAGACGAGCAGCAAAAACTGTTGCGCATCGAGCCGGAACTCCACAAGCGCGTCATCAGCCAGGACAAAGCCATCACCGCGCTGGCCCGCGCCATTCGCCGCAGCCGCGCTGGTCTCAAATCGCCTTTGCGTCCTGTTGGCTGCTTTTTCTTCCTCGGGCCCACCGGCGTCGGCAAGACGGAAGTCGCCCGGCGCCTGGCCGAGTTTTTGTTCGGCTCGGAGAAGTCGCTGGTTCGCTTCGACATGTCGGAGTTCATGGAAAAACACTCTGTCTCGAAGCTGATTGGCGCCCCTCCAGGGTACGTAGGCTACGAAGAAGGTGGGCAATTAACGGAGCGTGTCCGCCGGACGCCTTACTCGGTCATCCTGCTCGATGAAATCGAGAAGGCCCATCCGGACGTCTTCAATATATTACTGCAGGTCTTTGAAGACGGTCAGTTGACGGACGGGCTCGGCAACACCGTGGATTTCCGGAATACCATCATCATCATGACCTCCAATCTCGGCGCGCGTCATTTGCAAAAACGCACCGCGTTGGGTTTCCAGTCCGGCGCCGATGAAGTCGGGCAAAAGAGCATGGAAGATATGGTCATGAACGAAGTAAAGCGGGCGTTCAATCCGGAGTTCTTGAACCGGCTGGACGAAGTCATTATTTTCAATCCGCTCGGCGACGAAGATCTGCTCCGCATCATCGATTTGCTGGTGGGCCAGTTGAACGACACACTGATTCACCGGCAGGTGCAGATTGTCGTCTCGCCGGAAGCACGTCAGTGGATACTCGAGAAAACGTGTGCGGACCGCAGTTACGGCGCGCGTCCGCTTCGCCGGGCTTTGCAGAAGTATGTAGAGGACCCGCTCTCCGAGGCCCTCATCCAGGGTGGAATTCAAAGGCCGGCGACATTGCAGATTTACGTCGCAGGGGAAGGCCTCTCGTTCCGTCCCGTCGGTGAGGCAACCCCGGTCGTCCATTAGCGAATCTGAACCAGCGCACGGCCGGCCCACACCGGGTCCGGCGGGAGAATGACAACTTGAGTTTGGGGGCGCGGCCTTGACCACCTCATCGGCCGCTCAAAGAAGAGTCTGTTTGCCGTTTGGATTTTTTGCGGCTCGAGTGACGTGGTTGGTCGCGTTTGTGTATTTCGCGATCGCGCCAGTCGCACTCCCACGAGAAAACTCCCACGCGGGTGCGTCCCCATCGGCCCATTCCTATCTTTTCTCTACTACCTTTGATTACGCAACCGGCAAAGAGGTTACAGAGGATCATTCCGCAGCGCTCCCGCAGGCCGCCGCCCAGCAGCAGCTTGTCATTGACCGTATCGAGTTCATCGGCAACCGCCGCGTACGCAGCGACACGCTGACTGCGCGAATCTTCAGCCGTCCCGGCGATGTCTATAATGAAGAAACGCTGCGCCGCGATTTTCAGGCGCTATGGAACACGCAATTCTTTGAGGACGTTAAGCTCCGCGTGGAAGACTCCCCCAATCGCGCGAACGGCAAAATTATCATCTTTGAGGTCAAGGAGCGGCCGCAAATCCGCCGTATCCGTTACGACGGCATTCACTCCATTTCTGAATCCGACATTCTCGACCGATTCAAGGAACGCAAAGTCGGTCTGAGCGTCGAAAGCCAGTTTGATCCCACCAAGATCAAGAAAGCCGAAGTCGTGTTAAAGGAATTGCTGGCCGAGCACGGCCGGCAGTTCGCGAAAGTGATTCCACAATACGAGCGCATCGCTTCCAGCAACGCTGTCATTCTCGTTTTCAAAATCGAGGAAGGCCCGAAAGTCAAGGTCGGTAAAATCAAATTCAAGGGAAACCACGCTTTCAGCGACCGCAAGCTGATTCGCGCCATGCGTCACGACCGGCCGTACTCGATTCCGCTTTACTTCTGGTATATCCCGGTGCTCAGCAAGATCTACGACCGCGAAAAGTTGAGCGAGGACCTGGAAGTCGGCGTTCGCGGCCTCTATCGTGACAACGGTTACTTCAAGGTCTCCGTCGGTGAACCCATTCTAGAGAATATTGATACCACGCATTCACGCCTCGGCGTTCCCCTCGTCACTGGAAAAGGCCACGGCAAGGCCGTCAACATCACCATCCCCATCGAAGAGGGCGAACGCTACCGCATGGGCACGCTGAAGATCGTCAGCGCCGATCCGGACAAAGCACTTTCTCTCAAAGTCGATGCGCTCAAGGCCGCTTTCCCCCTCAAGCCGGGCGACATCTTCTCCACTGAAAAAGTCCGCAAGGCTCTCGAGACCTACGGCAAAATTTACGGAGAATACGGATTCATCGACTTCACTCCCGAGCCGGAAACGGAAATCGACGAAGAAAAGAAAATCATCAACATCACCATGAAGTTTGACGAGCAGAAACAGTATTTTGTCAGGCGCATCGACTTCAGCGGCAACACCACCACGCGCGACAAGGTCATTCGCCGAGAATTGATGATCGATGAAGGCCAGCTCTTCAACAAGCGCCTCTGGGAGCTCAGTATCCTCCGCCTCAATCAGCTGGACTACTTCGACAAGATCGAGGCTGACAAGGCCGCCGAGATCAAGCGCAACAGCAAAGAAGGCACCGTAGACATCAACCTCAAGCTGAAGGAAAAGGGCAAACAGTCCATTGGCTTGCAGGGTGGCGTCAGCGGCCTGGCCGGCAGCTTCATCGGCCTCACCTATCAGACCAACAACTTCCTGGGGCTTGGCGAGACTCTTACCTTTTCCGCGCAGTTCGGCGATCTTTCGCGCAGTTTCCTCTTCGGATTTACCGAGCCTTATCTCTTTGACCGGCCCATCTCCTCAGGTTTCACGATTTTTTCCAGCCGCTACAAGTTTGACCAGGCCCGCCAGGCCGCCCTCCTGACCGGCCAGTCCGTCAGCATCAATCCGCAATTCATTCAGAATTACAATCAGGACAGCACCGGCTTCACTCTTTTCGCGAGCTATCCCGTCCGCAAGCTCTCCTTCACCCGAATTGGCTTGCAATACGGACTAACGCGCACCAACATCACGGCATTTAACGACGCCTCCAAACTGCTGTTCACTCAGGTACAGTTCCGCAGCATCGCCGGTCCTAGCGCGTTGAACGGAATCATCTCTAGCACGATCACTCCAACGATCACCTATAACACCGTCAACAATCCGATGAATCCCACCGGCGGAAAGAGCTACTTTTATTCGCTTGGATTTTCTGGGCTCGGCGGCAACGTCAAGAGCATCACCAATGTTGTTGATTGGAAGTACTACCATGCGGTCAATAAACGCCGCAACGTTTTGGGGTTTCATGCTTCTGGCGCGTTCATCACCGGGTACGGCGGTGGGGAACCGCCTCCGTACAGCCGCTTCTATATGGGCGGCGAGTCGGACATTCGTGGCTTTGACATTCGCTCCATTACGCCGGTCACCTTTATCCCCGTTGCCACGGCGCAGCAGTTCACCTACACTTGCGGAACTTGTCTGAATGGTTTCGGCCAACCCACCCAGCGGACCGTCAGTGTTCCGGTCCTCGGCTACACCATCACGTTTCCAGGCGGTGACACTCAGGGTTACGGGAACGTCGAGTACCGCATCCCCATCATCGGCAACACCTTCCAGACCGTGTTGTTTTTTGACGGCGGCACCAACGGCATCCTTCGCAAAGGTGCTTTGCGTCTTGATCCTACGGGGTTCGACAATCTCAACATGAACTTTCCAGGTGCGGTTAGCTCCGGCGCACTCGATGCCAACCGCCAGCTGAACATCGCTCCGGGAACGAATTTTCGCTTGCGCGGTTCCACGGGCATCGAGTTCGTCGTGCAGTTGCCGATCATTCAGGCGCCCTTCCGCGTCTACTACGCCTACAACATCCATCGTTTGCATTCGCAGATTTTGGCTCCACCGGATTTCATCGAGACTAGCGAGATTTGCGACCCAGCTTTGGGCGACAAGTGCAGCCCCTTGGGCAGGCTCCCCTCCACGCTGCCGCCAGACGTCTGGAGGTTCCAGGTCCGCCCGACGATCGAGCAACTCCTGAAAAATCCGGGGAGCCTAAACTATTTCGAGCCGGCGCGGACATTCCGCTTTACGGTCAGCCGGACCTTTTAGGGCGTGAGGACTTATATGGTTTTCGATAAAACCTGGGAGTTCACCAGCCGAGCAGAGACAAAACGCTTGCAACGTGCGCAAATTTGGGGGAGACAGTGGGTATGATGTGGCATAAGAGTGTCAGAGATAGCCTGGTGGCGATGGTTTTTGTCGGCCTTTGGATCGGCGGGTGTGGCAGCAGCGGTACGGCCAATCAGGTGGTTGTCACAGTCACCGGCACGGCGTCCATCATGGTCCCGACGCAAACACAGACAATTACATCCACCGTCACCGGCGCCACCGACGTGTCATCCACCTTCGACTGCTCCTATACCACCACACCGAATCCCACCACTGCCGTGCCAAGCCCGAAGCCTTCTGCCTCTGCGGAATGCTCGACCCAGAACGGTGCAGTCGGTACGCTCTCCAACGTGCAGAATACCAGTACGACAGTCGCCTCCACCGCCACCTTCACGGCGCCGTCGGTCTTTCCCGATCAGACCAAGCTCCCCAACGTCATCGTCACCATCACCGCAACCTCCAACGGCGACAAGATGAAGACCGGCAAATTCAACATCACCTTTGATTCTGGCATTCGCATTCATATCATCCCCGCAACCGCAACCCTTGCGACCAATGCAACGCAGCTGTTTCTCGCCGAGGATTTGAACAACACGGTAATTGATCCCACACAACTTACTTGGGGCGTGACGTTCGAAGTTACCGCGAAGATCGACAGTGCGGACTGCAGCACCGGGACCAACACTTGCGGCTCCATCGATAGCACCGGGCTTTACAAGGCTCCGGCGGCCGTGCCTGCCGCGGCGGCATCTTCCACTACAACTCCCGTTAATGCTGCCGGCATCGTCACTGTCTTCGCGTTCTCCAAAGTCGACAACGCCCGCATCGCGCAGGCCGCCGTCACCCTTGTCAAAGCGGGCGACATTACCTTCAGCGGCATCTCTCCTTCTATTGCTCCCCAGGGCGGTCTCCAGCAGGACATCTTTCTCGCGGCCGCCAACGCCGACTCGCAGATGGGGGTTAACCTCATAGACTCCTCTGGGAATGTCACTACCATCAATCCCCAAACGCAGATTAAAGTCGTTTTTGCCGCGACCTCGACTGCTACGTCCATAGGTGCACGCGTTCGCCTGAACTCGGAAAATCTGAAGACCCCCGGCCACTATACCGTGCAAGTGACCAGTAGCAATTCTTCCGTCAACGTGACGGGCGGGCCTTTCCCGCTGGACATTGTCCCGGTTCGCCCCACCATCGTCGGTTCCTCCCCCGGCAGTTTTCAGGAAGCCGGTCTGGGCCAGACCGGTGGCGTGCCATTCACGATCGACGGGGGTTTCTTTGGCCCTTCGGATTCTCCTACCGTAGCCACCAATTTCAATGGACAGGCCTTACTTACTAACTCTTCGACAGTGTCCGCTTCAAGCGCGCGGCGCATCGCGGGCTTCTTGCCCGCTCCCAACGGCACCGGCCACACTGCAGGTTTATATTCATTCGGCGTCCAGTACACAACGTCACCGGGGCCGTTCACTGCTCCCACGCCGGCAACTGCCTTTACCAACGTTGCCGTGATCCCAGACTATGGAAATTCGAACAAACCTGGCACTCCTTCACTGCTCACGCTTCCCGTTTCTTCAGTTCCCAGCGCGATTGCCGTGGACTCCGCCCTCGGTTACGCCGTTGTGACGCTTGCGGGCATGAATACGCCCGGCAGCAACACCAATACGCAAAACAACGTGCAATTCCTCAATCTCGCTAGCGGAACTCCCGTCTTAGCGACAGCAGTTTCTTCCGGTGGCAACGTCGCGACTGGAGTCGCCGTGGATGATCACAAGCATGTTGCTGCGGTCGTGAACTATGCGAGTCGCTCCCTCTCTGTTCTCTCCATTCCAGCAGGCACGTTGCTGGCTACTGTGGATCTAAGCGCCGTGATTCCGCAGCCTATCCCCGCTAACCCATCGTTCGTCGAGCCGTTTCCATACTCCGTGGGCATTGATCCATTTACAGATCGTGCCTTGGTGGCCTTCGCTTCCACAAACGTAGGACTCATCATCAATTTGGATCCCAATTTCACGTTCAATTCCGATCCCAAGGTTCCTCCGCAGTGCATACTTCCAGGACCGGCTTCAGCTCCAAACTATTGCCCCATCGGCTACGTCACGTTGAACAGTGGACCAAATCCGCAGGTTGCTTTCGAGGCCGGCGCGCGCCTGGCTTACGCCACTCCCGGCGGGGCGGGGCTTCTCTCGGCGGTGGACCTCTCCAATACTTCCAAGGGTTCACTTGGTGTACCCATCGCCAGTGCCACCCGCGCTTCCAACGTTGTCACCATTACGACGTCCTCTCCTCACAGTCTCAATCCCGGCGATCCCGGGACCGTGCTCGTTAGCGGGCTGCCGAAGGGAACCACGAACGGCACGAATTTCGACGGTTCTTTCTCCGTAGGCGCTGTCCTTGATGCCACGCACTTTCAGTATTTCCAGGCGGACAAAGACGACACCACCACCTGCTCCGGCTCCTGTCTCGCCAGTTCCGGAACTCCGTTCCTCACGTACACGATATCTCCGTCAATCACCGGCATTGCGTTCAATCCCGTCACGCGGCAGGCCGTTCTTGCCGACTCCAATGTCACATCTAGCCAGATTTCCTTTATCGATCCGCAGAGCCAGTCTGTTACTTCGATGACGCTTTTTGCGGGCGCCACGGGCCAGGTGGGCACGGGTTCACCGGAGCTTGGCGCCGCCGATGTTGCCTTCCAGCCCTTCTCCAATACGGCAGTTTCTTTCAATCCAAAGCTGAACCAAGTCTCTCTCCTTGATCCATCTCTCTTGCAGCGCGCTGCCATTGTTGGCACTGGCCAAAACGGGCTGGCTACGGTCTGCGCAGCGAATTGCACTTCCACCACACCGACGAATGTGTCCATTCCCGGGGCCCTCGCTGTGGATTCTGTCAACAATCTGGCTCTAGCCCTCAATTCTGGCAGCGACAACATTTCTGTCTTCCAGCTTGGCACCATTAAGACCGTTCACGTTGAAAGCGTGCAAACTCCTGGGATTGACGCTGGCAGCGCGAACGTCACAATCCCCGCAAGCCTCAGCCCTGCCGTGAAAATCACTCTGGGCACGGCCCCGTCGGCCGTCAGCGGTGTGAAGATTCTCGGTACGGGTTTCGATTCCGGCTCACAAGTCCTTCTGGAAGGCGTTGCCTTTGCCTCCAGTTCTTTGGGCAATTTTTCGCTCGTGAGCGGCAATGAAATTGACGTAACCATTCCCGTGTCCGTTCTCAATGCCGGTCCCCGTCACTACGCGCTCAGCGTTACCAGCAGCTCAGGTGTCGCTTCGAACGTCATCGATTTCACCGTCCTCGAGGAAATTCCTTTGGCTCCCTGCAACGTGTCCACTGCCTCGCCGAACGGCACGCCCGCCGCGCCGGGAGGCGTCGCCATCGACGAAGTCAATAATCTCGCGGTCGTCACCAACACCGGCTCGGGCTGCAGTCAAGTCTCCGTTTTCAGCCTGAACCCCGCCAACATTTTCAGCCAGACCGTAAGGACCATCGCCACCGGCGACACGCCCACTGGGATCGCTGTTCTTACCAGGCTCGCGTATACCGGCCAGGCTGCAGGAACCGCAGGCGTCGCTGTGGTTACCAACAGTGGTTCAAACTCCGTCTCCATTCTTGACCTCGTAAACGGCGTTCCGGTGGCAGACGCCTCCGGAAAAGCCATCACTGTAAGTGTCGGCACTGGTCCTAGCGGCGTGGCTATCGACCAGGAAACTAACCTCGCGGTCATCGCCAACACCGGTTCGAATACGGTTTCCACCATTGATCTCACGCCGCTGACGGCCAGTCCCATAGGCACACTTGCACCGGGCCTCGTGGCCGTCGACCAAAATCCCATTGCCGTCGCCATTGACCCTGATCGCGGCACCAACGGGCGCGGCCTCGCCGTCGTGACCTGCCTCCAGGTCAGTGGGGCCTCCAGTCCGCTCGGCGCTCTGGATGGCGTGGATATTGGCGCGACCACCCCCGCTAGATCGCTATCCGCATCGGCCTCTTTCCTGTCTTCTACGCCGACGGGCATCGTCTTCGATCCAAGCGTGGTTACTGGCACTACGAACCCTGGCCTCTTTTATGCGGTCTCCACACAGGGCAACGTGATCACCGCATTCAATCCAGACACCGGCCAGACGCGAACGATCAAAGTCGGCGTCAATCCCAACGCCATTGCCTACAGTTTCCAGACCGGCACGATCCTCACGGTGAATTCGTTGAGTAATACCATTTCGATTGTGGACTCGCAGACCTTCGGGACCAAGGCAACTCTCGGTATTGGCGCTACATCGAAATTTGCAGCAGCCATCCAGACCTTTACGAACCTGGCGGTCATCGCCGATCAGGCCAACAACCGGGTGCTCTTGTTCCCGTTGCCGAAATAAATGAAAGCCCGGGGATCTCTTGGTGCGGGAGCCGTCTTATCGTCTGGGCTGTCGGCGCAAAGGTGCTTTATGATTGCGGGAAGTAAACGGCGTCGGCTATACTTTCAGGTTTGCAATAGACTCGTAAAGTCCGCAGGGTGTGGAATCAGTTTCTAGCCAAGCTGACTTGGCATGGGTTCGCCCCGGTTTTCCGTGGGCGGGCCACAACAAGGAGAGAAAAGTGAATTCTAGATTTGTAGTTCTTACAGCCGTCCTGGCTGCGGGGTGCCTTCTAATCACTGGAGCCGCCAGGACGCAATCACCCGCTGCGGCTGGTTCGGCCGCATCGGGCAAAGTCGGCGTCATCAGCATTCGCCAGGCCATCGTTACAACGGCGGAGGGCAAGCTTGCTTCCGCCGAGTTGCAGTCGCAGTTCGCTTCACGCCAGAACGAAATCGAGAATCTGAATAAGCAGATCAGTGATTTGCAGCAGCGTCTTCAGGCAAGCCAGAACAAGCTCAGCCAGGAAGAGGAAGCCCGCCTTCGGCAGCAGGGCCAGCGGCTCGCGCAACGGCTGGATCGCATGAACACGGAATATCAGGAAGACGTCAACGCCGCGCAGGCTGACGTCATTGACCGCATTGGCCGCAAGATGGTCGACGTGCTTGATCGCTATTCACGCGAAAACGGCTACGTCGTCGTGCTCGATTCCTCGGCGCAGAACACTCCGATTCTCTTTGCTTCCACGCAGATTGACGTCACGCAGGACATCGTCCGTCTCTACGATCAGGCTTACCCGGTCAAGGCCGGAACATCGACGCCGGCGAAGCCGGCTGCGCCAAAACCGGCTCCGACGACCTCTCAGCCGCCTGCTTCGAAACCATAGCGAACGCGGTTTTTCGCCGCAGTTTGAACTTCGCCAAAACGGTCCCGATGAATTGGGAGCGTTTCGTTTTTCCACGCATCGCCGGGTGCTTACCCCACAGGATGCGCCATACGCGCGTGTTCCCACGCCCATTCGCTGCAAGCGGAATTCCTTCTGACCCTTCGGTCAGGTTCTTGAATGCAACGGTCCTGTACCATTTCTCCGTTGCCTTCTTTTGCAGCAGCGTCTTATTGTTGTTGAGTATCGCTTTTCTCCAGGAATATGCGATCAATACTCGGCACTCGCCACACCATACAAAGTTCCTCACCGCTTGAGGGACCGGATGCTTTCCGCGCGCAGCAGGCGGATTCCGAGTTGCGGCAAGTCGCGCGGCGCGAGTGGTGGCTGTGGTTCTCCGCATTTTTTGTTGCCACGCTCGCAGCGACTGCCTTTGTGCTTTCCTCATTTTCCTCTCTGTTCCGGCACCACGAACATTTTTACGAAATCCGCTCCGACCAGGCGCGTTGGGGAATCCTGTCCCTGCTTCTTCTTTTTAACGGCTGGATGGTCTACCGGCAATGGTTCTTCCGCCGCGAGCGGAGACATTTAAGCGGATACAACGCCGGCAGCGCGGACGCGGCGGTAATCGATCAAATTTCCACTTCTTCGTCGAGCGTCGATTCCGTCACTGGATTACACACGCGCGCCTTTATCGAGCAACAACTCGGAAAAGAAATTGGGCGCGCGCGGCGGCAAAACACCGCGCTAAGCCTGGCCACCGTCCATTTGGACGAGTTTGCCGAGCTCGGCAAACGTTACGGCCAATCCGCCTTGGACGAAGCGGTGAAAGAGCTTGCGCGGCGTTTGAAGAGAGCGTGCCGCGGCTCCGATTTTGCGGCGCGGCTCGCCAGCGACGATTTCCTGCTAGTGTTGCCGGAGTGCAACCTGGGCGAAGTCAAGACGGTGTTGAACCGGCTCGGCGCCATTGAAGTGGTTTGTTCCGGCCACAGAGTCAACCTTGCGTATACAACCGGCTTTGTGGACTATCAGCCCGGCGATCTGCCGGGGGATTTGCTCAAGCGCGCCGCGCAACTTCTGCACCTTTACGAAAACGCTGCCAAAGAAAGTTACTCCGCGACATTGACACCGCATTAAACCGTTCCCAGAAAATTCAAAGACAGCGAAGCCCGCCGAGATGCGCAGGGCTTCTCGGCGGGCCAGAACATTTTCAGCGGGCGGCTACTTGCCGCGCTCCGATCAGCTTGCGGTCAACTTAGATCAAGCTTCCTCGTAGCTTGGCACTAGGTTACCGCTAGCTTCCCGCGGGGGACTGCAGCCACTTGATGGCTTTACGCCACGGAGCTGTGCCGCTGCTGTTCATCGGAGTATTCAACCACGCCACCAGGCCGTGCCCCGCACTCGACATGCGGCTCGGGCCGTTGTCGATGGGCGCCGGCTGGTCAACAGGAGGTGCGTCCGACGGCGTGAGCCAATAGGGGCTTCCGGTTGCGAACGAGCGTTCCGCGGCGGTATTTGCTGATTGCCGCTCGGGGACCGCACCAGCGACCGTCAGCTTTATCAGCGTCCCGACCTGCTCCTGGGACGCCCGGAGCGTTCTCAGGACCTTTCGCGCGAACCAGATACCCACGGCCAGGAAGACAAACTCAGCAAAGAGGTTTCCTAGCTCATACCAATTGCTTTGCATCCATGCGGTGATTTCGCTCATAACCTCACCTCGGACTGGGACAACATCAAGTTACAACTCGGCTCCGCCGCATAAAACTGGTACAAGGTCCAGTAAATGGTCAGGCAGTTACCTGCCCTCGCGGCCCATCGGCCCGCTTGTGGCCCGTGCGTCCCAGCGCGATGTAGGTACTGATGGACACCATTGCGCCGCCGAGGCGCTTGCGCGACGGAATAATCCGCTACTATGAATCTTAGAGATGGGGTGGGCTCCGCAGAGTGCTTAAGCGGCTCTTGATTCTGGGTATCGCGGGGATTGCGTTCGTCCTGGGGGCTAACTACCTGCTGGTTTACACGCTGAACCAGCAAGTGAAGCGACACCGCAACCCGCAGGACGAGAGCTACTGGAGCGCCTACACTGCGATCGTGCAGTTCGGGCAACACCCTGATGGAGCTTCCGAGCAAAAGGCAAAGAGCGCATTGGATGAAGCCTCCCGAAAAGGAGTGAGCAAGACTCGCGAAAAAATTCTGCAAAATTACCTTGAAGACCTCCAGCGCTGCTACCAAGGCCGGCGCGATTCCTGCAAGCAGGCAAACACCGATATGAACGAAGCCATGAGTGCCCCCGCCGCGCGCCAGTAGGCGATCAGTCAGCAGGGCGCGCCTTCCTCTCCCAGAATAGGTTGACAGCCGACAGTTGAAAGCGAATGCGTTGGCAGAGATACCTAGCCAGTTCCGGCAGGGCCGGGATCTTCGAGTTCGCAGACTCCGGCCAATGGAGAGACAAAGGCCCCAGGGATATGGGTACCCCCATCCCCTGTGTTTTGCGGTAGAGAGTGCGGAATCGCTTGAAAACAAATGAGTTGATTTTTTTGCGGCGCAAAAGAGTGCGTAAGAGTGTGAAAGGAAAGGGTTTGAGTTCAGTAGCGAGTGATGAGCTCCAGAGTCGGGAACAACCTCCCCCCGTGTTTCTTGTAAGTGAAGTGTTGCATCTAAAGAGTTTAGTCGCGCCGTAAGTCTTTTGTTTGCAACACTTGCGGGGAAATCCATAAGTGTTGCGGTTGAACGACTTAGAGAATAGGAAGTAAGGATGATCGGATGCTCGCTTAGGAAATGGAGAGGTTGAAGGCCCCGTCCGGATCGGGAACTTCCCAACATGATCGGAACCAGTCGATTGAAGGTTGAAAAGGAAGAAGCGAAGTTCACACGCGAACGGGACGGTGGGCGAGGGTGGCAAGCGTGAATCACATTGAAACATGCCATGAAATACTATAACTTTCAAGTAATTATTTATGTATCATTCGAATGGGGTGGGGAAGGCGTTGAAAAGGTAAGGGTTAGAGAGTTTGAAGAGCGAGATAATGTCCGGTGAGGAATCAGCCTGAGCTTTTCATCTTATGAAGGTTTTTGCGCAGCAAATTCGGCTTTCGGCGTCAGACCTGAGCAACCACCTTGCATGTCAGCACTTGACCACGCTGGAGTTGCAGGTGGCGCGAGGCAAGCGGACCGCGCCGGAGTGGGCTGACCCGGACCTTGCGGTCATTCTGGAACGTGGTGACAGGCACGAGAAGGACTATCTCGCAGATTTGGGTGCCAAGGGACTCACAGTCGAGAATCTGGGACATATCGATCTCAAAGAAGAAGAGCGGCTGCTAGCGGAGACGCTTGCGCTGATGGAGCGCGGCGCGCAAGTGATTGCGCAAGGGGGTCTGCGCGACGGCGAATGGTTTGGGCGACCGGACGTGCTTCGGCGGGTGGAGAAGCAGAGCAAGCGGTGGGCCTGGTCGTACGAAGTGGTAGACACGAAGTTGGCGCGAGAAACAAAAGCGACGACGATTCTGCAACTGTCGCTGTACTCGGATTTGCTGAAGCAAATTCAAGGGACGCTGCCGGAGTTTCTGTGGGTGGTGCCGCCGGGCGAGGGATACGCAGGTGAAAAATACTCAGTGCTTGAGTACGCGGCGTATTACCGGCATGTGCGAAAGCGATTGCTAAAGGCGGTCGGTGACCATGCGGGTAAAGAAACGTATCCAGAACCGGTGGAACACTGCAATGTGTGCCGGTGGTTTCGGGAGTGCGATCAGCGGCGGCGGGCGGACGATCATCTGTCGCTGGTGGCGGGGATTCGGAGGCAGCAACAGGATCAATTCGAGGCGTGGGATGCGGAAACGATGGCGAAGCTAGCGGAGCTGCCCATGCCCTTGAAAGAAAGGCCGAGGCACGGTTCGAAGGCGGGGTACGAGAAGGTGCAGAAGCAAGCGCGGATACAGGTGGAGGGGAGGACAGAGAATAGGCCGAAACACGAGCTGCTTTTGCCAGTGGCGGAAGGATCGGGGTTTTGTCGTCTACCGGAGCCTTCGGCGGACGACATGTTTGTGGATTTGGAAGGCGATCCGTTTGTGGGGGAACAGGGGCTGCAATATTTGTTTGGATTTGCCTTTCGGAATCCCAGCGGGGAGTGGAGCTACGACAAGAAGTGGGCTTTGAACGGTGAGGAGGAGAAGAAAGGATTTGAGTGGCTGGTGGATAAAATCATGCAGCGGCGTGAGACAAATCCTAAAATGCATGTGTACCACTTCGGAGCGTATGAGCCCGGCGCGCTGAAGCGGCTCATGGGTATGTATGCGACGCGGGAAGACGAGATCGACGGATTGCTGCGCGCTGGAGCGCTAGTCGATTTGCATCAGGCCTACAAGCAGGGAATGCGGGCAAGCGTGGAAGAGTATTCGCTGAAGAAAGCGGAAGCGTTTTACGGATTCGAGCGGATGACGCGACCAGAAGCTTCGCGGGCAGCGATGCGCTATGTGGAGCACCGGCTGGAGCTTGGGTGGGGAAACGAAGGGATGCCAGAGCAGGTGCGCGAGGCGATGGAGGGATACAACAGCGAAGATTGTTTTTCGGCGGCGAAGCTAAGGGACTGGTTGGAGGAGGAGCGGGAGAAATTGGTGGCGAGTGGTGTTCAAGTTCCCCGGCTGCCGGAAAAAAGCGGCGATCCCTCGGAAAAGTTGAGAGAGAAGCTAGATCGAGTGGCGGCGCTGACTGAACTGCTTTCCGCGGGAATCCCAGTCGACCTCGCTGCACGGACAGAAGAACAAGCCGCACGATGGCTCTTGGCACAGCTTTTGAGCTGGCATCGGCGCGAAGACAAACGAGCATGGCAGGATGGCTATCGGTATGCCGAGATGAATGACGAGGATTTACTGGATGAGCGAGTGGGGCTAACTCGTATGAGTTTCGTAGAGCGAGTAGTATCTGGTCGACAGGTGCCGACAGATCGTTATTCGTTCGAACCGCAACGGAGCAACGTTCGTGCAGGAAAGGAACTGTACTACGGTGACGAGAAGTTCGGCGAAGTCGTGACGATCGATCAGGCAAAGGGCGTTGTGGACATCAAGAAAACCAAGAAGACCGCGGAGGTGCATCCGCCGACCGTTTACATGTGGAGCGCGCCGTTGCCGACGGATTCTCAGGCCGGGTCACTCTATCGGATCGGCGTGTGGGCAGCGGAAAACGGGGTGGATGCAGCGGGTCGCTATCGCGCAGGACGAGACTTGCTGCTGCGACGACCGCCGCGGCTCATCAACGGCGAGAAGTTACAGCAGTTCGCTTCCGAGACGGCGGTGAACACAGCAAATCGAATCGTGTTGGCGCTGGAAGATTCTGTGTTTGCGATTCAAGGGCCTCCAGGCTCCGGAAAAACGTACACGGGAGCGCGAATGATTTGCGAACTGGTGGAATCAGGGAAGCGGATCGGCGTGACGGCACTGAGCCACAAAGTGATTCGCAAGTTGCTGGACGACGTGGTGGCAGCAGCACACGAAATGAGCTTCGAGGGAGTGCGGTGCCTGCATCGCGACAAGGAAGGAGAAGAGAGCGAAGGCGTGGCTGTCGCGAGAGTCGACAACGACGAGGCGTGGAGCGCGCTGACGACTGGCAAGGCGAACGTTGTAGGCGGTACATCGTGGCTGTGGTCGCCGGAAGCGGCTTTCGAGGCAGTGGACGCGCTGTTCATCGACGAGGCGGGGCAGATGTCGCTTGCGGATGTGCTGGCGGTGTCGCAAGCGGGGAAGAAGCTGGTGTTGCTGGGCGATCCTCAGCAATTGGAGCGACCGACGAAGGGGAGTCATCCGGATGGAGCGGAGAAATCCGCGCTTGAGCATTTGTTGAACGGACGGAAGACAATTGCGGCGGGTATGGGATTCCTGCTGCCGGAGACCTGGCGTTTGCATCCGAGGGTGTGCCGATACACATCGGACTTTTTCTACGATGCAAGGCTGAGTTCGCACGCCATATCGCAGAGCCGCGTAATCGAAGGGCACGCGTGGCTGAGCGGGGCTGGTCTGTGGCTTGTTCCGATCGAGCATGCGGGGAATCGGAATTCGAGCGCGGAAGAAGTGGAAGCTGTGGCGCAGATTGTGGAGGGATTGCTGAAGCCGGAAGTAAAATGGTTTCGGAGCGCGGGGAATCCGCGGAGTTTGAAGGAAGAAGACATTTTGATTGTGGCGCCCTACAACGCTCAGGTTGCGGATCTGTCGGCACAGTTACCGAAGATGCGAATTGGGACGGTGGACAAGTTTCAGGGTCAAGAAGCGCCGGTGGTGATTTATTCGCTGACGACGTCGTCGCCCGAGGATGCGCCGCGCGGAATGGAGTTTTTGTACAGCTTGAACCGACTGAATGTGGCGACATCCCGGGCGATGACGACAGTGATTCTGGTGGGTAGCCCGAAGCTCTTCGAACCGGAATGCAGAACGCCGCGGCAGATGCAATTAGCAAATGCGTTTTGCGGTTACTTGGAAATGGCTACCGCAGTCGATCCCTCGTCGATTTAGTTGAGGCCCGTCGGCGGCAGATGGCGTGAAGTCGTCGCCACAACAACGGGATCAAGATGCCGGGCTTCCCGACCCCGACCAACATCGTCGGGGTGAACGACAGCCGTCGGGACCTCACAACCCCTGGTCGGGACAAGTTGTATCATGCCCCCGCGTAGTCAAGAGCCAAGGGGGATATAAGCGGCTTTCTTCAGGGGCTGAAGCCCAGGGGGGCTGCTGCCATTAATGTCGGAGCTGAAGCTCCGACCCCCTAAGGAAGAGGCTCCTACCCTTGAAGAGCCGGAAACCAAAGGGCTCGGACCAATGAAGTACTGAGCGGGATGAGCGGGACAGCCGTTTCGGAAGATTGACAGCCACTAACCCAGTCCGCCCCAGTCAGGTCGCTCTTTTGTCCCACTTGGCAGTCCTTCTTCAGTAGACTCCTATTTTCGCATTCGCAGAGGCCACTTGATTTATGCCTATTCTTA
>WNGO01002345.1_pt1 | contig 16484 bp, 16 predicted proteins | sample 5400511 | NCBI WGS metagenome assembly WNGO01 (sample SAMN13153380, study PRJNA577476) | soil metagenome | isolation source: 20 cm soil or saprolite under Garry oak tree replicate 2 | place: USA:California | collected 2016-06-15 | reverse complement strand
TAAAACGCCACCTGCCAGCGCTGTTCTTCGCTGAGCGCTGCAAAGGAAGCCATCGCCGTGCCTTCAATGCCAAAGCTCTCGGTGTTAAAAGCTTTGAACGGCGACAGGCCGCCGATGCGCCCAGGGTCGGTGAAGTTTGCCGGCGGCGGCGTTTTGGGGTTCATCGACTCCCGCCCGGGTCCGTCGCCGTTACCCGTAGCGCCGTGGCATTGAGCGCAATTGTCGTTGTAGATTTGCTTGCCGCTTACGAACGATGGCAGCCGGCGCGGGTAGGGAACGATCTTATAGGCTGCGATGACCTTGTCTTTGGCGCTCTTGGCCGACTCGGCTACCACCTTCGGGTCGGCTTTGCTGCCGATTTGCTGTGCCAGTAAATTCAGCTCCGACTCGACTCCGGCCTTGTCGCCCTTATCCGCTGCCTTCAGCTGGCGAAAAAGTTCCAGGCTTCGTTTGGCGAACTCCTGCGCCTCACCGTATTCATCCTTGCTCAGCACCTTGCCGTCCTGGACTGCGTTTTTGTAATCGGTGCCAAGATAGTCGAGCAGCGCGACAAGTTTTTTCGCTTCATCTTGAGCCATTGCCGGAAAAGCCGCGGCGAACATCATCGGCAAGGCGAAAAGCAGAACAACGGCGACTTGAGCGCAGCGAGGGTGAGCTGCTCGGAACCCTTGGAGAGCGGCCGCGATCACACCCTGCGAGCTTCTTTTGTCCCTGTTGTCCATGCCCTTGATCTGCACCGGTATCTCTATTATAAGGTGGTCATGTGTTTAATTGTTTATACATTAGCAATATAATTGTTTCCCGATGGCAAAGTCAAAAGTTCGTATAGTCGAAAGAAAAAAGTTTGTCAAGCCTATGGAAGACGCCAAAGTAAGCCACGCTCTTGAGGATTACCTGAAATCTATTTACCAGCTTGCGGAGGAGTCTCAGCCGGTGATCGCGGCACGCATCGCGGCTGAAACCGGTGTTTCACCGTCCACCATATTCACCACGCTGCAGCGTTTGGCGCGGGAAGGCTATGTGACGATCAATCGCCGCAAGGAAATTCACCTGACGCCGGATGGCAAGACGGTGGCGGAAAAGATCGTGCGCCGGCACTTCTTAACCGAACGGTTTCTCACCGATCTGCTCGGGCTCGATTGGGTGAAGGCACACCAGGAGGCGCACCGCTTGGAGCATGCGATATCCCAGGACGTGGAAGAGAGGCTGGCCAAGTTGCTGAGTAATCCGACGACCTGTCCGCACGGGAATCCGATCCCCGGGGCGCTTCCCGGCCCGTCGCAGAAGACGATCCCGCTGAACGAAGCTTCGGACGGGCAGAGCGTCGAGCTCGATTTTATCACTGAAGGCGGAGAGCGCGACGTTCGCTTGCTGAGTTTTCTGCAAGAACACGGCATGCGCCCAGGCGCCAAAGTTCACGTGCTCGACGTTGCGCCTTCGCTCGGTATGATGTCTCTAAAAGTGGGCGAGAATGCGTTTTCTTTGGGGATTGAGGCGGCGAAAAAGATCCGCGTGCACTAGCCGATTGAGACTGATTTTTTACAACTCATCTTCTGTAGCGGGCGCGGGCACGCTCGATGCTCCATCGTCGCGTTGTCGTTCGGCCAATTCACTGGCGAGAAATTCGATTTGGTCACTGATGCGCGCATCGCGATCGAGCAAAATTAGCTCCTGCCCTTTGACGCGGCAGCTACCACTCTTTGCCCGGTAGCCCGCCTCGCGTAAAAGTTTTTCGCTTCGCACTTCGATGTTCAGGCGTTTCGCGCTCAGCATCAGTTCCTGCAGGCGCGCTTCCTGCTTGTTCTTCGATTGAGCCATTGGCGTGGGTTAACCGTCCCGAGTATGAACAATATCACGGCGATTGTAAACCTTGAGGTCGATTTTCTGCTTGCAAAAAAGCGTTTCCTTGTTATCGTAACGCTGCGCGTTTAATCGAGAATTCATGGGGGCGGCGGTTTTGTCCGCTACGGCAAAGCTCAGGAGGTCGGCATGATCAAAAATATCCTTGTGCCGCTCGACGGTTCCGAGCATTCCAAGGCAGCGCTCGACTACGCGATTTGGATTACTGAAAAGTTCAACGGGACGCTCTTCGGCCAACATATTATCGATACCATCTCCATCGAAGGCACTTTTTTCCACGACATCTCCGGTTCTCTTGGCTTCGAGCCCTATTTGGATTTTTCCAGCAAAATGCGCGAAATTCTCGAGGAGCGCGGCCGATTCGTCCTCGACGATTTCGCCGCGCGCTGCGAAAAGAGGGGCGTCCGCTACACGACATTTCTCGACATGGGTTTGATCGCCAACGAGATTTGTGAACGCGCCAAGGTCGCCGATCTTGTGGTGCTCGGTCACCGCGGCGTCAACGAAGAATTTTCCACAGGACTTTTGGGGACGACCGCCGAAACGATCACGCGCAAATGCCCGCGGCCCGTTTTCGTCTCGACAAGACAATTCAAACCCGTCGAAAGCCCGCTGCTGGCTTACGATGGCAGCCAACGCGCGAGCTCGGCGATGGAATCGGCGGCGGAATTTTGCACGGTGCTGCATTTGCCGCTGACCGTGCTGACGGTTTCCCGCGAGGAGTCCGTGATTCACGCCAACTTACAGCGAGCCAAGGGCTATTTGAGCTCCTATCCAATCGATGTGACTTACAACACCGCGGGCGGTTATCCGGAGCAGAAGATCGTCGAGCAACTGGTTGGCCGCAACCACGATCTGCTTTTCATCGGTGCTTACGGGCACCGGCGGATTATTGAAATGGTTTTGGGCAGTACGACCGAATACGTGCTGCGCAAAGCGCCTTGTCCGGTGTTTCTGAATCGTTAGCTCAGAGTTTAAGGAGTTATAGCGATGAAATTTCTCGCGGCAGCAATTCAGATGCTCGCCACCGACGACAAGGCGGCGAATCTAAAGGAGGCCGAGCATGAGGTGCGCCGCGCGGCCGCACAAGGCGCGCGCTTGATCGCGCTGCCGGAGGTTTTCATCTGGCGCGGCGACAAGAGACTCGAACGTGAGTTCGCCGAATCGATTCCCGGTCCGACCTCCAAGACGATGGGCGCGCTGGCAGGCGAGCTGGAAACTTATCTCTTGGCCGGCTCGATTCTCGAAGCGATCCCCGGCAGCGCGAAAGTCTACAACACGAGCTTGTTTTTCGGCCCGTCGGGGAATTTGCTCGCTTCATACCGAAAAATTCACCTCTTCGACGTCGATCTCGCCAATGGCACATCGCTGCGGGAATCGGCCAGCCGCGAGTACGGCGATAGTCTGGTTGTCACAGACACCGAGTTTTGTAAAGCGGGATTGTCGGTCTGTTACGATTTGCGGTTTCCTGAGCTGTATCGGACGTTGGCGAAGCAAGGCGCCGAGTTAATTTTTGTCCCTTCCGCTTTTACCGCATACACGGGGGAAGCACACTGGGAAGCGCTGCTCCGCGCCCGCGCCATCGAAAATCAAGTTTACATCATCGCGCCCGACCAGTTTGGCAAGAGCGCCAAAAGTTTCGACACCCACGGTCATAGCATGATCGTCGACCCGTGGGGCGAAATTTTGTCCGAACTTCCCGACGGCCCCGGCGTGATCACCGCGGAAATCGACTTGGATTATCTCGCTAAAGTCCGTGCCGAGCTGCCTGCGCTGAAGCACCGCCGGCTATAGACGGAATCGATAAATCCCGCCAGTGTTATGAAGTCGGCGGCGCGTAGGCCAAAGCCCGAATTGGTCGACGATTGGAGCCGACATCAACGATGTCCGTTAAGCCGGCACATCGTCTAGCCGAAGCTGCTCTAGCGATCTCCTGTTCTTCTGCCGTTGCCTGGCTGAACTAGCGCGAAATCAATTTCACTGCGAAACGAATTGATCCGCACGACCCTGACGCGCACGTTGTCACCGAGGCGGAATTTCTTGCCGTGGCGGCGGCCTTTGATCACGTATTCTTTTTCGTAGTAGTCGTAATTGTCGTCTGTTAGTGATGAGAGTTTCACTAATCCTTCGATAAAATAGGCGTCGAGTTCGACGAAGAAGCCGAAGTTTGCCAAACTGTTGACGAACCCGGTGAATTCCTCGCCGATCTTGTTCATCATGAACTGCGCTTTCTTGAGGTCGACCATTTCTCGCTCGGCGTCCATGGCGTGGCGCTCGCGCTCAGAGGTGTGTTTGCCGGCTTCTTGGAGATAGCGAAGCAAGTCTTCGCGCTCGTTGGTCTTGAGCTTTTCGCCACGCATTACTCTGTCCAACATCCGATGCACAATCAGATCGGGGTACCGGCGAATCGGCGAAGTGAAATGCGTGTAGCAAGTCGACGCGAGACCGAAGTGGCCGATGTTCTCGGGTTGATAAATCGCTTGTTTCATCGAACGTAGGAGCACCCGGTTGATGACTCGTTCTTCCGGTTTGCCGCGTGCGGACTCCAAGATGGCGCGCGACCGCTTCGTTGGCGGCGATCATGAATTCTTCGATGATCCGGTGCGCTATGTTGCGCTCGGCGCGCACGATGTTTTCCGGCAAGCCCTGCAGATCGAGAACGATTTCGGCTTCTGGTAGATCGAAGTCGAGATTGCCGCGGATGCGCCGCCGCTCGTAGATCAACAGTGCGAGATCTTCCATTAACTTGAATTCGTCAACCAAATTTCGGTAGCGCGCCGTACATTCCGGATCTTTATCGAGCAAGATACGGCGTACGTTGGTGTAGGTCATGCGCTCGTGGCTGCGCATGACTGAATTGAAGAAGCGGCTGCGGATCACTTCGCCTTTGGCATTGAATTCGATGCAGACCGATTTCGTCAACCGGTCTTCGTTGGGATTCAAACTGCAGATTCCGTTGGAGAGCGCTTCGGGCAACATCGGGATCGCACGGTCGGGAAAGTAAACGCTGGTGGCGCGCGCGTAGGCTTCCCGATCCAACGCGCTTTCGGGAACGACGTAATGCGCTACGTCGGCGATCGAAACGTAGAGCTCGTAGCCCGTGCCTTGCCGGCGCACATAAACTGCGTCATCGAAATCGCGGGCGTTCTCGCCGTCGATGGTGACGATGGGAAACTCTCGCAAGTCGGTGCGCGCGGCGATTTCTGCCGGCGCGATCGCAGAGAAAACTTGATTGGCCTCGCGATGAACTTCCGCAGGAAAACTCGTGGGGAGGCCGAAGCGAAACACGATGGATTGGGCTTGCACTTCCGGATCGTCCGGATCGCCCATGACTTTGACGACTTGAGCTTCCGGCGCCGACATCGCCGTCCCATAGCGGGTGATCTCCGCGGCGACAACTTTGCCTTTATCCGGCATCGCTGTGCCCCGCTTGAGCGCGATCGGGCCGATTCTCGCATCCATCGGCACCAGCAAGCTTTGTCCGTTCAATTCATCGTAGGTTCCCAGTAAACGACTTTGGGCGCGCTCTAAAACTTGCACGACGTGCGTTTCGCTAGCGCCGCGCTGTTTGCGGTCGACTCGAACCATCACTTTGTCGCCGTGCATGACGCGGAGCATCTCGCGGCGATTTAGATAAAGGTCTGCGGCATCTTTGTCTTCCGGAATTAAAAAGCCATAACCGTCCGGATGAGCATGCACCCTACCTTGAATGAGGTGTTGGCGGTCGGGCAGGGCGTAGCGATTCTTCTTCAGCCTGACCAAACGGCCGTCGCGGCACAGACTCCGCAGCGCCTCGACGACGGGTTGCAGTTCGTCGCGAGCGAAGCCGGCGCGCCGCAGGATTTCCGCGGGTGTGAGGCGAACCCTGGGTTTATCGGCGAACAACGTAAGAATTTTTTGCTGTGCCGAGTCGGACATTCAATTTACTCGACGCCGGCTTCAGCGATGAGCTCGGCCATGAACCAATCGCTTTTCATATCCGCCGGGCGCGGGATTTCGCGCAGGGGAATCTGTTCTTCGAGCGAACTTAGGATCGCGCGGGCGACGGCCAGGAAATCACTCATCGCCAAAAGCACGATGACGGCTTTTTTACGATCGATGGTGCGAATGATGCCGACCTCCTCGTAAGATTCGAAAATAAATTTCACGTAGGCGATGTGCTCGGCGGGAATTTCCAGGTAAATGTCATGCAACTCCATCTTGGGTGCCTCTAACGATTGAGAAAACGCTCGATCGCGTCGGGAATCCAGCGTTTGACGTCTTTGGATTCTTGGCCTGGTTTCGTATCCGTATCCTTGTCGTCGCCACGCCCGGACGAACCGCCACGCAGCGCTTGGGCTAAGACACGATTGTCAAGGCGTATCCTGACATCGGGAATCTTGCCTTCCAGACGAAACGAGATCGCGAGTCGGCCCCGGCGATCGAGCAGATAACGGATGATCCGGTAGTCGCGTTGAAACTCCTGGGTTAAGCGTGGCGATAAAATCAGGAGTCCGTTCCACTTGGTTGAGCGGTCAAAGCCAATCCAGCCGGCTCCCGTGATCGTGTAATCCGGCGTGATAATGACTAGATTCTCCGTGCTCACTCGTTTTTGTTCAACCGTGAAATTTGTCTTCAACGAGTCAAAGGCTGTATCGGGCCGCTCGATGAGATCGGCAAATACCGTCGGCAGCCGCGCGGTCGAGGTACTCGGACCGCTGGCGCCGCTGCCTCCTAACAAGAGTTGCGTCACCAAATTGAAATCTTTGATCACTCCCTGTTGTACCGACGCTTCGCCGGAGCCCTTCAGCACATCTTTGATGCTGGCGCCGTCGGCAGCCGCCGCGTCGAGTTGCGCGTGGCCGCTAAGTTGTCCTTCCAATCTACCTTGCAGCGGGGGTAGCAGCTGGGTAATCAATGGGCGCATTTGTACGGCATCGACTTTGGAATAAAACTCGAGTTGCCGCGAGTGTCCGCCTACGGACGCCCAGTAGCCGTCGGAACGAAGGACGCCGTTTAGAACCTGCGCTGAAAGATTTTTAAAGGTAAGACCCATGGCCGTCAAAGTGATATCGGCGCGCAGGTTGCGAAGACCGACCTGGTATAGGCTGGCTTGGGGTGCGCCCACTGATCCGATCAGCACGAACCGCTCATTCTGGAGTTGAATTTCGCCTTTGGCGTTCATGTTGTCGAGTTGCACTGGCGGGCTGGTCGTGAGCAATGGTAGATCGGCCAGATTCAACGCTGGCGAATGCAGCGTATAGGTCACGGTGGGCTCGAGCAGATTTGTCGCCGTGCCATCGACAAAGATCGTCGATCGTCCGACCCGGAAGCTCACCTGCGCAAAGCGCGCTTGTTTGCCGGCAAAAAAAACTTCGCCATTCAAGTTTTCAATTTTGCCGGCGGTCTCTCTGTGTCTAAACTCGGCGCCGGTGAGCTTCAGTTGGCCTTTCATGTTCCAGTCGTCATCGGCTCGGAGCAGGCTTTTTTCGATAGCGATATCCCAATCGGCTTTGCCGGACGTGCCGATGAGCGCTGACGCGGGAAAAAGACCGCTCCAAGCCGCCACGGAGCCCTGCTTGCCTGTGAGCCTGAGCCGAAGCCGCGCCGGGTTTTGATAGTCGATGACCCCGGAAAATCCCATCGTGTTAGCGCCAACGACGAGCTCGGAGTCAGCAAACAGGAGCGTTTGTTTTTTCCGTAAAATCCTCACTTTGATTTCCGCCGGCGCATCGGCGCGTTTGCGTAAAGATTCTTTGTAGCGCAACTCCGCTTGATCGGCCCGCACCAGCGCACCGATGCGAAGATTCTCCCAAGTTCCTTCAAAAAGCGCGTAGACGGCGACGGTGCCGTCGGCCACCAGCGCGGTCGGTAAGCTCTGTTCGAGGAATTTGAACGTGCGCAGTCGCGCCAGCGCGAGGGGCTCCACGACAAGCTTGCCTCGGATCTGCGCGTCGTCCCAGGAGCGCCGCTCCGAGAATGCTACGCTGCCATTGAACACGGCGTTGTAATCTGACGAACCGAACAGCGGAATCTTGAGCGTGATGTTGTCGATGCGCGGGCGCGCCGGGGTGCCGCCGGCCTTGGCTTGAAGTGCCATCGGCCCGGTGACGTCGAGCTCGCTGGGAATTTTGTTTCGTAGCGCGGCGACCGCGTGGGCAACCATGGGCACATGGAGCGAGTCAAACTGAATGCTCAGATCAACGGGGCGCTGGGTCCAGGAAAGCTCGTCGGGCGCCGGCTCAAGTCTCCCGTCGATCCGCATGTCTTGGCTGAGCCCTTCGGTTAACGACGCGGCAAGGTGGATTTTTATGGCATCTTTTGCCGCGAACCCTTGAACACTCATCGAGAGATGGCTAATGCGGAGCTCCGAGGGTTCCTTAATGGAGCGATCGACGTATTCAACGCGGCCTTCTTTGATGCGGATTTCGCCGATGGAAAAACTCACAGCGGCGCGCCTGCGCTCGGGAGCGGGTGGGCGCAGCGCAGGAAACTGCCGCAGCTCATTTTTCCGTTGCAGCAACGTTGTCAGATTGCGCAATCCGGTTTGGTCGGTGATGATCTGGAATTCAGGCTCGTTGAAGGTTAGCGAGTTAATCACCAGCCGTTGGAAAAATAGCTGCCACAAGCTGATGCCCAGGATCAGCTCCCTAGCGCGCACCAGCGGCGTCGCGGCAAAACGGGGATCGTCAGCGATACGAAACTCCTTGGCGACAAAACCAGGTCCGCCGAGTAAGGTGACTTCTAGACTGTCGAAGGTGACGTCCTTGCCGAGGACCTTTTGCAGCTCCTGCTGCACTTGGTCGCGGTGACGCGCTGCCAAAATGTTGAAAGCTTGCGCCAGTCCGACGACGACGATCGCGAGAATCGCGACTGAGACGGCAAATAGTTTTTGCGGGCTTTTCATCGCGCGAGCGATGGCGGAACACAAGCGGCTCGGTGGCAAAGCACGGTTAAGTTCGAGGAATTCTGACGCCGACCGAAACGAACTGGTAGCGCGTCAACAATTTGCGACGCGGTTACCTGAGCAAGGGTCGAATATGCGGCGCGGGCTGTTCAATGGATTCGCTCCACGATCGTCGCGATACCCTGGCCGACGCCGATGCACATCGTCGCCAGGCCATAACGGCTGGCGCGCTTTTGCATTTCATGCACTAGGGTCGTCATGATGCGCGCGCCGCTGCAGCCGAGCGGGTGGCCGAGGGCGATGGCGCCGCCGTTGACGTTCAATTTATTCAGATCAATGCCGAGTTCCCGAGCGCAAGCGAGCACTTGCGACGCGAAGGCTTCGTTGACCTCGACCAGATCGATTTGCTCGATGGTCAAGCCGGCGCGCTTGAGCGCTTTCTCAGTGGCCGGGATCGGGCCGATGCCCATGTAGTTGGGGTGAACTCCCGCCGCCGCCGAGGCGACGATGCGCGCCAGCGGCTTCAGTTTGAGTTGCTCGGCGCGTTGCGGCGTCGTAATCAGCAGCGCCGCGGCGCCATCGGAAAGCGGCGACGAATTGCCGGCGGTCACCGTGCCGCCTTTTTTAAACGAAGGTTGGAGGCCGGCAAGAATTTCCAAAGAGGTGTCGGCGCGCGGCCCTTCGTCTTTGTCGTGCACCAGCGGCGCGCCTTTGCGCTGGGGAATTTCAAATGGGACGATCTCGTCTTTGAGTCGGCCGTCCTTGTGCGCTTGGAGGGCTTTTTGGTGGCTGGCAAGCGCCAACTTGTCCTGATCTTCGCGATTGATCTGATATTTCTCCGCGACGTTTTCCGCGGTCTCGCCGTTGTTAATCAGCGAGTAAAGCTCAGCCATACGCTTGTTCGGAAAACGCCAGCCGAGCGAGCTGTCATACATCTGCACATCGCCGCGCTGATAAGCATTCGTCGGTTTGCCCATGACCCAGGGACCGCGGGTCATGCTTTCGACCCCTCCGGCGACAAACAGATCGCCATGGTCGGTCTCGACAGCTCGGCCGGCTTGATTGATCGCTTCGAGGCCCGAGCCGCATAAACGATTGATGGTCGCGCCGGGAATCGTGTATGGCAAGCCGGCGAGCAAGGACGCGTTGCGCGCCACGTTGCGCGAGTCTTCGCCGGCCTGATTCGTGCAGCCAAAGTAGACGTCTTCGATCTCGTCTTTGTTGATCCTGGTTTTCTCGACCAGCTTGGCGATAATATACGCGGCGAGGTCGTCGGTGCGGATGTCTTTCAATATGCCGCCGTGACGACCCATGGGCGTGCGCACGGCTTCGACGATTACGGCTTCTTTCATGGTTTCACCTGGGCTTCGTGATAAGTATAAAATCCTCTTCCGCTGGATTCGCCAAGGAATCCCGCGACGGCGAGTTTCTTCAGCAAAGGCGCGGGGCGGTAACGATCATCACCGGTCTCCCGCTGCAATCCTTCGAGCACCGCCAATACTTCATCCAAACCTATTTGATCGGCCCAGCGCAAGGGGCCCTGAGGGTAATTGACGCCGAGCCGCATGGCGATGTCGATCTCTTCCGGGCTGGCCACGCCTTCTTCCAAACTTCTTGCCGCCTCGTTGATGATCAAGCTCAAGATCCGCGGGAAAGTTAAACCGGCGCTATCTTTGACCCGGACAGTTTCTTTGCCCATCGATTTAAACAGCTCCTCGGTTTGCTTGACCACGGCCTCGATCGTTTTTAGCCCCGCGGCCAATTCGATCAATCGGCGTTCTTTGAGCGGAACAAACGTGGCGAAGCCGACGACCCGTTCCGGTTTCTTCAACCATGACGCCATTTGCGTGGTGGAAAATCTCAAGCACGAGCTGACGATCACCGACGACGGCGGCAACGAGGCGTCGAGCCGCTGGAGCAAGGCCTTTTTCTTGTCCTCAGCGCCGCTTTCGGTGTCGATGACAAAGTTCGTCGTCGACCCGACCGCAGTAGCGTCGCTTAGATGGGTTGCCTCGATGCCCTTGTTTTGACCCAGCGCGAGCAACTCGTCGGCGAGGGGATTTTTGCCGATGATCGCGAGGCTACTTTTTGTCATAGCTGTAAAAACCCCGGCCGGTTTTGCGACCGAGATTGCCGCCGGCCACCATGCGCTGTTGAATCGGGCTCGGACGAAAGCGCGGATCTTCAAAAAACGAGCGGTAAAGGGATTCCGTCGCGGCGAAGTTGATGTCGTTGCCGATCAGATCCATCAGCTCGAACGGTCCCATGCGGAAATTGCCCGCTTCTTTCATGATGCGATCGATCACTTCCACCGAAGCATCGCCGTCGCCGAGAATCCGCAAGCCTTCATTGTAGAATGGCCGGGCAACGCGGTTGACAATGAATCCGGGCGTATCTTTGGCGCGTGCCGGGGTTTTACCCATGGTTTTCATGAGCTCGCTCGCCTTCTCGATTGTATCTGCGCTGGTGCGATCGCCCTGAATGACTTCCACCAGCGCCATCAGCGGCGGCGGATTGAAAAAATGCAAACCCAAAACGCGCTCCTGGTGCTGCGCGCTGGCCGCGATCGCCGTGATGCTGAACGATGAAGTGTTCGACGCCAAGAGCGTCGACGGCGCGCATAGGCCGTCCAACTGTCTAAATATATCACGCTTGAGCTCGAGTTTCTCCGGTGCCGCTTCGATGACCAGAGTCGCGCCCTTGCAATCTTCGAGACTCGTCGTGGTTCGAAAGCGAGCGAGAATTTCCTGTTCCTGTTCGGCGGTCAACCTGCCGCGCGTGCGGCTTCCTTGCAAAAAACTTCGCACTCGATCCAAGCCGGCGTCGATAAATTCCTGCTTGACGTCGTAAACCAAAGTCTCGTAGCCGGCTTGCGCCGAGACTTGGGCAATTCCCGCGCCCATGGTGCCGGCGCCAAGTACGGCAATCTTTTCACTTTTGTTGGCCATAGATCTATTCGCTTTGTTTAGAGTCTCGCGTCTAGCGTTAAAAAACGAGACTCCAGATTCTAGACGCGAGACTATTTTCCCGTAAACACCGGCGCGCGTTTCTCTAAGAACGCTTTCACGCCCTCGTCGTAGTCGGAGCTTCGGCCGGCGATTTCTTGTAACTGCGCCTCGTATTCGAGGTCGGTTTCGAGATTCGCCAAATGAGCGTGATTGACCGCGCGCTTGATGAGGCCGACGCCACGCGGCGCGCGCGCCACTTGCTCGGCTAACGCCTTCGCCGAGGCGACAAATTCTCCGGCGGGAAAAACCCGCGCAACCAATCCGATGCGCTGCGCTTCTTTGGCATCGACGGTGTCGCCGAGGAGCAAAAGCTCCATCGCTTTGCTCAGCCCGACGAGACGCGGGAGAATGAAACTGCCGCCCGAGTCCGGCGCCAAGCCGACGCGCACGAACGACTGGATGAATTTTGCCTCTTCCGACGCGATGCGCAGATCGCAGGCGAGCGCAAAGTTGCAGCCGGCGCCGGCGGCAACGCCATTGACTGCCGCGATGACGATCTTTTCCATCTGGCGAATTTGGCGGATCAGCGGATTGTATTTCTCGCGCAGCGAAGCGCCCAGGGAACCTTTCTGCTCCGGCGTCCTGCCCTTGAGATCCTGGCCGGCGCAAAATGCACGGCCTGCGCCGGTGATCAGGAAGCAGCGCACTTCCTTGTCCCGCTCGCCGTCTTTCAGCGCTTCGAGCACTTCCTTGTTCATCTGCGGCACGAACGCATTCAGCGACTGCGGTCGATTCAAGGTAATCGTCGCAACGCCGTGCTGCTTCTCATAGAGGATTGTCTCGTAGGCCACGCTGAAATCCTGTTGGCTTATTTACCTTTAAACTCCGGCTTGCGTTTTTCCAGAAACGCCTTCATGCCTTCGCTGCGGTCTTCGGAGGCGAAGAGTAAATAAAATGACTTGCGCTCGAACGCCAAGCCTTCGTCGAGCGGAGCGTTGGCGGCTTTGAGCACCGCTTCTTTGGCCGCCTTGACTGCGAGAGCCGGTTTCGCGGCGATCTTCCTGGCGATGTTTTTGGCCTCTTCTAAAAACAACTCGATGGGCACCACACGATTCACAAGCCCTAAACGCTCCGCATCAGCGGCGCTCAGCATGTCGCCGGTGAGCACGAGCTCCATGGCGCGGTGTTTGCCGAGAACATGGGTCAAGCGCTGCGTGCCGCCGCTGCCGGGGATGATGCCGAGGTTGACTTCCGGCTGACCGAAGCGAGCGGTCTCCGATGCGATGAGGATATCGCAGCTCATCGCCAATTCACAGCCGCCGCCGAGAGCAAAGCCGCTAACGGCGGCGATCACAGGTTTGGTGATTTTGTTAATTTGATCGCGATAGACGAGTCGTTCCTGAATTCTTTCATCGAACGGCCCGCGCTCCGCCATCTCTTTGATATCCGCTCCCGCGGCGAAAACTTTTTCTCCGCCGGTGACGATGATCACCCGAACTTCCTTGTCCTGATCGAGCGCTTGCATCGCTAACGAGAGATCTTTGACCAGCCCGTAGGAAAGGGCATTGAGGGCTTGCGGACGGTTCAATGTGACGACGGCGACGGCGCCGTCTTTTTCGACTAGGACGTTTTCAAAATTCATAGGCTTTGAGCCTTAAGACATACACCATGGTTGGGGGCGATTCAAGAAACTATACGGGGCGGCGAAGCGTTGGAAAAATCTCGTAAAAATGCAAACTGGCGCGAGCATTGACAGGCTGTTTCGCAGGCTCATTGACACCCCCGGACCGATTTGCAAATATCGTTTTTACCCATGTCCATTCGCCTTGAGCCCGCAACCCGACACTACGACGAAACCCTTCAGAAAATTCTCAAATGTTCCGCGAAGATTTTTGCTGAGAAGGGCTTTCACCACACATCGGTGCGCGATATTTCGCGGGCGACCAAGATGAGTTTGTCCGGTCTGTACTATTATTTTACGACGAAAGAAGAGCTGCTCTATCTGATCCAAGAGCGATGCTTTCTAACCTTATTGCAGCGCTGGGAGCAGGCGACGGTGGCTGACGTCGATGTGCGGGCGCGGATCCGGGTCTTCGCTGAAAATCATCTGAGTTTTTTTCTGCACAACATGCCGGAGATGAAAGTGATGGCGCACGAAGACGAGTCGCTGACCGGCGAATTCAACGAAAAAATACTCGTCCTGAAGAGGCGCTACGTCAAAGTGATCATGGATCTCATGCGCGAGTTGCAGGAACAGGTCGGCGGCAAAGGCATCGATTTGCGCGTGGCGACGTTCGCGCTGTTCGGCATGACCAACTGGATCTACACGTGGTATCAGCCAAAGCGCGACTTGCCGTTGCCGCAGCTGATCGAGCAGATGTTGCGGATTTATTTTTTCGGGTTGCTTAAACCGGACGGCGCGCAAGAAGAGTGGTTCACAGCCAGCGCGGCGTCCAATGAGAAACATCGATTTTCCCTTTGGCAGAATATTCCTTGAGCGTAGACGCCTGATCTGAGGAGCAAACATGAGCTTGTTACAAATCGGCGACAAAGCGCCCGACTTCAATGTCAATGGATTCTTTCAGGGTAAGGTTGAGGAATATTCTCTCGCCGGCTGCAGGGGCAAGTGGTTGGTGCTGTTTTTCTATCCTGCCGACTTCACTTTTATTTGCCCGACGGAAGTGACCGGCTTTAGCAAAATGGCCAAGGCATTCGGCGCCGAGGGCGCGACGATTCTCGGCGCAAGCGTAGATTCCATCGAAAGCCATCGTTCGTGGGCTGAAGAGCTCGGCGGCTTGGAATATCCGCTCTTGAGTGACGAAAGCAAGAGCCTGTGTCGGGACTATGGTGTTCTGGACGAAAAAGCAGGCGTCGCATTGCGCGCGACATTTATCATCAATCCTGATGGCATTATCTACTATCAGGTCGTGAGTCACGTCAACGTCGGGCGCAGCGTTGAAGAAACTCTGCGCGTGCTCAAGGCGCTCCGCACGGAGCGACTGTGTCCTTCGGAGTGGCAGCCGGGCGAGCCCACCGGCGATCTCGGGCTAAAGTACTGATCGCACCCTGAACCTTTTGACCTAACGCGATGTCTCTCGAAACCATCCAACGGAAAAAGCGGGTGATCGAGAGCCGATCGCGGATTCGCGAATTTGTTTTCGGCATTCAAGACGGCTTGATTAGTACCGTTGGCTTGCTGGCCGGAGTGCAGGGGGCGACGGAGAACAACATCGTGGTCATCGTCACCGGGCTTACGGCGATGTTTTCCGGCGCGATTTCAATGGCCGCCGGCTCGTATCTATCTTCCGCCGCGCAGAAAGATATTTTCGACAAGGAACTCGCCGATGCGGAAGAGCTTGCCGAGCGTGAACCGTACGTCGCAGCGGAAGGTCTGCTCAACGCGCTTGAACAAGAAGGATTGACCAAGGAGCACAGCTACCGCATGGTCAAGGTATTGCTCCAAGAACAAAACGTTTTTCTGCGTACGTTTCAGGAAAAAGTATTCGGCTTGGGCAGCGCGGAAGTCAATCAGCCGATCGCGGCCGCGCTGGTGATGGGACTCTCATTCGTCGTCGGCGCGTTTGTGCCGATCTCGCCCTATATTTTTTTTACCGGCGCGCCGGCGCTTTATCTCTCAGGTCTTGTCGGCGGCATTACGCTCTTCGGTGTCGGCGCATTCAAAGGCCGCCTTGCCGGTCAATCACTGTTCCTTTCGGGTTCAAAGTTCTTCTTGATTGCGGTCACCGCCGCTGGCTTGGGCTATCTCATCGGTCTGGTTGTGCAATATTTCTTTCCGGGAGTTTCTATCCCAGCGTAGAGATTTAATTCTGATTCGGTGCCCGGCTTCGCCAGTCCTGGGAGCCGTTCATTGACAGAAGAGACAGCCCAGTGTTAGCTATCCTCCGGCCGGGTATTCCCGCCAGCGAAGAATTAACGCCGTAGAAGTATCGAGGCTTGGGCGAAATAATCGAGCGAGGAGCTGTTATGAGCTTGATTGATTGCCATGCGCATTGTCTGCCGCGCACGATATTGGACGCGCTCCGCGAATTTGCCGCCGGAAGTTACCTCGGGCGGACTCTCTACGCGGACGAGGGCTTTAGCTCACTGGAGAAGCACCTGGTGTTGATGGATCGCTTCGATGTCGAAAAGGAGGTCATCAATTACGGCAATTTGCTCGTGCCGGCAGCGCGGGCGCGCAAGCTGCCGATGGATCAAGTCGTCAAGATGGTCAACGACTACATCGTCGAGGCCTCGCGCATCGCGCCCGGCCGTTTCATACCGGCGGCAGCGGTGGATCCGTTGGGTGGCGAGGGTGCGATGCAGGAGCTCGATCGCGCGGTGGAGAAACTCGGGCTCTTTGGCATTTCTCTTTCCACCAATCTCGATGGGCGCGCACTCGACGATCCGGTTTACGAACCGATTTTCGAACGGGCGAAGTCTTGGAATATGCCGCTCTGGGTTCACCCGGGCCAGGTGCCGCAGGCCTGGCAACAAGCGCTCGGCCTCAATAATCGTTATCTCAACAGCGGCGTGGGTTTTCTACTCGATGACATGCTCTGCTTGATCAAAATGATTACCGCAAATGTTTTTGACCGTTGGTGGGGGGTTAAATTCGTCTTTTGCCAGCTCGGCGGCTTCTTGCCTTTTACGATGGGCCGATTCGATCAGCAGTTTTTTTTCGAAAGGCGAGTCTATGAGCAAGAAAAGCGACCGATGCCGGAATATCTGCGACGGCGCGTGGTGGAATACTGCCAGGCGTTTTACGTCGACACGCATACCGCGGATGCGTC
>WNGO01001809.1_pt1 | contig 16486 bp, 7 predicted proteins | sample 5400511 | NCBI WGS metagenome assembly WNGO01 (sample SAMN13153380, study PRJNA577476) | soil metagenome | isolation source: 20 cm soil or saprolite under Garry oak tree replicate 2 | place: USA:California | collected 2016-06-15 | reverse complement strand
TCAACGCCGCAGCCCGCGGTTTCGGACGAGGACAGCGCATATTATTACTCCGATCAGGACCAGAACAAGCATCTCCGCGACTACTGGAAAGTAGTTGTGAAGCGGCTGCGTTACATGATCCCGGTGTTTTGCGGCACGGTTGCGTTAGGGGTGCTGGTCACTCTTTTTTCGCCGACGCTCTATAGCGCGCGATCGACCTTGAAAATTGAGCCGCAAAGCCCCGCTTTTACCGGTGTCCTACAGACGCCGCAGCAGTCGGGCGAGAATCGTTATGACTATTACCAAACCCAATTTGCTCTTTTGAATAGCCCGCCGCTGGCGGCACGAGTGATAAAGAGTTTGGGTTTGGAATCCAACCCTTCATTTACGGCGACAAAGTTTAGCTTGTTTTCTTGGATCACGAATTCGGTAAATTCCGTGATCGATTCAATTGCCGGCTTGTTTGAGACGCAATCGACCGGGCAGGGGCAAAGACCCGCGGCATATGAGCTGGGGGTGCCGCCAGGTTTGGTTTCCCGCTATCGGTCTTTTGTCAAAATCGAACCGGTTAAAAACACCCGTCTCGTCGATATCTCGTTCAACACACCGGATCCTAGGCTTTCCCAGCAATTGGCCAATGGTCATGCCACGTCCTTTATTCAGATGATTTTGGAAAACCACTTCAACCTCACCCAAGAAGCGCGAGATTTCCTTTCTAGGAAACTGACGGACTTGAGAGAGAAAGTCGTTAAGGCAGAAACCGATCTTAACAAGTTTCGACAACAGCACGGTGTGGTCTCGATGGAGAAAGGCGAAAACATCGTCGTCGATCGGCTCATGGACCTGAACAAACAGTTGACCCAAGCGAGGTCCGAGCGGATTCAAGCGGAGTCGCTCTACCAAATGACGCGCAACAAGAACACGGAATATCTATCCCAAGTGCTGACCAATCCGCTCATCATGCAGATTAAAGGCAACCTGGCGAATTTGGAAACGGAGAAAGGCCGCCTGTCGAGTATTTACACCCCGGAACATCCACGGCTCAAAGAGCTTAACCAGCAAATCGGCGAGGCTAAAAAGGGGTTGGCCAGCGAAATCGTTAACATCGTGCGGGGTGTCGAGTCCACTTATTCGGCCGCCCGTGGCCGCGAGGAGGCGTTGGATGCGGAGGCCAAGAAACAGCAACAGGCCGCACTCGATCTCAAAGAAGTCGGCATCGAATATGCCGTTCTGAATGAGGCAGTTGTGGCCAATCGGGGACTTTATGAAAATGTCCTCAAACGAATGAATGAGACCAACGTCGCCAATGATCTTGCGGCATCCAATATCCAGGTCGTGCAGCGCGCCGAGGTGCCGATGGTTCCATCCTCACCTCAAACCCTAAGAAATTTGTTCGTATCCGCGATCCTTGGGCTTTTTCTATCCGTGGCCTTGGCGTTCTTTTTAGAGTACATGGATTCGACCATGAACACGCCGCAACAGGTCTGGGCGGCTGTGTCTTTGGCCACCTTGGGAGTGGTTCCGCATCTGCGGTCGCTACAACAGCGTTATCACCCCATGCTCGCGGACAATACACCTACGAATCGGCTGGAGCCCGCCGCGCCATCGGAGGAGCGGGTGGGAAAAGAAATCGTCGTCGCGCGAGATCAGTTCTCCATGATCGCGGAGTCCTACCGCACGATTCGCACGGCGCTGATGCTTTCCCAAGCCGAGCGTCCACCCAAAGTGATCCTGCTCACCAGTCCGTGTCCCAACGAAGGTAAAACGGTGACGACGCTGAACTTGGGCATTGCGCTGGCGCAAAGCGGGAAAAAGGTGCTGGCCATCGACGCCGACCTGCGAAAGGGTCGTTGCCATCAGCTGTTGCATCTCAGAAATCGGGGCGGTCTCGCCGACGTGCTGGCGGGGCATCTCGATGTAAAAAGGGGCATACAAAAGACCGCGATCAACGATTTTTATTTGCTGCCGCGCGGCACGCTGCCACCCAATCCAGCCGATCTCTTAATGTCCCAGAGAATGCGTGACGTCCTCAACGAGCTGCGCAGCTCATTCGACTTTATCCTGTTTGATTCTCCGCCGATCATCGCCGTTAGCGATGCCGCTGTTCTTTCCGCGGTATGTGACGGTGTGGTGCTCGTGTTCAATGGACAGAAAACAACAAGCCCCAGCGCCCGACGTGCCCTGGAACGGCTCGATAAGGTCGGAGCGCGTATGCTAGGCGTGATTCTTAACGGCATCGACATCAGGGATCCTGAATATTTCGATTATCGTTCCTACTATCCATCCAGTTATGCTTCTGTTGAGGACGACGACTCGGATCCCACCCAGGACTTTGAAAGAGCCTGATTCGGGGATTTTTTGCTGCGCTTTGCGCCGTAAGCTCCCGGCCGGATGATCATGCCGCGCTGTGCTTGAGTTGGCCGTGGAATCCGCGATCCACCTTCATGTTACGATTTTTTCCCTTCTTGATGCTTCGGCAATTTGACGGTCTTCTATTGGAGGAGCTGCGATGAGTTTGGATGCAGAATTTGCTGAATTTTACTCGCGCGCGATACAAACAAGCAAGGGTGCCTATCGGCGCCGCTTGTTGATTCGATATCGGCGTATACCGATCATTATTCTGCACATTGCGCTGATCACGGTGTCCAACTACTTGGCGTTTTGGCTGAAATTTGACGGCCGCATCCCGGTCGACGAGATCGCCCATTTTCTTAATCTGCTTCCGTGGCTTATCCTTATCCGCTGTTTGACCTTCATCCCGTTTAAACTCTTTGAGGGTTTATGGCGCTATATCGATTACCCTCGATCGATTTTTATCATCGATATGCTGGTGTTGATCTTTTTGATGGGTGGCGTGCGCTTGTCGCGGCGGCTCTTTTCAGTCGCGCATCACTTCAAGGGGGCAAGGAAGGTATTGATCTATGGCGCTGGCGATGCGGCGGAGATGATTGTGCGTGACATGAAGAATAACGGTGCCGTGTATTGTTATGATCCTGTCGGGTTTATCGACGACAATCCCGCCAAGATCGGCCAGCATATTCACGGCGTCCCAGTCTTGGGGTCTCGCGCCGATATCACTAAAATTCTCCAAAACTATAAACCCGACGAATTCCTGATTGCCATGCCCAGCGCCTCGGGCGCGCAGATCCGGAAAATTTTGAATGATGTCGCGGCGTTTAAAGGTCCGATCAAAACGCTTCCGACGCACGACAAGCTGCAAAACAATCGAGTCGGCGTCAGCCAAATTCAGAAACTCTCGGTTGAAGATCTGCTCGACCGCTTGCCGGTGGGTCTCGATGTGAGGCCTGTTCACGACTTGGTGCGCGGGAAAAATGTTTTGATCACCGGCGCAGGAGGATCCATTGGCTCGGAATTATCCCGCCAAATCGCCAAATATCAGCCGGCCCGAATCATACTTTTGGATAATGCTGAGAGTGCTCTTTACAACGTCAGCATGGAGGTCAGCCGTTCGTTCCCGGATCTCAGCCAAGTCGCCGTGCTTGCCGACATTAAAAATGTTGGGTCTTTGGAAAAAACCTTTACCGAGCATGCGCCGCAAATCGTTTTTCATGCAGCCGCATACAAGCATGTTCCCATGATGGAAGATTTTCCGGCAGAAGCCGTGCTCAACAACGTCGTCGGCACCCATCGTCTGATTCAAGTGGCGCTGCGCAAGAAAGTTGAACGATTCGTCATCATCTCGACGGATAAAGCCGTCAATCCCACCAACGTCATGGGTGCGACCAAGCGCGTTGGCGAAATTTATATGCAGGCGTTAGCAAAGAAGAATGCTGCGAGCGGAACGATATTTGCGGCGGTTCGCTTCGGCAACGTGCTGGGTAGTAACGGTAGCGTGGTGCCGTTGTTTCTTAAGCAGATCGAGCAAGGCGGCCCCGTCACCCTCACTCATCCGGAGATCGCACGCTATTTCATGACGATTCCCGAGGCCGTCCAATTGGTCCTGCAGTCCGCCGCTCTGGCGCACGGCGGAGAAATATTTGTCCTAGATATGGGTGAGCAGCTCAAGCTCATCGAAATGGCGCGGCACCTCATTCGCCTCGCCGGGTTTATTCCCGAGGAGGAAATCGCTATTAAAATTATCGGTCTTCGACCGGGGGAAAAGCTGCGCGAAGAATTGGTCGCCATGGACGAAATGATCGTACCCTCGGAGGTCGATAAGATTAGGCGCGTGCAGTCCGCCTGGGTCGCCGATTTGGACTTTGTCACTCAGAAGATTGAAGAAATGGAGCGACTTGCGCTCAATGGCCAAGCGCGGGTGGCGCTTGAGTTGCTCTATGATATGGTGCCGACTTTTCGACCCGTTGACGCCGAAACCTCGGAACAACTGCGGCGCCGACGCGCCGACAGCGAAGCCGCGCGAAACTTTCAAATTGCCAATCAATCAGTCTGATCACGACGAAAGAGGCCAAATGCGGACGCTCAAAGGGCGTTGTCAAAGCCTCCGACCGCCTGGATGCGTGCGGCAAGCCGTTTCGACCGAAGCAGCGGCCACCGTGGAAAAGCTCCAGCGCTCGAAGCTCTTAGAAAACTCGTGATCAGTTCGATAAGAGAAAGACATTGCGGGGAAAATTTCATGGATGTTCGGGGAGAAACAACTGTCTCGTACGGCGAACCCAATTTGGCACCGTTGCCGAATCTGGCGCGCGAGTTAAGGAGAAAAATTCGCAACCGTTCCGCCAAAACCGGCGTTATTGGCTTAGGTTATGTAGGTTTGCCCCTTGCGGTGGAAATGGCCCAAGCGGGATTTCAGGTGACCGGCATAGATCTCAGCCAAGAGAAAGTTAACTCCGTCAACGGAGGAATGTCCTATATCCCCGATGTCAGCAGTGAAACTATTGCTTCCTTCGTGACGGGTGGCAAGTTGCGCGCGACTCAATCGTTAGCTGCGGTTGGAGAAGTTGATACGATCAACATCTGCGTTCCCACGCCGCTTAGGAAGAACAAAGATCCGGAGCTTTCCTACGTGATTGCGGCAGTTGAGGTGATTCGCAATCATATCCGCCCCGGCCAGCTGATCATTCTGGAGAGCACGACTTATCCGGGTACCACCAGAGAAGTGGTGCTGCCAATTTTGGAAGAGTCAGGATTGAAAGCGGGCACCGATTTTTTTTTGGCGTACTCGCCCGAGCGGGTCGATCCCGGGAATCCCAACTTTAATACTCGAAATATCCCCAAAGTTGTCGCGGGCGTGACATCGCGCTGCGCCTCGACCGCGGTATTTTTTTACCGCCAATATATCGAAAACGTCTTTTCGGTCTCGTCGACAGATTGCGCTGAGATGGTAAAGCTCTTGGAAAACACTTTTAGGAGCGTGAATATTGCGCTGGCCAATGAAATGGCGATGACTTGTCACACCTTGGGTATCAACGTGTGGGAGGTCATCGAAGCGGCAAAAACCAAGCCTTTCGGTTTCATGCCCTTTTATCCAGGGCCGGGTCTCGGCGGTCACTGCATTCCCGTCGATCCTTATTATTTGACCTGGAAGGCGCGCATGAAAGGCTGCGAGCCGAGGCTGATCGAGCTCGCCGGCCACATCAACGGTCAAATGCCCGCATTTGTTATCCGCGGCATCGCCGATGCGCTCAACGAAAAACGCAAATGTCTCAACGGTGCTAAGATTCTTGCCTTGGGAGTCGCCTATAAGCGCGACACCAACGATATCCGAGAGTCGCCGGCCCTGCAAATCTTAATGGGGCTCGATGAGAAGGGCGCCAATGTCTCTTTTTCTGATCCTTATATTCCGGCAATTCTCGTTCACGAAAAAACCATGAAGTCGGTGGAATTGTCGCCGGAGCTTTTACAGTCGACGGATTTGGTCGCCATACTGACCGATCATTCGGCTTTTGATTATGCGATGGTTTGTAAATTCAGCCCGTTGATTTTCGACACCCGCAATGCCGTCAAAGAGATGGGGCAGACCAACGTAAGTGTGTTGTAATCTCCCTAACAGCAATTCGGCTCGCAGCAGCAATTCCGGTGGGAACTTGTCGGTAATTTAGCACACGTGCTCGACTCCGTGTCGGTTAATTCCACCAGTCGCTAGCACGCAAACTGGCTGCAGATGCACGCAACAGGGGAAAATCTCGATCCAAGAAGTGATTTTCGAACAGGCTGTCAGCAGGGTGCCAATGGCATATTCCTTGCTGATTTTTCTAAACATGAGTGATCAATGTCAGCATTGCGGTAATTATATTATGGGCAGGGCGTACCGAGTCACCAGCGAAGAGTCGGGCATCACGCTGCTGGACATGACTGTATGTTATTATTGCTTCATCGACGCGCAGCGGCTCGGCCTTCATGCGGAAGAAGTAGTGCCGCGTAATTCCGCTGTTGGAACGCATCCCCATCTATAACCTGCACAGCTAGGGGCTGTTTCGACGGGAAAGGCTTCCGTCCTATTCGTGTCCGGCCGGCTCTAGTGCGTCTATTCGTTCACATCCAATCGCGCAGATGTGCGGTGAGTCCATTGGATTACTGATTTCGAGATACTGATGGCTACCATGCGCGACACGGCTCAAACTTGGACGCAGCGCAAAACTGACCTTTTCCCTTCTCCGAGTGCGGCAGAACCTTTGTAAGGGCAATTCCCGCAACGTGAACGATTTTCAGATTTCAAAGCTACTCGTGGTCGACGCTGACCCGGTGGTCCGCGAGCAGTTGGAGCGCCTCTATGCGCAAAATGGCTACTCGCCTATCGCCTTATCTTCAGCCGAAGAGAGCCTGCGGCGCCTGGAAGAAGAAGATATTGATTTCGTGATCACCGATATCGTGCTGCCAGGAATGGACGGGGTCCAGTTTATCTCGCGTATGCACCAGAAATATTCCGATTTGCCGGTAATCGCGATCACGGCCTACGCCGATATTCAAGCCGCGGTGGACGTGCTCAAGCTCGGTGCCTGTGACTTTATCATGAAACCGTTTGACCTGGCCGCGGTGCTCGAATCGACGCGCGCCGCGTTGGAGAATGCCAAAGATGATCGGCAAATCCGCCATCTGAGATACTGGTTCAAAGAGCACTGTCAGTTTAGCGAGATGATAAGCCAGGTGCCGCAGATGCATCACGTCTTCGAATTGATTCAGTTGGCGGCGGAGGGCGACCGGGCCGTGCTGATTCACGGTGAAACTGGCACCGGCAAAGAGCTGGTCGCCAACGCCATCCATCATCACAGCGGGCGACGGGCCGGGCCGTTGGTTGCGCTCAATTGCGGCGGTTTCCCGGAAGCCCTTCTGGAGCGCGAGCTATTTGGCTACGATAAAAACGCGTTTGCGAGCGGCGACGAGACGAAACCAGGGAAGATCGCGCTGGCGCACGGCGGCACGTTATTCTTAGACGAGATCGAAAGCCTCTCCTTGGCGACACAAGCAAAATTGGTCCGCGTGATCGACGACCGGCAGATTCAACGCGTAGGGTCTGCCCGCAGCACGCACGTGGACGTGCGTTTGATCGCCGCGAGCAACGTGTCCGTCAAAGATCTGATGTCCGAAGGCAGGATGCGATCCGATTTCTATTCCTGCATCAACACGGTGGCAATTCCTCTCATTCCACTGCGTGAGCGTTCGGTCGATATACCGCTTTTGGTGCAAAATTTTCTGCGCCAGCATCCGATCGCCAGGAGCAAGAAGATCGCCGGCGTTTCCGACAAAGTTTTGGGGCGTCTGATGGAGCATCCATGGCCAGGGAACATTCGCGAACTGCAAAACGTGATTGAATGCGCGATCCTGCTAGCTCCCGGCCGCATCATCGAGGAAGTGAAGCTGACGGAAGCCGCAGTTGATTCCTATCGGGAGAAGAGCCAGATTACTTCTTCGTCGCTCCGGCAATGGCTGCGAGAGAAAGAAAAATTTTATTTGGCCCAGAAGCTGGAAGATCTGGACGGCAACATCGGCCTAACTGCCAAGAGCTGTCGAATCGGTGTGAGAACGCTTTCGCGTAAAATGCGCATCTATGGACTGGATAAGAAAATATTCAAAGAAAAGGCCGTGACCGGAAAACCGGCGGCACCCAACAGCGGCCAGGCGGCACTACTGTCACCCAAGCACGCCTGAGCTTAGGCGCGTTTTCGCTCCGGCCGCCCGGCATGAGGTATTGAACCTTTTGGGTTCCAGTTAGTCCCGGCATCGGGGTTTTCAGGCTCGATATCATGTACGAGACTTACTTCAGCTTACGCGAGCTTCCCTTCAGTGTAACGCCGGACCCGCGGTTTCTCTACATCAACTCCAGCTATCAAGAAGCGTTTGCGACGCTCTGCTACGGCGTCCAACAACGTAAAGGGATCATCGTCATCACCGGTCAGGCAGGCACCGGCAAGACTACGCTGGTGAAGAGTTTCCTGCAAAACGCCGATTCGACCGCGCATATATCATGCGTCTTGGATCCTCATTTATCTTTTTTGGAAATACTCCGCTGCACAGCGGATGCTTTTGGCTTGCCTCCGTGTGGTGACAACCGGTTGGCGATCATCCAGCAGCTCAAAGAGTATTTGCTTGAGCAGCTGACCCAAGATCACGTCGTTGCTCTATTGCTCGATGAGGCTCAGGACCTCGACGATCAAGTGATCGAAGAGCTGAGATTGCTCTCGGATTTGGAGCATGCCGGCACAAGATTGCTGCAGCTGGTGCTGATCGGTCAGTTGGAACTCGAAACCAGCCTCAATCGTGCGTCGCTCAATCATCTCAGGCAACGGATCGCTTTGCGGGCGCGGCTGGTGCCGCTCGGCGACGAGGAGATCCGAGCTTACATCGCTTTTCGACTCGCTGCGGCGGGCTACGGCGGCGCGGCGATTTTTCAGAGTGCCGCGGTTCAGCGCATCGCGTTTTTTTCCCACGGCGTTCCCCGGCTGATCAATGTGATTTGTGATAATGCGCTGCTCATCGCATGTGCGACAAACCAAGATGAGGTCGGTGCGGAGACGATCGATGAGGTTGCCGAAGATCTCCAACTTGGTGGACACGATGCCAACCCAGCAGTATTCGTGCCGGCGGCGGAGCCGACCTTCGAGATTGCCGATTCCCGCGCGGTTCCGGCGCCGATCTTCGATGCTGCCAAAGCGGCACAGGAAGGTATCCTTGAGCGTGGAGCCAGGATCATCCATCACGCGCCGGCGCTAGGCGATTATCCAGCGTCAAATTACGCGGCCGCTGCACAAAATCAGGTTGTGCCGGTTTCGCTCCATCCCTTCCTCCAAAATAAACCGCGCGGAGTTTCACTTGTTTTTGTGGCTATGATCGTCATTCTCGGCGGCGTCGCGCTATTCGTGACGCGACCGCAGAGCCCGGACTATTTTGCACCGGTGACGAAGAAAATCGAGCAAATCCAGGAGGTGGTGGCGCCGATCCCGCAGCGGGTCTATCGCGTGCTGACGACACGCTCATTGTGGGAAAACCCGCTCAAGAACTTGCCTCCTGATGAAGGCCTTTATTCCGACGCGGAACACCACCAGGATGTCCAACCCCTTACGGCGAAAAGCTTGGGTGCCGATAAAGACAGAAAACCCCCGAAGCCGGATCGCCAACCAAGACCCTCTGATCGGGTGCAGCGGCCTATGCGCGCGGACGGCGGACGGAGCATCGCGGTTGCGCGTGGTGGCGGAGAACGTCCCAGACCTTCTTCGCCGGCGTCGAATTATTCTGTGGTGGGAAACTCCTACGTTCGGAGCAAGCCGACTTCGGAAGCCGAAGTTATCGCGACCTTGCGTCCGGGCACGCGAATCAAGCTGGTCAGGCGCAGTGGGGAATATTGGCAGATCCGTTCGTTGGAGACCGAAGCCATCAGCGGCTACGTGCATAAAGAGGACGCTTTCTTTACACCCTCGGGTTGATTGCCTCGGAAGATGCACGACTAAGGAATGACACCCCATATCTTTCCGGTTGCGCCCAAAAAAAAGGGAAGCCGCTATTGATCTCGAAACCCGACACCTTATGATGAATGGGTGGGTCTTGGCTTGTGGCTGCTGGGGGCGGCTATGCACACTTTAGCCGGTCGATTAGCTGCACCGAAATGGCACCATTGATCGTTTAAACCGGTAAAAAATATGTACAACGAGCACTTTGGCTTTACCGAATCACCGTTTAACGTTACGCCGGACTCGCGCTTTTTCTTCGTTAACCCATGTTACGAAGAAGCGTTCGCGACGCTGAGTTACGGGATCGACGCGCGCAAAGGGTTTATCGTCGTTACCGGCGAACCGGGAACGGGGAAAACGACTTTGCTGAAACGGCTGACGTGCAGCCTCGATTCCAATGTCCATGCGGCGTGTATTTTTGATCCGCATCTCACCTTTATCCAGCTTCTCCGTCTGACGCTCGATGAATTGGGCGCGCCGAGCACCGGCAAGGACCGGCTGACCATGATGGGGCAACTCTATGACCACCTGGTCGAGCAGCTCGAAAAAGGGCAAATCGTTTGCCTGATGATCGACGAAGCGCAGAACTTGAGTGTCGAGATGCTCGAAGAGTTGCGGCTTCTTTCCAACATGGAAACCGACACCGAAAAGCTTATCCAGATCGTTTTGGTCGGGCAGCCCGAATTCGAGGAAAAACTCGATTGGCCCGAGCTGGTGCAACTCAAACAACGGGTGGCGCTACGCTGCCGGCTGCAGCCTTTACAGGCGCACGAGATCGGCCTGTATATCGATTCGAGACTGCAGACGGTTCATTATATGCGACCGGACTTGTTCGATGCCGAATCCATCGGGCGCATCGCGCTTCATTCGGAAGGGATTCCGCGGCTTATCAATGCGATCTGTGATAACGCCCTGCTGATCGCGTATACCAATAACCGCGGCTACATCACGGCGCACGACATCGACGAGGCGGCGCACGAGCTCCAGCTCGCGGAGCCGAGTGGGGATTCAAGCAAACCTGCGGCGCAAGAGTTCACCAAACCGGTGGATGCTTCGGCTTTTCAATTTCACTCGGATCACACTCCCGTCGCCAGCGGCGCGAGCGAGCCGGCGCGGTCGCCGGAGTTCGAGCCGTACTTCGGGGATATCTGGGAGCGGCCGGCAGGTTGGAAACAACCGCAAAGCTCATACGCCCGTGGCATCGGCCTGCTGCTCGTCCTGTTTATGACCGCCGGCACGGTGCTGTTTTTCACCTCGCAGCAAAAGCAGCTGTCGCTTCCGGCCGTGCGCGCCTACGTGGAAAGACTGGCCAACTTCGGCCAGGAAGATTACCAAACCCGGCCGACCGCGGCAGTGCTTGAAAACAAACCGCAAGACGCTCAGAAAGTCGCCCCGGAGGCGTCGCCGGCGCCGCCTCCCGTGCCGGAGGAAAGCCAGCAACCTGCGCCACAGCCACTCAATGACGATTTAGTCCCTGCGCCGGGCGCCTCGGCCGTGGGTGAGGCCCCCGTGCCTTTGGACGCGCAGAAAAAATTAGATTCAAAGCGGGTCCCGGAGATCACGGAAGACAAACGCGCGATCGTCAAGAACCGCCCCGCCGTGAAAGCTCGTAACGACGAGGGGTTGGGTGGCAGAAATATGGAAATAGAAATCTACAAGGCGATCCGCGACCGCGCGATCACCGGCGTTCAAGTGTCATCGATCAGCGACGGCACGGTGTATCTCGATGGCCGGGTCGCCACGCCGAGGCAGAAGCTGGCCGCGGTGCGCGCTGCCTTGAGCGTGCCGGGCGTCAAGGGCGTGCGCGATCAGATCACGATCGACTACTAGCCGGCATTCATAGAAAAAAATTGTCCGTTGGCGCAAAGTAACCGCGTTGATGCACGGCGACCCCAAGCACCCCTTTGCTAGCTTGGCAACTTCACTCCCTCCGCTTTTCACCGTCCCGCCACCGTTCTGCTTCAGTAAATCGATCAAATAATCCTCATTCCAGCGATGATCCGGCAGGACTGATTTCAAATCCAGCCCCGAGGGCGGAGCCCTGTGCGTAACGGGGCATCGCAATACTTTTATTTTTCGATTGTTTTGCCGGCGCGAAGGCCGGTGCAGCTCTGGCTCATGCGCCGCCAAATCCATTTGGCGAGAGCGATGGCTCGTTCGGGGCGTGGATTGTTTTACGTCGAAGCTGCGATCGGATCGAGTTCAGGGTGCGTGGGCAAGTAAATTCTAAACGTTGTACCTTTACCCCGCTGACTTTCCGCCTCGATTCGCCCGCCGTGACTCTTGACGATGCGCTCGCAAATCGGCAATCCCAAACCGAGACCGGTTTTTTTCTTGGCGGTGTAAAACGGCTGAAATATTTTATGTAACTCTTCTTCGTCGATGCCCATTCCCGTATCGGTGAGGGTGATCACGACGTTTTCTGCCGCACCGGTGCCGTGAATCACGGCGCCAACCGTTAGCGTGCCGCCGTCAGGCATGGCGTCCAGCGCATTCAAATAGAGATTGATCAGCACCTGTTCGAGCTGCTGCGGATCGGCCTGAAGCGGCGGCAGGTTCGGCTGAACTTGACGCGCCATCGTCACTTTCTGTCTATAAAGACGGGTGTCGACCATGCGCAGCGTCATGTCGATGATTGCACCGATATAAGTCGGACGCCGCTGAGCATCGCCGGGACGAGCGAATTGCATCAGGCTTTGAATGAGCTTTTGACAGCGCTTGGTTTCGTCATCGATGATCATCAACGCCTGATGGTGAGGATCCAAGGGATCCGTTTCACTCAGAAGATCTTCGGCAAAACCCATAATGATCCCGAGCGGATTATTGAATTCGTGCGCCATCGAGGCGGTGATCTCGCCGAGCGACACCAACCGGCCGGAGGCGATCAGTTGCTGCTCCAGCGCGCGGTTGTGTTGGCGCATTTGCTCTTCGCTGGCGACCAGTTCACGCACACGGTTGCGCTCCGTGATGTCGTCGATGGCCAGCAAGATCAGTTTGCTTCGGCTGCTTTCCCGCTCGAATCGTCTGGCGTTGAGCAGCATGCTGCGCCGACCGATCATGGGAAATTCATGTTCGATCTCGAAATCGTTGAATTCGCTCTCCGTCGCACCCATCTTCTCCAGCAACGCGCGTAGCTCCGGGATGTTCCACTGGCCGTTACCCAGCTCGAAGATCGAGCGGTTTTGCGTATCAGCGGGCGTGACCTGAAACGTTCGGTAAAAAGCCCGGTTGGCCGAGACCAGGCGCAGATCGCTGTCGAGGACCAGGAGCGATTCGCGCACGGTTTCGACGATTCCTTCGGCGAAATTGCGCGATTCCCGCATAGAGATTTCCGATTGTTTGAGCGGGCTGACGTCATTGAAGGTAAAAATCACGCCGTCGATTTTGTTGTCCACCGTGCGGTAGGGCACACAGGTCATGGTAAACCAGCGGCCGTCCGACGCCCGCACTTCCTTTCTTAACGCGGCAAGATTCCGAAGCACCTGTGTGGCATCCGCGACAAGGTTCTCATCGGCAAAACGGTGGGTCATGTGATCCAGTGGCCGGCCGATGTCCGAGGCGATGAGGCTCATGATGTTCGTCGCCGATGGGGTGAACCGCTTGATGCGAAACCGGCCATCGAGAAAGATCGTCGCCGCCTCCGAAGAATTTACAAAATTGACCAGGTCGTTATTCACCGCGGTGAGCTCTTCGACTTTGGAATTGAGCTGGCTGTTGACGGTGTTGAGTTCTTCATTGACCGCTTGGATCTCTTCCTTGGAGGTCTCCAACTCTTCGTTGGTCGACTGCAGCTCTTCGTTGATCGAGAGAACCTCTTCGTTGGCGGCCTTGAGCTCTTCCGCCGAGGTTTCGTACTCGTTGATCGTCACCTGAAATTCATTTTTCAAAGACTGGAGCTCGGACTCGAGCTGTGTGACCAGAGACTCCTCTTCTGCGTCGTCCACCCGCGCGGCCGCATCCGGGTGCGCCACCGCCCGTTCCGCCGGCGCATCCTCGAAGATCACCGCATACAAGCGCTCGCCCTTTAAACGGACCGTCACCGGCCTGAGCGTGATGTTGACCGGAAAGGTCGAGTCATCTCGATGAAGCTCGACCCGCTCTAACGTGATCGGCTCGTTGTCATTGACCAGCTTGCGCAGGGCGACCCGGAGCTTCGCCGAAACCCTGGTTTCGACCATCGTGAGCAAGTTTACGTTGGCATCCCCCGTCGGATGTTCGAGGTATTTGCCGGTGGCGCCGAAGAAATGCAGGATGCTGCCATGTTCATTGACCAGGACGACGCTCGCGTCAAAGTGCTGGAGCAGGGTCTGTTGATTCAATTCTGCAAAATTCGCGTGGGCGTTCGTCTTGGTCAGGGGATCTAAGGCCCAAGTCTTACCGCCGCGCGAGTAGGGAAACGCCGGCGTACCGGGCGAGGTCGCGGTGCTGCGCCGGTAAATGCGCCATTTGGACGACACCGATACAAACAGCGGGCTCTGGGATGCCATGCCGTCCGACTTGCCCAAAAATAAATATCCTCCGTCGTTGAGCGCAAAAGCGAACAATGACATCAGTCTTCTTTGTACCACCGGCTCGATGTAGATCAGAAGATTGCGGCAACTGATCAAATCGAGCTTGGAGAACGGCGCTTCCGTGAGCAGGTTTTGCAACGAGAAGATGACCGACTGGCGGAGCTGCTTACTGACCTGATAAATGGAGTCCCGCTTGGTGAAAAACTGATTCAGCCGCGGCTGCGAGACGTCGGCGGCGATACTGTCCGGGTAAATTCCGTGCCGGGCGAGCTTCAACGCCTCGCTGTCGATATCCGAGGCAAAAATTTGCACCGGACCATCCTTGTTGGCAGCCTCGAGCTCTTCCAATAACAACATCGCCATGGAATACGCTTCTTCGCCGGTCGAGCAACCGGGAATCCAGACTCGCAGCGGGCTCTCGCTCTGGTCGGCTCGTTTCTGCACCAGCGGCGCGATGACGTTCCGGCGCAGCTCCTCGAACGCTTCCGGGTCGCGGAAAAAACTACTGACGCCGATCAGCATGTCCTTGGCGAGGTTATCCACCTCGGCGGGGTTGGCTTGCAATAAACGCAGATAGTCGGAGAGCGAAGCGAGATGATGGATGCCGGTGCGCCGTTCGGCGCGGCGCAGCAGCGTGGTTTTCTTGTAAGCGCTAAAATCATTTCCGTTTCGCATGGCCAACAAGTCGAGGATCGCATCGAGCACCTCGAGCCTTTCACGGTCGTCGGATTTATCGATGGAGTGCACCGCAGGCGCGTATCGCTGTATGGCGGCGGGGATCTCTCGCAACGGCAGGACACAATCAACCATCCCAGTGGCGATGGCGCTCCTGAGCATGGCATCAAACTGCGCGCTCTCCGGCTCTTGCACGATCGTCAAGCCGCCGGCGGCGCGTACCTCGCGCAATCCCAACGTGCCGTCGGAACCGCTGCCGGAAAAAATCACGCAGATCGCTCGTTCGCGCTGATCCTCCGCCAAAGAGCGGAAGAAAAAGTCGATCGGCATGCGCATGCCGTCGCGCTTCTCCGTTTCGGTAAGAAAGAGGCGGCCGTTGTGGATCTTAAGAAAGTTATTGGGGGGGATCGTATAGACGCAATCGGCGGCGACCGCCGTGCCATCCGCGGCCTGGATGACTTTCATCGCCGTGTGCTTGGCCAGGATATCGGCCATGTAGCTTGCGTGATGTGGGTCCAAGTGCTGGATCACGACGAAAGCATGGCCGCTGTCCGCAGGCATGGTCGTGAAAAACTCTTTCAACGCCTCCAGACCACCCGCGGATGCGCCGATGCCGACGACGATCGGATTCGAATCACTCGTCACGTTTCACTCCAAGCAAAGTGCAGCTAGAAGCGCAGCCTCAACTCCTGCCTCCGTATTGCAAATTGCTCACTTTACCTGCTCTTCGTCAAGGCTCTCTTTTCCCGGCCTTCGGTCCGTCGGCAAGTGGATTTCAAAGGTCGTTCCCACGCCCGGCCGGCTTTGGACTTTGATCTCGCCGCCGTGATTCTTGACGATACGCTCGCAGATCGGCAGTCCCAATCCCAGTCCCCGGCGTTTCTTGGCAGTATAGAACGGCTGAAAGATCTTGTCGATTTCTGCTGCTTCGATGCCGGTTCCGCTGTCAGTCACCGTGAGCACAACCGCGCCGGCGTCGGCTTCGAGCTTGGCTCCGACTGTGAGCGTGCCCCCGTCGGGCATGGCATCGATGGCGTTCAGAAATAGATTGACCAACACCTGCGCGAGCTGCTGGGAGTCGGCATGAATCCGCGGCAGTTGACTCGCAACTTCCTTCAGCAAATGCACCTTCTGCTTGTATAGATGAGTTTCAACCAGTTGCGCAGTGGTTTCAACGACGCTCTGGATATTGATCCTGGACATTTCCGCGCTTCGCGGCCGGGCATAGGCCATCAGATCCTCGACGATCTTTTTGCAGCGCTGCGCTTCGTCGTTAATGATCTTCAAACCACGATGGTCGGGATCCGAAGGCTTGGAATTTCCTAGCATGTCTTCGACAAAGCCGATGATAATGCCGAGGGGATTGTTGAATTCATGCGCCATCGACGCGGTCACCCGGCCGAGCGAAACCAGCCGCCCCGAGGCGATCAGCTGCTGCTCCAGCGCTTTCGCTTGATC
>WNGO01001966.1_pt1 | contig 16494 bp, 18 predicted proteins | sample 5400511 | NCBI WGS metagenome assembly WNGO01 (sample SAMN13153380, study PRJNA577476) | soil metagenome | isolation source: 20 cm soil or saprolite under Garry oak tree replicate 2 | place: USA:California | collected 2016-06-15 | reverse complement strand
CACGTGCCACAGCGAGGGCTGCACGGTCGTTCCCGTCACCGGCCCAGCACCTCGGCCAGCTCGCGCGCGTGCGCGCCGCCCGTCAGCTTCAAGAACAGCTCCTCGAGGCTCGCGTCGCCGGCCTGGTGCTGGCGTTTCAAGTCCGCGACCGTGCCGTCGGCGACGATCTTGCCGTGCTGGATGATCGCGATGCGGTCGCACATCGCCTCCGCCACTTCCAGCGTGTGCGTGCTCATCAGCACCGTGCCGCCCTTGCCGACGAACTGGCGGAAGATGACCTTGAGCAACCGCGCCGCCTTGGGGTCGAGCCCTACCATCGGCTCGTCCACCACGATCACCTCGGGCCGGTGGATCAACGCGCTCGAGATGATCAGCTTCTGGCGCATGCCGTGGCTGTACGCCTCCACCAGCTCGTCCTTCCAGCTCGCGAGCTCGAACACTTCCAACAGCTCGGCGATGCGCCGCTCGACCGCGTCCCCCTCCTGCCCGTACAGGCCGGCCACGAACCGCAGGAACTCGGCGCCCGTGAGCTTGTCGTACACGAAGGGGCGGTCGGGAATGAAGCCCAGGCGCATCTTGGCGGCGAGCGGCTGCTCGTGGACGTTGTCCCCGCCCAGCAGCACCCGGCCGTCGGTGGGGCGGAGAATGCCGGCGATCATGCGCAGCGTCGTGGTCTTGCCGGCGCCGTTGGGCCCGAGAAAGCCGTACAGCACGCCGCGCGGCACCTCCAGGGAGATGTCGTCCACGGCCACAAAACTGCCGTAGTGCTTTGTGAGATTCTCCAGCCGGATCATGGCACCTCGAGTTTGAGCCGCCCGATGAGGCGCGTCAGCTCGACCTGGCGGGCCAGGCCGCCGCTCGTGAACCGCACGCGCGCGGCGTCGGCGGGGAATTGACCGAACGTCGGATCCACCGCGACCCAGTCGCCCAGATACACCTCGGCCCAGGCGTGATAGTAGAAGCGACCGTCGGCCAGCAGGAGTCCGGCGGCGGAGCGGGCCGGGAGCCCCACGGCGCGCGCCAGCGCCACGTACAGCAGCGTGTGCTCATTGCAGTCGCCGCGCCGGCGCGCCAGCACCTGCACTGCGGACGGCAGGCGCACGGCGGCGGTCGGCTCCACCCGGGACGCGACCCAGTGCAGCAACAGGTCGGCGGCGCGCGCGGGGTCGCGCTCGCGCCCGAGAATCGCCCGTGCCTGCGCCCGGATCCGCGGGTTGCCGCTCGGGATCAGCGGCTCTGCCTCGAGATAGGCCCGCAGGCCGGTGTCGCTCGCCGGGAGCGTGTAGTGGGCCACCAGCTCCGCGGCGGTTTCGCGGCGCACCACGATCGTGTCTCCCGCGAGACGCTGGCGACCCCCCGCGAGCGCGAGCGCGCGGCCGTCGGCGCCGCTGAGCCGCACGCGCAGCTCGGCGAGCGGCGCGGCCTGCGGTCGCGCGCCCGCCGTGAGCGCCGTCGTCGCGACGATGTCTCCCACGTGGGGGGATGCGCTGGCCCGCGCGACGCGCGCCGTGTCGCGGCGCCGGAAGTTCTCGTAGGCGATCTCGAACGCCGAGCGCTCCATGGTGAACCCGCCGTCCCCGCCGCTCGTAACGCGCACGATGTGGCCCGCCGCGTCGATCCACGCGCTCGCGCGCACGCCGCCCCGCTCCTGCTCGATCCGGAATGCGCGCACGGTGTCGAAGTGGACGGGGACCCACGCCATCGCGGTGGAGTCGTAGTCCGCGCTGTCCGCGACCACGAGCGTCGATTCCGGCGCGATCGTGACCGCCACGTCGCGCTCCGCCAGCAGGAGGGGGTCGAAGAGCCGCAGCGAGTACGTCTTGCCGGGCTTGAGCTCCTCGCCGAACGCCAGGCGCAGCGGCAGCAGCGTCGGCAGCACGATCGGCCGGTTCAGGGGCACCCGGGTGAACTCCGAATCGGGCCCGGCGACGAGCCACATCGCCAGGGCCGTGTCGCCCGACACGGTCGCGTGCGCGGAAAACCGGCCGAGGTCCCCGTCGAATCTCGTGTCCAGGTCTTGCAGCCGGAGCGTCCGCGACAGCGTGGCGCGGCTCAGGGTGGTGGTGCGGTGCAGCACGCCGAGCGCCGGGACGTCGAGCACCAGGACATCCTCCACGCGGATGGTGCTTGCGGCGGTGTCGATCGTGGAAGACGCGAACCCGATCTGCTGCCCGGCGACCGCGAGGCGATAGTACACGGCGCCGGGGGGGACAGACAGCGCCGCGTCGGCGAGCCGGGCACCGGTGGAGCGGAACAGCTCGCGCCGGGCGAGCCAGCCGAGCGAGGCGGCCCACGTCACGAAGATCAGCGCCGCCCAGCCGCGGCGGGTTCCGGCGTCTCCACGACGATCGCGACGTCGGCCGGGAATGCGGCGCTCCCGCCGTGGACTTTGAGCACCCGCACCATCACCTCGGCCGCGTCCTCGACCGCCAGGTTGCCGGCGCCGGTGCCGAGCGGCGGCACCGTGAGTCGCGCGAACTCCCAGGCCTGCGCCTGCTCGAGCGCCGACTGCCAGGCCCGGGCCACTCCCTCGCGCGTCACGGGCTCGGTGTCGCTGCGGATCACGGCGTGGATCACGAATTCGGCCGGGAGATCGCCGCCGCCCGCCGTCACTACCGCGGCGCCCACCGCCAGCTCTTTCTGGATGTGCATGTGCGCCGTGAACTCGGGCCCGCCCACCTGCTCGAGCCGCCGCACCGCCGGGGTGGTGGGATCGAGACGGGTCGTGGCGGGGCGGACGATCGCGTCGGAAGCGAGGAACGCGAGATCGTCCACGACCACGCGGATCACCTGCCCGCGGCCTCCCGGGAGCGGCGGTACATCCGGGTCGCCTCGTCGGGTCGCCGGAGCCGATCGAGCACGATGCCGAGTCCGTACAGTGCCTTCGCGCTGCGGGGCTCGAGCTCGATCGCGCGCTCGTACGCGGCGCGCGCACCGAGCAGGTCGTCCACCTTGTTCAACGCCTCGCCCAGCTGGTACCAGGCGATCGCGCGGCCCGGTTCGGCGTCCACCACGCGTCGCAGCAGCGGTACGGCCTCGCTCAACAACCCCCTGCGTGACAGCACGACGCCCAGCGCCGCCAGGGCGTCCGCGTGGGCCGGATCGCTCCCCAGCGCGCGCTCCAAGTCGCGCTGGGCAGCGCGGTAGTGCTTGGCGGCGGTCAACCGGGTCGCCCGCTCCACGAGCAGCCCCACGTTGTCCGGATCGGTCGCGAGCGCGCCGTCCAGGCTGGGGGGCACGGGGGGCGGCGCCGGTGCCGGAGCGATCGGCACGGCGGGCGGGTCCGGGGGCAGCTCCGCCTGGATCGGCGGCGGCAGACTCGCACGCCGCACGTCGGCCGGCGTCGCGATCGTGCTCGTCTCGGTCAGCGACTCGGCCTCGTCGATCAGCTCCGCGGCCACGCGAGCCCGCTCCGCGGCCGATTGCCAGCGCGGCTCCCGCTTCTTGATCACCCGACCACCTCGCTCGCCAGCCAGGACAGGTACGGCTCGAGACCACGGTCCACCGGCAGCGCGAGCAGCTCGGGCACTTGGTACGGGTGACGTTCCCGCACCGCCCGGCATAACGCCTCCCACCGCGATCCGTCGGTCTTGAGCAGCACGACCACCTCTCCCTCCTCGGTCACATCGCCTTCCCAGCGGTAGATCGAGCGCGCGCCGGGAAACAGCGTCCCGCAAGCTATCAACCGCTCCGCCACCAGGGCTGTGACGAGGGTCCGGGCTTGAGCCTCGGTCGCCAGGGTCGTCAGCACCAGCAGCGCGGTCGCAGCCATGGGGAGGGCTAACCTAGGAAAAGGGCGGGGGTTAAGCAAGAGAAAAGGGCGGATAGCCGGATGGGCGGCTAGGCGGATAGTAACCACGTCAGCACCTATCCGCCTATCCGCCTGACCGCCTATCCGCCCAGACCCGAGAGTTGACCGGGGAACCGGTGCCTATCTAGGCTACGAGTCTATGTCCAGCGACGCATTGATCGTCCGCGGCGCCCGCGAGCACAACCTCAAGAACATCAGCGTCGAGATCCCCCGCAACAGCCTCACCGTGATCACGGGGCTGTCGGGGTCGGGGAAGTCGTCCCTCGCGTTCGACACGATCTACGCCGAAGGCCAACGGCGCTACGTCGAGTCGCTCTCCGCCTACGCCCGCCAATTCCTCGGGCTCATGGAGAAGCCCGACGTGGACGCAATCGAGGGCCTCTCGCCGGCGATCTCGATCGAGCAAAAGTCGGCCGGGCACAATCCCCGGTCCACGGTCGGCACCATCACCGAGGTGTACGACTACCTGCGGCTCTTGTGGGCGCGCGTCGGCATCCCCCACTGCCCCAAGGACGGCTCGCCGATCGAGCGGCAAAGCGCGTCGCAGATCACCGCGCTGGTGCTCGAGTGGCCCGAGGGGACCAAGATCGAGGTGTTGGCCCCGCTGGTGCGCGGTCGCAAGGGTGAGTTTCGCGACGTGTTCGAGGCGGCGGCAAAACAGGGCTTCGTACGGGTGCGGGTGGACGGTGAGACGTACGATCTGTCCCGGGTGCCGAAGTTGAATCGCCGCCAGAACCACGACATCGCCGTGGTGGTCGATCGCCTGGTGGTCCGGAAGGCGGACCGCGCGCGCCTGGCGGACTCGATCGAGACGGCGCTCAAGGCCGCCGACGGCACGGTGGAGGTGGCGCCGCAGGGGTCGAGGGGCGCGCGCGCGACGCTGTTCTCGGAGCGCTACGCCTGCCCCAAGTGCGGGCTGTCGCTGCCCGAGCTCGAGCCGCGCCAGTTCTCCTTCAACTCGCCGTTCGGCGCGTGTCCGGAATGCTCCGGGCTGGGCACGCGGCGCGAGGTGAACGCCGATCTCGTGCTCGGCGATCCGGGTCTCTCGCTGCTCGAAGGGGTGGTGCTGCCGTGGGGGGAGCCCGGAGGGTACCTCCGCAAGGTGATCCTTCCGAGTCTGGCGCGCGCGTTCAAGTTCGACTTGAACTCTGCCTGGAGGGACCTGCCCGCGCCCGCGCGCAAAGTGCTGCTGGAGGGAGCGCCCGGCAAGAAGCTCACGTTTCAGTACGACAGTGAGAAGTGGCACGGGGAGTACCAATCGGGATGGGACGGAATCCTGAAAAACGTCGAGCGTCGCTACCGCGAGACGGCGTCCGACAGCGTGCGCGAGCAGCTGGGAGAGTTCATGCTGGAGCAGCCGTGCCCGACGTGCGGCGGCAAGCGGCTCAAGCCCGAGAGCCTCTCGGTGCTGGTGCACGGCAAGAGCATCGGCGACGTGGTCGAGCTGCCCGTGAGCGACGCGCTCGCGTTTTTCGAGAGCGTCCCGCTGCGCGGCGACGGGCGGGGAGCCGGGGGGCTCGACCCCGGCATCGCGCGCCCGATCCTGAAGGAAGTGAACGACCGCCTCCGGTTCCTCAAGAACGTGGGGCTGGAATACCTGACCCTCGGGCGGTCGGCCGACTCGCTCTCGGGTGGCGAGGCCCAGCGCATCCGGCTCGCGACCCAGATCGGCAGCCGGCTGGTGGGCGTGCTGTACATCCTCGACGAACCCTCGATCGGGCTCCATCAGCGCGACAACGCGCGCCTGCTCGAGACGCTCAAGGAGCTGCGCGACCTCGGCAACACGGTGCTCGTGGTGGAGCACGATGAGGAGACGATCCGCGCGGCGGACCACGTCGTGGATCTTGGACCCCGCGCCGGCCGTTACGGGGGCGAGGTCGTGGTTACGGGAACGCTGGAGCATATCCTCGGACACCCCGACTCGCTCACCGCGCGCTATCTCCGCGGGGAGTTGCGCATCCCGGTCCCGCCGCGCCGGCGCACCCCCGACCCGGAGCGCGAGTTGCGGGTGGTCGGTGCCCGGCAGCACAACCTGCGGAACCTCACGGTGGGGCTGCCGCTGGGCCTGTTCGTCGCGATCACGGGCGTCTCGGGCTCGGGGAAGTCGACGCTGGTCACCGACATCCTGTATCGCGCCCTCGCGCGCCACTTCTATCGCGCCAAGGTGATGCCCGGGGCGCACGACCGGATCGAGGGACTCGACCAGGTCGACAAGGTGATCGACATCGATCAGAGTCCCATCGGCCGCACGCCGCGGTCCAATCCGGCGACGTACACGGGGCTGTTCACGCCGATCCGCGAGCTGTTCACCTACCTGCCGGAGTCCAAGATCCGCGGCTACGGACCGGGGCGCTTTTCGTTCAACGTCAAGGGGGGCCGGTGCGAGGCGTGCCAGGGAGACGGCCTCGTGAAGGTCGAGATGCATTTCCTCCCGGACGTCTATGTCCCGTGCGAAGTCTGCAAGGGCCGGCGCTACAACCGGGAGACGCTCGAGGTGCGTTATAAAGGAAAGTCGATCGCCGACGTGCTCGACCTCTCGGTGGGCGAGGCCCTCGACTTCTTCGAGACCCAGCCGCGCATCCGGGCGAAACTGGAGCTCTTGAACGACGTAGGGCTCGGCTATATCCACCTCGGACAGTCGGCCACGACGCTGTCCGGGGGCGAAGCGCAACGGGTCAAGCTTGCGACCGAGCTCGCGAAGCGCGACACGGGGCGTACCCTCTACATCCTGGACGAGCCGACGACGGGGCTGCACTTCGAAGACGTGCGGCTGCTGCTCGAAGTGCTGCATCGCCTGGTGGACAAGGGCAATACCGTGGTGGTGATCGAGCACAACCTCGACGTGGTGAAGACCGCCGACTGGGTCGTCGATCTCGGGCCGGAGGGCGGTGCGGCGGGCGGGGCGGTGGTGGCTCAAGGGTCGCCGGAGCAGGTCGCCCGGGCGCGGGGGTCGTTCACGGGGCAGTTCCTGCGGAAGGTGCTGGCGGCGGAGGACTAGCTCGGTAAGTTCCAGTCCAACGGAGGGTAATTGGACCAGGATAATGGACGATAAAGACTTCTTCATAGCCTTGTTCGCCTTCTTCGCGGTCGGCGGCGCCTTATGGGTGATCCGCCCCCTGGTCAGCGCGCTCGCCAAACGCCTCGCGGGGGAAGCGCGCCGCGCCACGCCCGACGAGCTTGCCGCGCTGCGGGCGGAGTTTTTGGACGAAATGCAGCAGGTGCGCCAGGAGCTCGGTGAGCTCGCCGAGCGCGTGGATTTCACCGAGCGGCTGGTCGCCAAGCAGCGCGAGGTAGAGCGGCTGGCGCCGCCCGGGAGCCGGTGATGCCGAGGGAAGCCGTTGCCTTCCTCATGTTCGTCACCATGGTGGGAGGGTTCGTGCTGCTCTACCCATTGGTCCGGGCCCTGGCCGAGCGCCTGCGACCCCGGCCTGAGACGGGCAAGGAGGAGCTGCAGGCCCTGCGCGAAGACGTGGTGCAAGAGCTGCAGCAGATGCGACGCGAGGTCGCCGAGTTGGGCGAGCGGATGGACTTCACCGAACGCCTGCTCGCCAAGCAGCGCGAGGCAGATCGACTCGCGCCACCGAGGAGCTGATGAACCCCGAAGCCGTGGCTGTCCTGATCCCCATCTTCGCGATCGGCGGGTTTTTCTCCTTGATGATCGTGCGGACCCTGAGCAAAGTGTACACTGCCAAGCTGCAGGCGCAGGGTCAGGCGCCCGGCGGCGACGCGCGGCACGAGGAGCTGGCCGCGACGGTGGAGGAGCTGCGCCGGGAGGTGGCGGAACTCGCGGAGCGGGTAGATTTTACGGAGCGGCTCCTGGCCAAGCAGCACGAGGGCCAGAAGCTCGCTCCGCCGCGCTAGGCGGCGGGGGAAACTCCAGGTTACCGAGAGGCGTACAGCGTCCGCATGGTTCAGACACCCGCGCCCCCGATGCCCCCCATGCCCCCGGGCTTGGATCTGAACTTCTTGCTCAACCAGGCCATGCCGATTGTCGCACTCATCGTGGTGTTTCTTGGCCTGCGCTGGGTCTTTCGCACTCCCGTCGGTGAGGCGCTCGCGGAGCGGATTCGGACGCGTGTGCGGGGTGGGGGCCGGTGGGCGGGAGGCGCGACGGGCGAGGACCCGCAGCGCGTGGTGGCGCTGGAAGAGCACGTCTCACAGCTGCAGGGGCAGATCTCCGAACTCGCGGAGCGGTTAGATTTCGCCGAGCGGCTGCTCGCCGAGCAGCGCGGGCGCAAGTTGGGCGCGGGACAATGAGGGCCCGCCAGCACATAGAGGGTCATCATGGGAATCTTTGACCGTCTCTCGACGCTCATCCGGTCGAACATCAGCGACCTGATCTCCCGCGCTGAGAACCCCGAGAAGATGTTGAACCAGCTGATCGTCGACATGCGGAGCCAGCTGGCGAAGGCGAAGCAGCAGGTCGCCGCGGCGATCGCCGACGAGAAGCGGCTGGCGGCCCAGGTCGACCAGGAGAAGAAGGCCGCCGAGGACTGGGAGAAGCGCGCCGTGCTGGCCGTGCAGGAAGCCCGCGACGACCTGGCGAAGCAGGCGCTGCTGCGCCACAACGAGCATGCGCAGGCCGCCCTGCAGCTGCACGACACGTGGATCAAGCACCGCGAGGAAACGGACAAGCTCAAGGTCTCGCTGCGCCAGCTCAACGATCGGATCGAGGAGGCCAAGCGCAAGAAGAACATCCTGATCGCCCGCCAAAAGCGCGCCGAGGCGCACAAGCGCATCCAGGAAACGATGTCGTCGATCGGCGACAAGAGCGCGTTCGAGACGTTCGAGAAGATGGCGGAGCAGATCGAGCACGAAGAGCGGAAGCTCATCGCGGCCGCCGAGGTGAACGAGGACTTGTCGGGCGACACGCTGCTGAAGCAGTTCCAGTCGATCGAAGTGAAGGCCGACGCGGATCAGCAGCTGCTCGACTTGAAGCGCAAGCTGGGGCTCCTGCCGGCGGGCTCCCCGGCCGAGGCGAAGCGCCTCGGGAAGGGAGCGACCGAGGCGGAGCTGGTCGAGGACGACGACACCGAGCACCACCGCTGAACACCGAGCCGTCCGCATCACGGTTGTCGGGCGCCACGTTCGTGGCGCTCTTCGTTGCCGCCCTGGCCATCTGGTTCATCGTCCGGGTGGTCGAGGTGCTGCTGCTCGTGTTCATCGCCGCCCTGTGCGCCGTGTATCTCTCCGCCATCACCGACCTATTGGAGCGCCGCTTCGGCGTGAGGCGCTGGATCGGGCTCGCCAGCGCGGTGGTGGCGACGGTGGCGGCGGTGGTCGGCATCGGCGCGCTGCTCGTGCCGCCGGTCATCGACCAGACGCAGGCGCTGATCTCGGGGCTGCCGCAGACCCTCACCAAGATCCAGAACGTGCTGGCGGCGTGGGCGCGCCAGTATCCCGTGCTGTTTCCCACCGAGCTCGCCAATCCGGCGTCCGGTCTGGTGGGCGGCCTGATCGACGCAGCCGCCGGCTTCTTGCGCGGCTCGATCCTCCCGTACGCGACGGCGGGCGGCAAGCTGTTCATCGAGAGCGCGAGCGTGGTGGTGATGGCGCTCTATCTGGCGCGCCAGCCGCAGCTGTACCGTGACGGGGTGCTGTCGCTCCTCCCTCCGAAATACCGGCCACTCGGGGCCGGCGTGCTCGACGACGCCGGCGCCACCTTGCGCGCCTGGGTGGTGGCTCAGCTGCTCGCCATGATGATCCTCGCTGCGCTCACCGCGCTCGGGCTGTGGACGCTGGACGTCCCCTACTGGCTCGCCTTCGGGATCTTCGCCGGGCTCGTCGCCGTCGTGCCTTTCTTCGGCACGCTCGTCTCCACGCTGCTGCCGGCCCTGTTCGTGATCGAGTCGGGTGACTGGATCCGGGTCGTCGCCGTCATCCTGCTCGGCGTCGCCGTGCACGTGGCGGAGGCGAACCTCGTCGTGCCGCGCATCATGCAGCACCGGGTCTCGCTCCCCCCGGTGCTCACCATCGCCAGTGTTCTCATCATGGGCACCCTCATCGGCGTCGCCGGGCTCGTCGTGGCCGTGCCGGTCCTCGCCGTGACCACGGTGTTCGTCCGCCACGTCGTGCAGGGCGCGTTGTACGGAGACGCCGGCTCGCTCGAGCCCGCCGTGCTCCGCTCTACCGAGCGCCGGCTGGGCGCTGACCGGCGCGAGCCAGGCGTCAAGCCGGTCAGAACCAAGACATCCGCCTGATGCTCGCCCCGCGCCAGCACCGCTTCCTGATCCTCGCGGATGGGCAGTTCGGCCCCCTCACGTCGAAGACCGCGAACTCCTGCATCCGCTACTTCCCGGAGCGTATCGTCGCCGTGTTCGACCGTGTCACGGCGGGCCGGACCGTGCAGGACGTGCTGGGATTCGGCGGGTCGATTCCCGTGACGGGAGATTTTGCGCGCGGGCTCGCGCTCGGGGCCAGCGCCGTGCTCATCGGCATCGCGCCGATGGGTGGCCAGCTGCCCCCCGAGTGGCGCGGTTGGCTCAAGACGGCGTTGGAGCGGGGGCTCGAGATCTGGAGCGGCTTGCACACGTTCATCGGCGACGATCCGGAGCTCGGGAGCCTGGCCCGCGCGCAGGGCGTTCGCATCCTCGACGTGCGCAAGCCCCCGCCCGAGCTCCCCATCGCCGACGGCCGGGCCGCCGAAGTCGATCCCTATGTGATCCTCACGGTCGGCTCGGACTGCAACGTCGGGAAGATGACGGCCCAGCTCGAGCTGCGCGATGAGCTGGTGCGGCGCGGGGTCCGCGCGCGCTTCGTGGCCACCGGTCAGACGGGGATCTTCATCGAAGGCTGGGGGATCGCGGTCGACGCGGTCGTGGCCGACTTCGTCGCCGGCGCCGCCGAGCAGCTCGTGCTTCAGGGCGCCGTAGATGCCGACGTCGTCCTCGTCGAAGGGCAGGGGAGCCTTATCCACCCCGGGTACTCGGGTGTCACGCTCGGGCTGCTCCACGGCTCGTGCCCCGACGCGCTGATTCTGTGTCACCAGGCCACGCGCGACTTCATCGGCGATTACCACGGCCGCGAGCCCTGGGTCCGGATCCCGCCGCTCGCCGAGCTGGTGGAGATCTACGAGCGGGCGGCGGCCCCGGTGCGGCCGACCAAGGTGATCGGCATCTGCCTCAACACGTTCGATATGACCGAGGCCGCCGCCCGGGCGGCCGTGGCGCAGGCCGCGGCCGACACGGGCCTGCCGGCGACCGATCCGGTGCGGTTCGGCGCGGGCCCCCTGGTCGAGGTAATCACCCGAGAGGCGATGGCCCTCGGCTGACTCCGGGGCGATGCCCCGGGGTTACCCAATCCATGAGAGTCAGGACCCCGGGCCGCCGGCCCGGGGTCAGCCGCGCTCACGCCGGCACACGATCGGGATGCCTCAAGTGCTGGCGGGCGACGTAGTCGCAGGCGGCTCGCACATGAGTCCGAGACAGCGACTCGACGAAATAACCACGGGCCCACTGGAATACCGCGCCCCTCGCCTGGTTGATGCGGCGAGCGGACTCGGATTTCGCGTGTCGGATGAACGACACCAGGCCGCCCTGAGGTCGGACGCTCGCGATGACGTGTACGTGGTCAGAGAGAATGGCGAGCTCCTGCACGTGCACCTGGCAGCGGGTCGCCGCTTCGCGCACGACGGCTCGCACGACCTCGGCGTCAGTGCGCGAGATGAGCCGCTGTCGTAACCGCGTGTGCCACGTGATGTGCACGTACAGTCCGAATGCTCGATGAGGCACGCCCACCCTCGGCTGACCCCGGGGCGATGCCCCGGGGTCTACTCTAGGGGTCCACCCTATGAGACTTGGTGCACCCTATGAGACTTGGTGCACCCTATGAGACTTGGTGCACCCTATGAGACTGGGTCGGCCCTATGAGACTGGGTCGGCGTGATCAACTCAGCCTCAACAGGGGGCCGCCCGGATTCAACCGCGGGTCGCCCGCACGTTGGGGCCTGGAAATCCGACTGGCGTGGCTGACCCCGGGGCGATGCCCCGGGGTCCAATCACCAAGAGTAGCTCTCTAGCCGTCGAGTAGCTCTCTAGCCGTCGGTCCGGGGCGATGTCTCGGGGTTGATGGACCCCGGGCCGCCGGCCCGGGGTCAGCCGCGCTGATGCCGACGCCCTTCGGCTGACCCCGGGGCGATGCCCCGGGGTCACCCCCACGCTGCTCGGCCCGCCCCGATCGGGACGCGCGCTTTTTGGTAGTCCGCCGGCGGCGATCGGATACCGATCGTCGCCGGGTTCGGTTGTAAGCTCCCGCCGTGCACCCGCTCCGCTGCGTCCTCGCCGAATGGCAGCTGCTACGCTCGCGTCTCGTGCGCTCGCGGCTCGGGATCTGGCTGCTGCTGCTCGGCGCGGCCGGTGTGTGGCTCGCCGCCCGCGGTGGGCCGCTCACGGTCCTCGCGCCCCACGTCGCCATGCTCGGCGCCGTGCTCGGCGTGGCGTTCACCGCCGCCTCGGACGCCGACCGGGCGGCCCTGTCGCTCATCCTGACCCATCCGACGACGCCCCTCGCCGTCGCCGCTGGCCGCTGGCTCGCGGCCGTGACCGCCGCGGGTATGCTGGTGCTGGCGTTGCTCTTCGTCTCGGGTGCGGCGTCGTCCGGGCCGGCGGGCCTGCTGGTCCGCGCCGGTGCCGCGGCGTGCGGCGCGGCTGCGGCGGCCGCCGGGTGCGCGCTCGTCGCCGGCGCCGCCGGGGGGAATGCCCTGGCGGGAGTGCTCTTCTTCTATATCGCGGTACCGAGCGTCATCTCGGCGGATACGCTCGGGGCGGGTCCGGCCGCGGGCGCGCTCGCGCGCGCCGCCACGCTCGTCTTGGAGCTCCTGCCCGGCGTGTGGCGCTACGCGGCGCTGGCGCACGGCGATCCGGTGGGCTGGATCCACGCGGGCTGTTGGGCGGTGGGGGGCGTCGCCGGCACCGCGTGGCTGTTGTCGCGGCGGACGCTGTGAACACGCCGGTCCTGCTCGTGAGCGGCGTCACCCGCCGCCGCCGCGGCGCGGCGGCGCCGGTCGCGGATGCGTCGGTCGAGCTCGCGGCGGGCGAGGTGGTCGCCCTCGTCGGACCGCCGGGGTCCGGCAAGACGACGCTGCTCGAGGTCGCGGCCGGGCGGCTCGCGGCCGATGCGGGCGCGGTGACCGTGGCCGGCGTGGCGGCTGGCACGCGCGCGGCCCGCGTGCTGCTCGGCTATGCCCCGGCGTCACCGGTCTTCCCCCCGGCGCTGAACGTCCGAGAGGTGCTCGCCTACCTCGCCCGGTTTCACGTCAGCGGCGTCGCACGCCGGGGGCTCGTGGCGGCGGCGCTCGAGCGCGGCGGCCTCGAGGGCGCGGCGGAGCGCCGCGCCGCGGGGCTGGCGCTGCCGCTCGCGCGCCGGCTCGCGCTCGCCCAAGCCGTGCTGGGTCACCGCCGCGTGCTGCTGCTCGACGAAACCCTCTCCGGCGTGGACGCGGGTGGACGACGCGCCATGTGCGAGCGCGTGCGCGAGCTCGCCGCGAGCGGCGTGGCGGTATTGCTCGCGTCCTCCGACCTCGCGGCGGTCGAGCGGATTGCGGCGCGCGTGCTCGTTATGCGCGACGGCCGCCTCGTCCGGGAGGTGCCTACGGCTGCGTTGTTGCGCGAGCGGGTGCTCGAGATCCTGCTCGATGCACCGCCCGCCGCGCCGCCGCCGGGATTTCGTCTCACCGCCTACGGGCTGCAGACGGACCTGGGCCCGCGCAGCGCGGAGGCGGCCCTGGCCCTGTGCCGCGAGCACCGACTCGCCGTGCGGGCGTCGCGTGTGCGGTTGCGCACGCTGGAGGACGCGGTGCTCGACGCGCCGGGAGACGGCGCGCGTTGACGCTCCCCGCGGCGGTTCCTACGTTTCAGCCGTGACGCTCTCCCTCCACAACACGCTCACCCGCCGCCTCGAACCGTTCCAACCGCTCGCGCCCCCGCGCGTGACGCTCTACACCTGCGGGCCCACGGTGTGGAACTACGCGCACATCGGGAATTTCCGTACCTTCCTGTTCGAGGACCTGCTGCGGCGCTATCTCGAGTTCTCGGGCTACGACGTCTTCCACATCATGAACCTGACGGACGTGGACGACCGCACGATCAAGGCGGCCGCGGCCGCGGGAACGCGGCTCGAGGAGCACACGGCGCCGTACGTGGAGGCGTTCTTCGCTGATTGCGACTATCTGCGCGTCCGGAGGGCGCATGTCTACCCGCGGGCGACGCAGTCGGTGCCCGGGATGGTGCGACTGGTCCAGCGACTGCTCGACCGAGGCGTGGCCTACCGGGGCGAGGACGGCTCGGTGTACTTCGCGATCGCCAAGTTCCCGGGTTATGGTCGCCTGTCGCAGCTCGATCGCCGCGAGATCAAGATCGGCGCGCGCGTGGCGAGCGACGAATACGCCAAGGACGACCCGCGCGACTTCGCGCTGTGGAAGCGGGCCGATCCGATCGACGAGCAGGTAGGCGCCGCGTGGGACGCCCCGTTCGGCCGCGGGCGGCCGGGCTGGCACCTCGAATGCTCGGCGATGTCGCTCGAGCAGATCGGCAAATGCTGCCGCGTGGAAACGCTCGACATCCACGCCGGGGGCGTCGACTTGATTTTTCCGCACCACGAAGACGAGATCGCCCAGTCGGAGGCGGCGACCGGGAAGCCCTTCGCGCGCTTCTGGCTGCACGGCGAGTTTCTCAACGTGGGCGGCACCAAGATGTCCAAACGGTTCGGGAATTTTCTCACGGCGCGCGATCTGCGGGAGCAAGGGGTGGACGCCGCCGCCGTGCGGTTGCTCTTCTCGCAGACGCATTATCGCAAAGCCCTCGACTTCAGCGACGAGGCGCTCGCCGCCGCGGGGCAGGGCGTGAAACGCCTGGGCGAATTTCGCGAGCGGCTCGTCCGGGCGGGCGGACCGGCGACGCCGGACGGGCCGCTCGCCGCGCTCGCCGCCAAGTTCGAGACCGACTTTCGCGGCGCGCTCGACGACGACCTGAACGCGCCGCGCGCGTGCGCGGCCCTGTTCGCGCTGGTGCACGAGGGCCACGCCGCGCTCGACGCGAGAGCGCCGGGCGCCGCGGTCGCGTTGGGGGTCTTGGACCGGGCGATGGCCGTGCTCGACGTGCTGCCCACCCCGAAGGCGCTCGATCCCGCGTTCGTGCGCTGGGTGGAGGAGCGGCTTGCCGCACGGGAACGGGCCCGTAAGTCCAAGGATTTCAAGGAGGCGGACCGGATCCGCGCCGAGCTCAAGGCGCGGGGCGTGGAGATCGAGGACACGCCGTCCGGGACCCAGTGGCGAATGGTCTAACTCCTTAACCGCACGTCCCTTGCCCTCGTCGCCCAACCCCCTTATGCTTCAAGTCTGGAAAGTTCAGCGATCGGCCAGCTGACGTAGCTCAACTGGTAGAGCAGCTGATTTGTAATCAGCAGGCTAAGGGTTCGAGTCCCTTCGTCAGCTCACGTTGCCGAAGAGGAGTAGGACCGCCCCGCGTTTTCCAGTTCGGAGGAACCAACACACCCCGCGCCGTGGGAAACGCGGGGTGCGTTGTCAGTGGGGTCGGAGATTTTTGCGGGGAACTGTAAATCTGCCGGCGACAGCCTACGAAGGTTCGAATCCTTCCCCCACCACTCCTTCGAGCGCGCGGGCGTAGCTCAGTTGGTAGAGCATCAGCCTTCCAAGCTGAGGGTCGCGGGTTCGAGCCCCGTCGCCCGCTTGCTCGCGTAGCTCAGTCGGTAGAGCGCGTCCTTGGTAAGGACGAGGTCACCGGTTCGATTCCGGTCGCGAGCTTGAAAAGAAAAAGAGGCGTCGAGTGAAGACGTAGCACGAAGTCGTCACGCGAAGACGTCGCGCGGAAACGTATTCGGTACTACGGTCTTGCGTGACGCCGTTGCTTGACGGTTTTGTGCAACGATGGTGTGCAACGCAGTTCTTTTTTTTGAGGTTTTCATGGCCAAGGCAAAGTTTCAGCGTACCAAGCCGCACGTGAACGTCGGCACGATCGGACATGTCGATCATGGGAAGACGACGTTGACGGCGGCGCTGACGAAAGTCGCGGCGGAGAAGGGGCTCGCCACGTACGTCAGCTACGACGAGGTCGCGAAGGCATCGGCGGCGCCGAGCAGCGCCATTACGCGCACGTGGACTGCCCGGGCCACGCCGACTACGTGAAGAACATGATCACCGGGGCGGCGCAGATGGACGGCGCGATCCTCGTGGTGTCGGCGGTGGACGGGCCGATGCCGCAGACGCGCGAGCACATCCTCTTGGCGCGCCAGGTGAACGTGCCGGCGATCGTCGTGTTCCTGAACAAGTGCGATCTGGTGGACGACGCCGAGCTGCTCGACTTGGTGGAGCTCGAGGTGCGGGAGCTCCTGTCGAAGTACGAGTTCCCGGGCGACGACGTCCCGATGATCCGCGGCTCCGCGCTCAAGGCCATTGAAGGCGACAAGCAGTGGGTTCCCAAGGTGTGGGACCTGCTCACGGCGCTCGACAAGAGCATCCCGGTGCCCAAGCGCGAGGTGGACAAGCCGTTCCTGATGCCGGTGGAGGACGTGTTCTCGATCACCGGGCGCGGCACGGTCGCGACGGGGCGGATCGACCGGGGCAAGATCAAGGTGGGTGAGGAAGTGGAGATGGTGGGCTTCGGGACGGACAAGAAGGTGGTGGTCACCGGGGTCGAGATGTTCCGCAAGCTGCTCGACGAGGGGCAGGC
>WNGO01005377.1_pt1 | contig 16498 bp, 16 predicted proteins | sample 5400511 | NCBI WGS metagenome assembly WNGO01 (sample SAMN13153380, study PRJNA577476) | soil metagenome | isolation source: 20 cm soil or saprolite under Garry oak tree replicate 2 | place: USA:California | collected 2016-06-15 | reverse complement strand
GGCTTTGCGGCTTCATCGACCACATCGACCTGATAGCCCGGCATCGGCACCGTCGGCGAGCCGTGCTTCACCGGCAGCATGCCCAAGCCCATCGGATTGCCGGCGATGCACCAGCCGGTTTCGGTCTGCCACCAGTGATCGATCACCGGCACCTTCAATTGCGCTTCGGCCCATTCCACCGTCGGCGGATCGGCGCGCTCGCCGGCCAGAAACAGCGTGCGGAATTTTGAAAGGTCGTATTGCCTGATGAACTTGCCGTCCGGGTCTTCCTTCTTGATGGCGCGGAATGCGGTCGGCGCGGTGAACAGCGCCACCGCCTTGTGTTCGGAGATCAGCCGCCAGAACGCGCCGGCGTCGGGCGTGCCGACCGGCTTGCCCTCATACATGATCGAGGTCGCGCCATGGATCAGCGGCCCGTAGACGATGTAGCTGTGGCCGACCACCCAGCCGATGTCGGAGCCGCACCACCAGATCTCGCCGGGCTTGACGCCGTAGAGATTGAACATCGACCATTTCAGCGCCACCAGATGCCCGCCATTGTCGCGCACCACACCTTTGGGTATGCCGGTGGTGCCCGAGGTGTAGAGGATGTAGAGCGGATCGGTGGCAAGCACGGGCACGCAATCGGCGGATTTTTTCGCCGCGATGGCCTGGCTGCGCAATCTCGCCCAGTCGTGATCGCGCCCCGCGGTGAGCTCGCAGGATTGCTGCGGCCGCTGCAGGATGATGCAGGCCTCGGGCTTGGCGCTGGCGAGCCTGATCGCCTCGTCGAGCAGCGGCTTGTATTGCACGATGCGGCCGGGCTCGAGCCCGCAGCTCGCCGAAAAGATCAGTTTTGGTTTTGCATCTTCGATCCGGGTCGCCAGCTCCTTCGCCGCGAACCCGCCGAACACCACCGAATGCACCGCGCCGATCCGCGCGCAGGCCAGCATCGCGACCACGGCTTCCGGCACCATCGGCATATAGAGGATGACGCGGTCGCCTTTTGCCACCCCGAAATCGGCCATGATGGCGGCGAGCGCCTGCACCTCTTTCAAGAGTTCGGCATAGGTGAATTTCGCGATCTTGTTGGTGAGCGGCGAGTCGTGGATCAGCGCCACCTGGCCGGCGCGTCCGCCCGCGACATGGCGGTCGAGCGCATTGTAGCAGGTGTTGACCACGGCGCCGGAAAACCAGCGGCCGTAGGGACCGCTTGCCGGATCGAAGATTTTCTTCGCGGGCTCGATCCAGTCGATCTCGCGCGCCGCCTCGCTCCAAAACCCTTCGGAATCGGCCAGCGAGCGGGCATAGACCTGTTGATAGCGGCTGTTGTCCTGGATGCTCATTGGTCTCGCTCCCGCTCCGTCACCTCGTTCCCGTCATCCACGGCCGGGACGGGCCCGGCCATAGTGACGCGGCGATGATCTCGCATTGTCACAGGAAGCGGCATCGTTTCAAGGGCGCAATTGGCCTGTTCTTGATTACTGTCATTCCGGGGCGCGAGCAAAGCGAGCGAGCCCGGAATCCATAACCACCATCGGGAGTATGGATTCCGGGTCCACGCGAAGCCGCGTGTCCCGGAATGACGGCGGTTGAAAATCGAGCTAACTCACCTTCAGCGTGACGCCGCCGTCGACCACCAGCTCGATGCCGGTGATGTATTTCGATTCGTCGGAGGCGAGAAACAGCGCCGCGTTGGCCACATCCCAGGCTTCGCCCATGTGCCCCATCGGCACCTGCGCGTCGCGAGCGCGCCACATCTCTTCGACGTTGCCCGCAGCATAGCTCGCCGCAAGGCCGGCGGAATGCTCGACCATCGGCGTTTTCATCAGGCCCGGCAGGATGGCGTTGACGCGGATATGTTTGGCCGCGAACTCGACCGCGGTGGTGCGCGTCATCTGGTTCATCGCGGCCTTGGTCGTGGCATAGCTGACATAGGAAATGCCGAGATGACGGATCGAGGCGATCGAGGAGATATTGACGATCGAGCCGCCGCCCTGCCGCGCCATCACCGGGATGACGTGCTTCATGGCGAGGAACGCGCTCTTGAGATTGACCGCGAACACGCGGTCCCAATCGGCCTCCGACACTTCGACCACGTTGCCCGTCTCGGCAATGCCGACATTGTTGTCGAGCACGTCGATGCGGCCATAGGTCTTGAGGCATGCCGCGACCATCGCCTCGACATCGCCGGCGCGGGAAACATCCGATGTGAACGCGGCCGCCTTGCCGCCTTCCGAGGCGATGATCTCAGCGGTTTCCTCCGCGGCGGCGCCGTTGCGATCGACGCAAAACACCTGCGCGCCCTCGCGCGCAAAGGTCACCGCGGTCGCCTTGCCATTCCCCCAGCCGGGCCCGATCGAGCCAGCGCCGACCACCAGCGCGATCTTTCCCTTGAGCCGATCCATCGACGTCTCCCTGTATGATTTCGGCAATCGTGGCCCGAATGACGCATCATCCTGCCCTCATCCTGAAGAGCAGCGTCGGAGTTTATCGTCGGGCCGCGCTTCGCGCGGACCCGTTGGCCGCGTCTCGAACGATGAGTAGCATCGGGGCCTGATGGTTCGAGACGGCGCACCGGACAGCGCAAGTGCGCTGCCGGGAGCGCGCCTCCTCACCATCAGGAGCAGCGGGATCCCTCACTGAAAGGTCATGTCCAGGCACTTCGAGATGTCGGAGCCGAGCCCGGAGGAGATGGTGATGCAGCCGCGCAGTTTCTGCGCTGCCGTGTCGGCCGCCCATACCGAATAGCCGCCGGGACCGAAAAACGAATTGGTGTTGGGCGGCTCGGTTTCGGTGGCGTCAAACTGGTAACTGGAATCGGTATCGAAGATGCGGGGTCTCTTGGTGCAGCCGCCGTCGGTCTGGACGTTGATCACTTCCTTGTTGTCTCGCGTCAGCGCCAGCGAGATCTGGCACCTGAAATATTCTGACGTCTTGACGTTGAAGAGATAGGCGTAGGATTTGCAGGTCGCGGTATTGAGTTTTCCCGGACTCAAGCCCCGGCTGCAGGAAATCCGCTGATTGTTGGAGAGCTTGAATTCATCGGCCTGGGCGAGCGGAACCAGCGTCATACCCGACAAAGCAAGGCCCAAACAAATTTTCATGACGTGGTTCATCCGAATCGCCCCTATGACGTGTTTCCCAACCCCGGTTCTAGACCGGAAGGGGAACATAGTCGCGAAGAACGATGCGGGGAATCACAAAGTCTAAAGTCTTATGGAGGCGCGCTGCGGCGAATAGACTCGCGATATTGACGCGGCGATGGCGTTCGTGATTTGTTCAAGATGGGATCGACGTTCCGATCGGGTGCCGGGAGAACTGAGGATGACGAGATTTTCGACAAAGACCCTATTGATTGCAGTCGGGCTTACCGCGCTGACGACGTCCGCGTTCGCGCAAGCGCCCGCGCCGACGCCCTGGGTGCTGACGCCGGATATGGGTTACGGCTACGACAAGGAGGGCAAGACCTATTCCTACAAGATGGGCACCAACAATGCCGGCCTGCTCTTGAAGGGCGCGAAGAAGGTGCCGAAGGGCACGTTGTTCTTCATCGGCCAGAACGGACAGCTCTACATGCGTCCCGGCCCCTACCTCGAGGGCGACGGCAGGTTCATGTTCGGCCCGCGGTGAGGGACAATCGTCGCGCCCTATACCCTCCCCTGGAGGGGTCGAGACGAGCGAAGCTCGCTCTCTGGGTCGACTCGAATGAAATGAGCGGCGGGGTGAGGTGACGGTCTTTCGTTTCCGAACGGTGCCCGAGTTGAGAGATCACCCCACCCCGTCTCACATTTCGCTGCGCTCAATGGTGAGCCGACCCTCCCCCTCCAGGGGAGGGTGAATACTAAAACGCCGCCGCCAGTTCCTTGGCGCCGGAGAGAGTGCTGTTGGAGTCCATCCTGCTGTCGGTGACCGCCAGCAGTTTCGCCACGGTGTTGTTGCGGATCGCCACCGGATTGCGCTCGTAGCCTCCGCGCTGGAAGAAATTCGAGGTCGGGACCTGCTCGCGCATCGGCTGCGGCATCGTCACCATGTCGAGCCCGGTGCCATCGCCGGTCAGGTTCATCATCTCGAGTTCGGCGGCGGTGAGCGGGCGCGCAAAACCCCTGGCGCGGGCGAAGATCACGGAAGTGAGCAGCTTGTGGGTCTGCAATAACGGGCCGACATCGATATCCAGCACCATGGCATGGATCGCCCAGCCCTGCGGCGTATTGCCGATCTTCTCGTGCGCCGCCCATTCGTCCGGCACCGAGCGCGCCAGCGCCACCATCCGCTTCAGCACCGCGATCTTGCGATCCATCGCCTGGCGCTGGCTGCCGGACAAAAGCGCGGCCTTTGCCGTCAACGCACGAACGAATTCCGGGCCCTGCTCGGCCATCAGCTCGACGCTGTTGGTGGTCAACAGCTGGTTGTAGCCGACCGCGGTCGAGATCGCGCGCGAGCCCGGCCGCGACGCGCTCAAACCCGATTGCATGTCGTGATTGCCGTTGCCGCCGGTCTCGAACGAATAGACCCGCACCGCCTGCTCGCGCGTCAGCCCGGCCGCCGATGCTGTGCGGGCATAGGCGCGCTTGAACTCGAGTTCGCCCGCGGGCCGCTGCGGGGCAAACTGGAAATGCTCCGCGGCGGCCTTGAGGAGATCGGCGACAATTGGAATGCGCTTGCGCTCCCGGGGTTCGCGTGGCTCCACGGTCTCGGGCTGCGGGTTCACCGGCCGCCGCGGCCCGGCATAGACCGGCGGCTGTGTCAGCACATAATCGTCGAGCGTGATGGTCTGGCGTTCGCGCCGCTTGGCGTTGCGGCCGCGCCGCTTCTCGGCGATCGAATTCCAGTAGGCGTCGGCCTCCTGGTCGAACGCCGCGCGCGCCTCGAGATATTCCTTCAGCTTGCGGCGGTATTCCGCGATCGCCTGCGGCGAAGCGGCCTGCGCCATCGCGCCGGCCGTCGTTGACGGAAGCGGCGCGGCCTCGAGAGCCGCCGCCTGCGGCGCGATCAGCAGCAGCGCCAGCGCGAAATATCCGGGACGGCGAATCGCTTGAGGAAGCATGCGACCGTTTTAGCAAGCGCGGGCGGCGCAAGTCAGCCCGAAATCGTTCACTCCGGCTCGACGCCGCTGGCCTTGACGAGCTGCGACCATTTCTTCTCATCCTTGTCGATGAAGGCGGCATAGTCTTCCGGCGTGCCCGGCGTGATCTCGGTACCGTCAAGCCCGAGCTGCTTCTTCACCTCGCTGGAGGCGAGCGCCGCCCGCAATTGCTTGTTGAGCTTGTCGATGATGGGGCGCGGCGTGCCGGCCGGCGCCACCAGTCCGTAATAAAGCGAGGCGTCGAAGCCGGACAGGCCGGCTTCGGCCATCGTCGGCACATCCGGCAGCAGGTTGGAGCGGGTCGTGCTGGTTACCGCCAACGCGCGCAACATCCCGCCCGAGACGTTGGCGTGCGAAGCCGGGATCGGCGCGAATGCCATCGGGATGTGCCCGCCCAACAGATCGGTCAGCGCCGGGCCGGTGCCTTTGTAGGGAATGTGCACCAGCGTGATGCCGGCCGAACGTGCAAAATATTCGCCGGTGATGTGGCTGGCCGTGCCGGCGCCGGCAGAGCCGAAATTGACCTTGCCGGGATTGGCCTTGGCATAGGCGATCAGCTCGGCCACGGTTTTGGCGGGGAACGAAGGATGCACCACCAGGGAATTCGGCGCGTTGCCGATCAGGCCGATCGGCGCAAAATCCTTGCGCGGATCGTAGCCGGCATTTTTATAGAGCGACGGTCCGATCGCGAGCGTGCCGGTGTAGCCAAGCAGAAGGGTGTAGCCATCGGGATCGCTTTTCGCGACCGCCTTGGTGCCGACGGTGCCGCCGGCGCCGGGCCGGTTATCGACCACGACTTTCTCGCCAAGCAATTCGCTCATCTTGTCGGCGATCACGCGGCCGACGATCGAGGTAGAGCCGCCGGGCGCGAACGGAATCACCAGCGTGATGGCCCGGTTCGGAAAGTCTTGCGCCTGCGCATCAACCGATGCGACGGGCAAGCCGAACAGCATTGCGGCGGCACAAAGCCAGATCTTCCAGATACGCATTTTTGCAGGGCCTCCCGGCATTATTGTTTTGCCTATGGTCGTCGAAAGCTGCGATGTTCGCAACCCGACTGCCGGACAACAATACATTTTCTCGTCATTGCGAGGAGCCAACGGGTCGCGCGAACGCGCGCCCGATGACAGGCTCCGCGACGAAGCAATCCATTCTTTCTTTTTGTGGCACGATGGATTGCTTCGCTGCGCTCGCAATGACCGTCTTAATTCATGGCCTACTTCCAGGCGAACACCGGCTGTTCCAGCTCAGTCACGCGGGTGTCGCGCCCCTGCAGCACTTCGCGGAACTGGTAGATCAGGGCCGCGGTCGGCGCGTGGATGAATCTTCCGGCGTGACGAAACCGGATCACGCGCCGCGTACTCTCTGGAATGGCGGTGAAATCGAAGGCATCAGCCTGTGCGATAGTATCGAGCGCGATGCGATGCACCGAGGCGACCTCTTGCGGATTGGGCGAGATGCTCGCGCCCGCCTTCGCCCACACCACGACGGGCGTGATCAGATAGCCGGAGCGCGTCGGATAATCGTCGAGCAGGCCCAGCACAGCGCCGCGCGTGAGTTCAAGGCCGAGCTCTTCGTGAAGCTCCCGCAGCGCCGCCATCATGGGCGACTCGCCCTCGTCGCAGCGTCCGCCCGGCAACGCCCATTGACCGCGGTGGGAGCGCAGCCCCGCGGCGCGCAGCGTCAATAGCAGCGCCGTTCCGCGTCCCACACCTCCCGGCTCGACCAGCGCGATGGCGACCGCGGCCCGCTTCAGCCCGGGCGCCGGTTCGCTCGCAGGCAGCCGCGCAAACGCCGCGCAGCGCGCCGCGATATTTTGGCGGGTGGCTTCGTCGAATGGCCAGATCATCCCGCTTGACTACAACACCTCCGCGCTTGATGAAATGACTGACGCCGACCGCGGAGAACAAAACAAAATGACCGACAAGGCCACGGCGAAGCTCAAGGCCGCCGGCTGGACAAAAGTTGAAACCAGCGGGTTCATCAGCCTGGTCGGGCCGCTGTGGCAACGGGTCGTCAACGGCGAGCACGAATATGCGCTTGTCGCGCAGGACAAGCACCATAACCGCCGCGGCCTGGTGCAGGGAGGGGTACTGATGACGTTCGCGGACCGCACCTGCGGCATGACGGCGTGATACGTCTCGGGAAAGCCGATGCTGGCGACCGTGCAGCTCGATACGCATTTCGTCGAGCCTGGCAAGATCGGCGAGATCCTGGTCTCGAAGCCGCACGTGGTGCGCTCGACCCGCAGCCTGATCTTCATCACGACCGAGGTGACCGTCGACAAGCGCTGTATCGCCATGGCCTCAGGCGTGTTCAAGATATTGAAGAGCGAGTGAGGGGCGACGGCGCTGCCCTCCCCGTCATTGCGAGGAGCGAAGCGACGAAGCAATCCATTCTTTCTTCGCGTGGTGAGATGGATTGCTTCGCTTGCGCTCGCAATGACGATCTGTGGAGACGTCGCCGCGCATGGTATGTTTCAGCATTCGCGGAGAAAGCCCCTCACCCCAACCCTCTCCCCGTGAAGAACGGGGCGAGGGAGCTAACGTCGAGCCATTTTTGTAAAGGACCCACCCCATGCAATACCGCAACCTCGGCCGCAGCGGCCTGAAAGTCTCGCCGATCTGCCTGGGCACCATGATGTTCGGCGGGCCGACCGATGAGGCGACGTCGGCGCGCATCATTGCCAAAGCGCGCGAGGCCGGCGTCAACTTCATCGACACCGCGGACGCCTATAATAACGGCAATTCGGAAAGCGTCGTCGGCCGCGCCATTGCCAACAACCGGCAGAACTGGATCCTCGCGACAAAGCTCGCCAACCAGGTCGGCGACGATCCCAACCGCGGCGGGCTGTCGCGGCGCTGGGTGCTGCAGGCGGCGGACGAAAGCCTGAAGCGGCTCGGCACCGACTTTATCGACATCTATTACCTGCACAAGGAAGACCATTCGACGCCGCTGGAAGAAACCGTGCGCGCGATGGGCGAACTGATGCGGCAGGGCAAGGTGCGCTATTTCGGCGTCTCGAACTATCGCGCCTGGCGCCTCGCCGAAATCTGCAACATCTGCGATAACATTGGCATCGATCGCCCGGTCTGCTGACCGGCAAATACCGCCCCGATGCCGCGCCCGACAAGGACACCCGCGCAGGCCGCAACGACAAGCGCATGATGCAGACCGAGTGGCGGCCGGAATCGATTCTTCTGGCGCAGGAGATCAAACGGCACGCCGAAGCCAAAGGCATCACATCAGGCCAGTTCGCGGTGTCATGGGTGCTAAACTCTTCGTTCGTATCGAGCGTGATCGCCGGCCCGCGCACCGAAGCGCAATGGGACGATTATCTGCGCGCGCTCGACTATCGCTTCACCGCCGAGGACGAAGCGCTGGTGGACCGCTTGGTGGCCAGCGGCCATCCCTCGACGCCGGGGTTCAACGATCCGGCGTATCCGATCGAGGGACGGCGGGCGAGGACGGCGGGGTAGAATGTCAGGGTCATTCGGCGTCAATAAAATCGCCGAGCTAAGTCTGATCTGCCGGAATGGTGCCCAGGGGCGGAATCGAACCACCGACACTGCGATTTTCAGTCGCATGCTCTACCAACTGAGCTACCTGGGCACTTCCAAGGGCGCGAGGCCCGGGGAGCGGGCGGTTTATAGTCAGGCTCGCTTGCTCTGTCTACCCGCCCGGCGTTGGGCCGAAAAACGCACGAAATGACGGTCATTCCGCGTTCTCGTCCTCTTCCCGGAAGGGAAAGACGTGGATGGCCGGGACGAAGCCCGGCCATGACGGAAAACGACTCATTTTCCAAGCCGTGAGCGGGATAGTGAGAATGCCGTTAGTGAGGTCCTGGCAACTCTGGGCTCAGTTTTCGACCCTGATCTTCGCGTCGCGGATGACCGGGCCCCATTTGTCGATTTCCGATTTCAGGAAGGCGGCGAGCTCGACCGGGGTCGAGCCTTTCGGGGTCGCGCCGAGGTCCTCGAACCGCGACTTGACCGATGGATAGACCAGCGCCGCATTGGTGTCGGCGTTGATCCTGGCAATGACGCCCTCGGGCGTCCGTGCGGGCACGAAGAAGCCGAACCACGAAAACACGTCGAAGCCGGGCAAGCCAGACTCCGAAATGGTCGGCAGGTCGGGCACGACGGCGACGCGCTCTTTGGTCGTCACCGCCAGCCCGCGCAGGCTGCCGGCCTTCACATGCTCCAGCACTGTCGGCATGTTGTCGAAGATGACGTCGACGCGGCCGGGAATCAGGTCGTTGATCGCGGGCGCCCCGCCGCGATAGGGGATGTGCGTCATCTCGACGTTGGCCAGCCGCTTGAACAATTCGCCACACAGATGCAGCGTGGTGCCGTTGCCGGAGGAGGCGTAGGTGACCTTGCCCCTGTTCTCGTTGCAATAAGCGATGAACTCCTTCACCGATTTCGCCGGCGAGGAATTCGGCACGCACATCATGTTGGGCTGGGTAATCAGCAGCGTGACCGGCGCGAAGTCGCCGATCGGATCGTAGCTCAACGACGGATACAGGAACTGGTTGGTGGCCTGTCCCGGACCGACGATGAAGATGGTGTAACCGTCGGGATCGGAATGGGCGACCATGTCGGCCGCGATGTTGCCGCCGGCGCCGGGCTTGTTCTCGATCACCACCGACTGGCCCCAGACCTCCTGCAGGCGGTTGCCGACCAAACGCGCGGTGGTATCGGTCGAGCCGCCTGGCGCGAACGGCACCACGATGCGCACCGGTTTTGCGGGCCAGTCGCCGACCGCCCACGCGCGCGATGAAACCACGGCCGGCGCGGCAATGGCAGCCGCGGCAAGGCCGATAAAACGGCGGCGATTGACCATGGGCTCCTCTCCTCCGATGCGGCCGCCCGATTGTCTCGAGTGTTTTTTTACAGTTTGGGGACCAGCCGCGATAAAATCAATGCTGAGATAGGTGCGTCCGCCTGGGTAGAATCAAGACGGCTTGGCCTGTGGCCTCGTGGTTCGAGACGCGCGGCGTTGCCGCGCTCCTCACCATGAGGGTTCAAGACCTCATCCTGAGAGTGTGTGAAGCAATGCGTCTCGTGTCCCGGACGCGGTGCAGCGTTCTGCACGATGCACCGCAGAGCCGGGACCCAAGGCGATGCGGAGTGCACAACCCCGGATCAGCAGCGCACCGCCATAGCGCGTCGAAGACGCGCGTAAACGCGCTGATGGCGCTGCGCAGCATCCGGGGCACGCTTCCGTCATCCTGAGGAGCGGCCGCTTGGCCGCGTCTCAAAGGATGAAGGCGTCGAACTGCAAAGCGCGCTACTCCGCATCTTCGTCCTTATCCTTGCCGCCCGGAATGACGTAGGAACCGGACAGCCAGCGGTTGAGATCGACATCGCGGCAGCGCTCGGAACAGAACGGCTTCGACGCTTCGGTTGCCGGCTTGCCGCAGATCGGACACTTCTTCGCCGGCCGCCTGCCGGCGGCTTTTTTCGGCTTAGCTGGCATTAAACCAGCCGAAGCGGATCGGAAAACCCTCGCCGCCGAGCAGCGTCATCGATTCATAGAGCGGCAGGCCGACGACGTTGGAATAGGAGCCGACCATCTTGACCACGAACGTTCCGGCGATGCCCTGCACGGCGTAGCCGCCGGCCTTGCCGCGCCATTCGCCGGAGCCGATATAGGCCTGGATGTCGTCCTCGCTCAGCCGCTTGAAGCGCACCCTGGTCTCGACCAGGCGCTGGCGAAACGCTTCCTTCGGCGTCACCAGGCAGATCGCGGTGTAGACGCGGTGGTTGCGCCCCGACAACAGCCGCAGGCATTGCGAGGCCTCATCGACCAGGTTCGCTTTCGGCAGGATGCGGCGGCCGACCGCGACCACGGTGTCGGCGGCGAGGATGAAGGCGCCGCGCAATTCGTCATCGAGCTGCACCGATTTGAGCGCGGCATCGGCCTTGGCGCGGGCCAGCCGGTTGACGCAGGCGCGCGGCAGCTCGCCCCGCCGCGGGGTCTCGTCGACATCGGCGGGACGCAGCGCGTCGGGCTCGATCCCGGCCTGATTGAGCAGACCGAGCCGTCGCGGCGAACCGGAGGCAAGAACGAATTTGGGGCGGCCTAGCATGCGGGGTTTTTATCGGAGGGAACCGGAGGGTGATTGCGCGCGGAACCTATCGGAAGCGATGCGTCGAGACAACCGCATATGGACAGGAACGCCCGTGTCCCGGACGCGGTGCAGCGCCTCTTGGCGGTGCGCCGCAGAGCCGGGACCCATCTCGGTCAAAAAGGAAGGACCCCGGATCAGCAGCGCACCGCGCCGCAAGAACGGCGCGCTGCGCAGCATCCGGGGAACGCCGTCACGCGCCTTACACAAAATCGCATCACCCGCTCGCCGCCGACACTTTCGAAAAGCGCTTGCGGATGCGGAGCAAGAGAGTGTCGCAGACCTCGCGATAGGCTTGCAGCTTCTGCTCGCGGTTGCCCTCGGTGCCGGTCGGATCCCGGGTCGGCCAGTATTCCACCTCGGCGGCGAGCGTGCGCGTCAGGTCCAGCGCCTTGTGGTGCGCCTCGGGCGAGAGTGTGATGATCAGGTCGAAATTGAGTCCTTCCCAATCCTCCAGTTCCTCGAACGTGGTCGGCTTGTGGGTGGAGATATCCTGACCCAGTTCGGCCATCACCGCGACCGCGAACGGATCGAGCTCGCCTTTCTTGACGCCGGCCGATTTGACATAGAGCGCGTGGGGAAACATGTGCTGCAGCAGGCTCGCCGCCATCGGCGAACGCACGCTGTTCTGGCCGCATGCGAACAGCACGGCCTGGGGGTTGCGCGCGCGCGGAGGCGCGTCCATCAGGCTTTTTTAATTTTGCGCATGACCTGGTCGGAAAACCGCTTCACACTTTTCCGGGTCATGCGCTCTTTTATTTTGCGCATGACCTGATCCAAAAACCGGTGCCCACTTATTGGGATCATGCGCTAACCCTTCCAGTGCAGCACGCAGATCAGCGTGAACAGCCGGCGGGCGGTCTCGAAATCGATCCGCACCTTGCCCTTCAAGCGCTCCTGCAGCGTGCGCGAGCCTTCGTCGTGAATGCCGCGGCGGCCCATGTCGATGGCCTCGATCTTGTCCGGCGTCGCGGTGCGGATCGCCTCGTAATAGCTGTCGCAAATCATGAAATAGTCTTTCACGATTCGCCGGAACGGCGTCAGCGACAACAGATGCGCGACCACGGGCGTGCCGTCCTCGCGGCGGATGTCGAACATCAGCCGGTTGCCGGTGATGCCGATATGCAGCGTGAACGGCCCTTTGTCGGCGCCCTCCGGCGCAAACAGATTCTGCTCGACCAGGTCGTAGATCGCGATTGCCCGCTCATGCTCGATATCGGGGCCGGAGCGCCCGATCGATTCCTCGTCCAGCGTCACCGCGACGATGCGATTGTGCGAATCCTCGTCTCGGTGCGGCCTGGTCATGACTGGTTGAGGCGCAGTCCGACCGAACGCGCATGGGCTTCGAGGCCTTCGGCCTCACCAAGCGTCATCGCCGCCGGTCCCAGCGCCCGCAGCTGGTCCGGCCCGCATTTCAGGATCGAGGTCCGCTTCATGAAGTCGAGCACGCCAAGCCCCGACGAGAATCGCGCCGAGCGCGCGGTCGGCAGCACGTGGTTGGAGCCGCCGACATAGTCGCCGATCGCCTCCGGCGTGTGGGGCCCGAGGAAGATCGCGCCGGCATTGCGGATTTGCGCCGCGAGGGTTTCCGGATCCGATGTCATGATCTCCAGGTGCTCGGCGGCGATCGCGTTCGCGAGATCAGCGGCCTCGCCGAGATTTTTCACGAGAATAACCGCGCCGAAATCGTTCCACGAGGCCCGCGCGATTTGCGCGCGCGGCAGGGTCGCAAGTTGGCTTTGCACCGCGCGTTCGACCTCCTCGGCAAGCGGTGCGCTGTCGGTGACCAGGATCGATTGCGCGTTGACGTCGTGCTCGGCCTGCGCCAGCAGATCGGCCGCGATCCAGCCAGCATTGCCGGTTTGATCCGATATCACCAGCACTTCCGAGGGGCCGGCGATCATGTCGATGCCGACCTTGCCGAACACCAGCCGTTTTGCCGCGGCGACATAGGCATTGCCGGGGCCGACGATCTTTGCGACCGGCGCGATGGTGGCGGTGCCATGGGCGAGCGCCGCGATCGCCTGCGCGCCGCCGACGCGGTAGATTTCCGAGACGCCGCCGAGACGCGCCGCCGCCAGCACGAGCGGATTGAGCTTGCCGTCCGGCGACGGCACCACCATCACCACGCGCGCGACGCCCGCGACCTGCGCCGGCACCGCATTCATCAGCACCGAGGATGGATAGGCGGCGGTGCCGCCGGGAACGTAGAGGCCGACCGATTCGATCGCGCTCCAGCGCCAGCCGAGCTCGACGCCGAGCGCATCGGTGAAGCGCTGGTCGTGCGGCAATTGCTGGCGATGGAAGCTTTCGATCCGGTTGCGGGCGAGCTCGAGCGCCTCGAGCGTTTTGGCGTCGCAGGCCTTTATTGCCGCCTCGATCTCGGCCGCGGTGACGCGCAACCTGATGGCATCGAGATCAAGCCGGTCGAACTTGCGTGTCGCCTCGATCAGCGCGATGTCGCCTCGCGCCGCGACGTCATCGACGATGGCGCGGGCCGCGGCCTCGATGTCGGCGGATATCTCGCGCTTGGTCGCAAGAAAGCTCGCGAACCGTTCGGCGAAATCGGCGCTCTTTGAATCGAGGCGGACAGGCATGGTGGCTTTCCGGAAGCGTCACTGCTCAATGGCGCGGCCACAAACCGCCGTCAACCCTTTGCCATACGAATACCGCGCTATGTCGGTCCAGTAATAAGACGTCGTCCCGGCCAACGCGCCGGGACCCATAACCACCGCTCTTTCATGCCATGGCACGCTGGGGCCGCTAGCCTGGGCCCCGCTTACAGCGGTGGTTATGGGTCCCCGCTTTCGCGGGGACGACGATAAATTTCAACTACCGTGCCCCGGCGACCCGGCGCCGTCGCCGATATCGGCCGTTCCGAGATCGTCGGTGCCGAGATCGGTCAGCTCGCATTCCAGGCATTCGACGTCGAGCCGCAACGCGCCGCCCTGGCTGAACATCAAAAGCGCGCTGCCGCTGGGTGCATCGCCGGGATGAAATTCGATCCCGACCAGCTCAAGGGCTGCTTCCGGCGCCTCCACGTCGATGTTGCGCGCCTTGCACGCCAGCACCCGGTCGAAGCGCAGCGCCGCGATCAGGCGGCGCGGGGCGGTCTCGCCGGCCAGCGTCTGCTCCCAGTCCAGCCGGCTCATGCCAACCACCAACCGCTTTTCGCCCTGCCGCCAGATGATGTCGGCGGTTTGCACGCGGGCATCCTGGACATGGGTCGAAATCACCGCGAGGTCGTCGGCATCGAGCGCAATCAATTTGAGCTGAGGCGCCACCGATTCCCACCTGGTCATTCGTCTGCGCGTACCTACCCTCGGGTCAAGCCCGAGACCACGCCCCAACTGAATACGGGGCCAAAAAGTTCATCCGCTGATGCGCTCGATGGTGGCGCCGCAGGCAGACAATTTGTCCTCGAGCCGCTCAAAGCCGCGGTCGAGGTGGTAGACGCGGTTGACCATGGTCTCGCCTTCGGCGGCGAGCCCCGCGATCACCAGCGAGACCGAGGCGCGCAGATCGGTCGCCATCACAGGCGCGCCGCGCAGTTTGGGAATGCCCTCGATGGTCGCGGTTTCGCCGTCGAGGCTTATCCGCGCGCCGAACCGCGCCAGCTCCTGCACATGCATGAAGCGATTCTCGAAAATCGTCTCGGTGATATGCGAGGAGCCGTTGGCGCAGGCCATCAGCGCCATCAACTGCGCCTGCAGATCGGTGGGAAAGCCCGGAAACGGCGCGGTCGAAACCGTCACCGGACCGATCGAGGCTCCATTGCGGGCGACGCGGATGCCCTGGTTGTTGACCGAGATCTCCGCGCCAGCCTGCGTCAGCACGTCGAGCGCCGATTGCAGAAGCTCGGGGCGCGCGCCGGCCAGTTGCACCTCGCCGCCGGTCATCGCCACCGCCATCGCATAGGTGCCGGTTTCGATCCGGTCCGGCAGCACGGTGTGCCGTGCGCCGTGAAGCTTCTCCACGCCTTCGATGACGATGCGGGGCGTACCGGCGCCGAAGACGTTCGCACCCATCTTGTTCAGGCAGGATGCGACATCGAAGATTTCCGGCTCGCAAGCGGCATTGGCGATGACGGTCGTGCCCTTGGCAAGCGTTGCCGCCATCACGGCGACATGGGTGCCGCTCACCGTCACCTTGGGAAATTCGATGTTGGCGGCCTTGAGGCCGCCCGGTGCCATTGCAAGCACATAACCGCCATCGATGGCGATTTTCGCGCCGAGCTTCTCAAGCGCCATGATCAACAGATCGACCGGCCTTGTGCCGATGGCGCAGCCGCCGGGCAGCGATACCTTGGCCTGGTGCATCCGCGCCAGCAGCGGCGCGATCACCCAGAAGCTGGCGCGCATCCGCGACACCAGTTCGTAGGGCGCGGTGGTGTCGATGATGTTGGCGGCCGAAATGTGCAGGGTCTGGCCCTGGTATTCGTGATCGCCGGGGCGTTTACCCGCCGACATGATGTCGACGCCGTGATTGCCCAGAATGCGCTGCAGCTGCGCGACGTCGGCCAGCCGCGGCACGTTGTCGAGAACAAGCGTTTCCTCGGTCAAAAGCCCGGCGATCATCAGCGGCAGCGCGGCATTCTTCGCCCCCGAGATCGGAATGGTGCCATTGAGCTTGTTGCCGCCGACGATGCGAATGCGATCCATGAATCCCCGCTTTTGCCAATGCGCAAAGTATAGGGCCAACGGCCCTGACGACAAAAGCGTGAAATTTGCGGCTATTTGATGGGGTCCGGGCCGGCGCCGGCCAGTCCGCCGTCATTCCGGGGTGCGCCACCGAACTCGGGTCTACCCGAGTTCGGCAATATCATTATCCAAGTCGGCAACAGCCGACTTGGATGCGCAGGCCCGGAATCCATACCCCCGATGGTGGTTATGGATTCCGGGTTCGCGCTTCGCGCGCCCTCAGCGACAAGCGCTACGCGCTTGCGCGGGAATGACGATTCTCTTTCATCCCTTGAGGAACGCGAGCAGGTCGGCGTTGATGGTGGCCGCTTGCGTGGTCGGCATGCCGTGCGGAAAGCCCTTGTAGGTCTTCAGCGTCCCGTTCTTCAAAAGCTTTGCCGACAGCGGCCCGGCGTCGGCATAGGGAACGATCTGATCGTCGTCGCCGTGCATCACCAGCACCGGCACGGTGATCTTCTTGAGGTCGTCGGTGAAATCGGTCTGCGAGAACGCGACGATGCCGTCGTAATGCGCCTTGGCGCCGCCCATCATGCCCTGCCTCCACCAGTTCTGGATGATCGCCTCCGAGGCTTTCACGCCCGGCCGGTTGAAGCCATAGAA
>WNGO01001215.1_pt1 | contig 16500 bp, 18 predicted proteins | sample 5400511 | NCBI WGS metagenome assembly WNGO01 (sample SAMN13153380, study PRJNA577476) | soil metagenome | isolation source: 20 cm soil or saprolite under Garry oak tree replicate 2 | place: USA:California | collected 2016-06-15 | reverse complement strand
AGCGGAAGCAAGGTCAAGGTGTGAAGCAGCCCGCGACCGAAGCCGGCGCAACTTCGGCAGCCGGCCAGCAAAACGCACAGGCGAATACGGGGGCCAAGGCGAAGAAGCCGGACCCGCAGCAGGTGCAGCAAATCAAATCGCAGCACGCGAACTTCCGCGCGCAGCCAAAGCCGCAGCAAGTTCCGGCGGTTACCTTCAACCAGAATCACCGGATTGAAGGAAGTGATCGCTGGCAGGGTCAGCAATACGAGGTATTTCGCTCGTATCATGCGGAACGGCACGATGAGGGCTGGTATCATTCGCATTATCCCCGTGTTGAGCTGATCGGTGGCGGTTACTATTACTTCAACAATGGCTACTGGTTTCCGGCGTGGGGTTACAGTCCTTCAGCCGAATATTATGCCTATGATGGACCGATCTATGTTGGTCAACGTGCTGAACCGCCGGACCACGTGATCGCGGACGTGCAAGCCTTGCTACAGCAAATGGGCTATTACAAAGGTGAGGTGGATGGATTGCTCGGACCGTTGACTCGGGAGGCGCTCACCGCTTATCAGGCCGATCAGGGGCTCACCACGACGGCGGTAATCGACGAGCCGACGCTCGATTCTCTCGGATTGGCGTAACACAACTATCTGAAACAAAAGCCGCCGGGCGCACGAATCGCTCGGCGGCTTTCTGTTTTGGGACAGACGAGTTGTTTGTATCTATAGGACTGTGACCGCCGGCGGGCCTAAGAGTGCTTGCTGAACGCGATGGTCGCATCACCGATGTATATGCGCAGCACGAGCGCACGCGACTTGTTCGGGTTAGGCTCGACCTTGCGGAGTGTTCCCGTTATCGAGCCCAATTCCCCAACATGCGTGGCCAAATCCACCGCCTGTTGCAGTTTCACGTATTCGAAGGCGTGAATCGTTGTATTGGTCTTGTTCGCCGCAACTACCATGAATGATGTTGCGCGCGGGTCGCTGATGCAGATGGCGTTCATCCTCCCTGGCTGCGCATCATTGATGACCGGTCTGTCCGGAAGGGTCACACTTTTGCCGACAAAGCCTTTGAGTCGCTTGTTAAGAACATCGAAATCAGATGCGCCCGTTGAAACGGCACCCGGTGTTGTATAGATGACAATGTAACGCAGGCGCGCTCGAAGATCTTCCGAGGTGCCCGTCTTCGCCAAGTAGGAAACAGCCGCATCGGACGCGGCCTTCCAGTCTTCGTTTGAGATAAGTTGGAGTATTCGATCATACTCCTTCTGGTCTTCTGTGGCTCTTTCACCTCGGCAAATTGTGCCCGGGACAAAAAGCAGTAACACGAGTAGCGCGATCAGCTTCGCGCGCTTTGCGGAGCGCGAGATCACGTTTGAATCACCGTGGAGGTTGCTTAAGAAGGATATCAAAATTGCCCCGATCAATCTCGCGCATGAGCGCTTGGAACGATCCCCGGCTGATCATACAGCCGCGCACGGTCTCAACAGTGCTGTCGTGCTTAGCATACGATTCGAAGGCTCGTTTGTAGGCCGACCGATCGCGCATGCGCAAACCGACAAGGATGTACAGGCGACCAGCGTCCGTCGCATGCGGCAGCATCTTCTCTAACTGCATGACGGCATCAGGCGCGTCGAGAATCGTGCGCAGTGCGCTCTCACCTTTCGAGATAGTCCCAGCCACGCCGATACCACCCAAGGCAAACTTATCCGCGTCCTGAACATCGGACCCGCGGGCGAGCAGCACAGCGCAAAGGCTGAGCACCATAGCTGCAATGACCTTCAGCGATATAAGGCGCATAAAGATAGCGGTCTAATTGCGACAAAACTCAAACACGCCTCCGGTATGCGCAAGTTCAACCCTTTGGGCCTGTAAATAGCTAGCTGTGTCCCATCACAGCGCGTTCGCTTCGCTTGCTCGATCCTCTAGGCAAGCAATCCCTTCCGCGCGATCACCTCCATCTGATCACAGAATCGATCCAGCTCGCCCAGCGTAGTGTACACATTGGGCGTGATGCGAATTCCCTGGAATTCTTCGTGCATGATCGGCACCGTGAAGATGCGGTGCTTGTCGAATAGATATTTCGTCACCGCCTCGGGATTGGTCCCCTCGATGTGAACATTTGCTATTGCGCACGATTGGTTGGCATCGAACGAAGTGTTGAACCGAATCTTAGGCACGTCTTTGAGCCGGTTCATCCAGTAACGGGAGAGATAGCGTAACCGCGCTTCCTTGCGTTTGCCGCCTATCCCATTGTGAAAGAGCAGCGCTTCACCAATGGCGAGCTTCGGCGCGGCCGAGTGGGTGCCGATCTCTTCGAATTTGCGGATATCACTTGCTTGCTTGGATTCCGCGGCCATGAGCGGCCACAGTTTTTGGATTTTATCGCGCTTGACGTAAAGCATGCCGGTGCCTTTCGGCGCATACAGCCATTTGTGCAGACTCGTGCCGAAGTAATCGCAACCGAGATCGCTCTGTTTGAAATAGAACTGGGCAAAGGAATGCGCGCCGTCGACGATGGTCTCAATGCCGCGGGCCCGCGCAATGTCACAGACTGTTTTCACCGGAGTGATCTGGCCACTGATGTTGATCATGTGTGAGATGAGAATTAGCCGCGTGCGGTCGGTGATTCCTTTTTCGAACGCGGCAGTGATCTCGTTGAGGTTCTTCGCCGGAATCGGAATCTGAATGAGCTTGAGCTTGAGGTTTTCCCGTTTCTCACGCTGCCGCAATGTGGTGAGCATGCGTGGGTAATCCTGGGTCGTGGTGAGAATCTCGTCACCGGGCTTGAAGTCCATGCCCATGAGCAGGATCTCGAGCGACTCCGAAGCGTTGCGCGTGATCGCGATTTCTTCGCGGTCGCAACCGAACAATTCGGCCAGGCCGGTGCGAATGTTTTCCGATTGCGGCTCGAGGATTTGCCACATCGTATAAGCGGTCGCGTCTTCCTGTTCCCAGATGTAACGAACGAGCGCCTCGGTCACGATTCGAGGGCTGGGCGAAACTCCGCCATTGTTCAGATTGATGATGCCCCGCGTAACGCTGAACGAGTTTTGGATCGCGGCCCAGTAATCTTCGTCGGTAGCCGCTTCTTCCGGCGTGAGATGCGCGACCTTCTTCGACGCTGCTTCAATATTTCTCAATAACGACGCGACCGTTGTCGAAGAGAGCGCCGCCAAACCGAGGCTTTTGCCAGCGATGGAAATGAAATCCCGACGGGTGCGCAATTCCACGCCACTAATTAGAACGATCCCGCAGACTGCATGCAATCATTTACGCGAAGCGGCGTAGCGGCGGTCGATGACCGTCGATTCCCAACTCTCAAGCGCCGTCGACCATAAGCCGTTTATAATGGATGAGCCTGCTCCCACGTCATAACTTTCCCTCGCTCTCGCTCAACCTCTGGTGTAAGCCGTTCCCCGATTATTTATGTCTCCTTTGTTTATCAAGATTAGCAAGGATTTCGCTACTATTTGGACGACGATCGATCCTATCGGTAACGTGGCAATTTTTGCCGGGTTGACCGCATCGCTTACGCGCGTAGAGCGACGTCGCACCGCACTGCGTGCTTGCGTGTATGCCACGGTGATTCTTGTCGTCGCAGTCGTGGCGGGGCAGTTCATTCTCGATGCCATCGGCATTCACCTGCACTCACTCAAAGTTGCAGGGGGGATCATCCTTTTCCTCTTCGCTTTGCAAATGCTCTTCGGACGAGTGGATGCGAAACCGGGAGCGCCCGAACCGGGGCGCGACCTGGCCGTCTTTCCGCTGGCTGTCCCTTCCATTGCCGGTCCGGGAGCAATGATGGCGGTGATCCTGCTCACCGACAACGATGTTTATACGGTGGCCGAGCAAGCCCAAACCGGCGTTGTCCTGCTCGTCGTTCTTTTGCTTACCTATATTCTGCTGCTTTTTTCCGATGCCATCCTGCGGATCATCGGCCGTCAGGGAGCTGCCATTCTGGTCCGTGTCATGGGGATCATTCTTGCCTCACTCGCGGTGGAAATCGTGCTGACGACATTGGGAGTGGCAAACTGGGCGCCCGTTCCGCGCTAAAGTTTGTTTAGATGCTCCGGCACCAGCTTGCTGAGTGCCCTTTTTCTTACGCCATGCTTGCCGCGGCTACCGACCTGTCCGTAGAGTTCAGTCATGAAGCTAAAATTTTACGGTGTCCGCGGCTCCATCCCAGTTTGTGATGCTGGCTTCCAGCAATTCGGCGGCAACACCACCTGCTTTCAAATCACGTTCACCGATACAAATCGTATCGCCATTATTGACGCCGGAACTGGGCTTCGCAATCTCGGCCGGGACATGCGCGCGATCGGACATCACCAGGACCATCTGATCATTGCGTTCACTCACTTCCATTGGGATCACATGCAGGGGTTTCCTTTCTTCGCCCCGGCGTATAATCCCCAGCAAAAAATCACGATTCTCACGCTCGGCCGGGGCAAGACCGTCGGCAATCTGCGGGAGATCTTTGAGGTGCCCCTGCAATCGCAGTATTTTCCTGTGCAGTTGGACCGGATGGGCGCCCAATTTGAATTTCTGAAGGTCGAAGATGCCAGCAAACACTTCACCCGCGTCAACAATGTGGAAACCACCTTCACCGGTCGGCGGCACAATCACCCGGGCGGCGCGTATGGTTTTCGGATTGAGTCCAAGGGCAAGGTGCTGGTCATCTGCACCGATGTTGAACATGGCGAAGAAATCGACCCGCAGGTGGTGGAGTTGAGCCGCGGCGCCGATTTACTGGTGCACGACGCGCAATACACGGCCGAGGAACTACGGACGCACCGGGGATGGGGTCACAGCAGTTTTGACCAGGCCATGCAGGTGGCGGAAATGGCCGGGGTTAACGATCTCGTCATGACTCACCACGACCCGGAACACGATGACGAGTTTCTGCTGCGCATGGAAAAGCTATGCCAGGGGCGATTCCCCAACGCGCAGTTGGCGCGCGAAGGAATGGAAATCGTTCTCTAAAAAGCGTCGGTCCAAGTGGCTCGTCGAGGTCGCTGCCTGCCACGCTGAAGCTGCGCAAAGGCGGGTGCGAAGAGCGCGCGTCTACCGCAGCGCGACGGCTACAGATTAGTCATGTTCTAATCTGCCGCTGATCTTGGCCTTTGACCTCTGGCTCGGCGTGTTCGACTCTCACCTTCTCTGCAACGCAAGCGCTATCTCTTTGTCTGCATCAATCGTCGGGCCGAGGACAACCCGAAAGGATGCTGCGCAGCCAAGGACTCACAAGAAGTGTATAGAACGTTGAAAGAGGAGCTTGCCGCGCGTGGACTCGCCAAGCTCGACGCGCGCGTGTGCACATCGAGCTGCCTCGATCAATGCGCCACCGGCGTGACGGTGTTAGTCGAACCCGACCACTTTTTCTACGGGCGCGTGAGGGTTGCAGACGTCCCCGAGATTGTGGATGGGCTCGTGACCGGCGAACCGGTTAAACGTCTCCTGCTCACGGCGGAATAGCTGTAGCGGCGGCTGTGTCAGCTGCAAAACATGTAGCCGCTGTCGCTGACTGCGGGTCCGCGTTTGATCTCATCTAGCATAAGCCGCTCCTGGCCCCGCCTGCTCAGTTTACCCGCCGCGGCGGGCGAACGGAGCGAATGGGATGAGCGACATAGAAGGTAAAGTTGCGAGGGAAGCAACGAGTGAGTGTGGGCAACGAGCGAGTTTCAACACTTCGGAGTAGTCCCGCGAGGACGGGACGAAGGAGGCGATGTATGAGCGGTTCACTGCTGCCGATGCGTCTTCTTGAAGCCGGTTGCGTAACCCTTTTTGAAAGCCTGTTTAAAAGCCTGCAGGTCGGCAGCCCGCGAAGGATTTTGGAGCTGTTCGGCCGGGCCCTGCTGCTCAAAATACTTTTGAGCCGTCATGTTCAACTCCGCTTCCGTCGGCAACGTTGCGTCGCCCGGCGCTTTCTCTCCGGCCTTCTCGCCGATTTCATAAACGGCGCGTTCTTCCGCCGTTGTGCCGTGTGCCGAGCGATGAGTGTAGAACACCGCGACGCCACATACGATGATCGCGGCCACCCCCATCAACACCAAGAAACGCATCAGTTTGAATCGTCTGGTCATAACGCAGGATTACGTTGAACAAACCTAAACATCTGCGTAGTCATACAGCAACGACCTGTTCAAAATCGGTCTTCTGCTACGCAGGAACATCATCTGTCCTAAACCTCTTACGATGCATGATTGATTCGAGCCCGTCCCGCTCCGTAAGAAAATTCAAACAACGAAAGAACAATTATCCCATGAAAAAGCTCCAAATTTCTCTACTGCTAACAGCAGCATTGTCCCTCGCAGCAGCTTCAGCTTATGCGCAGGCAGCCAAAAGCTCTCCTGCGGCCGACGCGTCGGCGTCACCGTCGACTCTCACCATCGCGTCAGCGATCGATCGCCAGATTAGTCTTGTTGAGAAAGAAGTCGTCGACGCGGCCGAGGCGATGCCGGAAGACAAGTTCGATTTTTCTCCAGAGAAACTGAACCTGCCCGGCAGCGACTACAAAGGTGTGCGCACATTTGGCGAGCAACTGAAACATATCGCCGCTTCCAACTATCTCATTTGGTCGCCGATTACGGGCGAGAAACCACCGGACACGGTCAACGACGGCAAAGGCCCGGACAACATGAAAGCCAAGGCCGAAATCATTAAGTTTGTGAAAGATTCCTTCGCATTCGGTCATAAGGCAGTCGCGACTTTGAACAGCTCGAACTTGGTCGAACCGATTACCTCGAAGAGTGGCAGGCAGACCACGCGCCTTTTCCAGGCAACTTTTGCCGCAGCTCATTGCTTCGATCACTACGGACAGATGATCGAGTATCTGCGCATGAACGGTATCGTTCCACCGGCAAGCCGCGGGCGATAGGAGCAGAGCGGATCGAGCTCACGCGTGAAGTGGCGGCTGTGTCAGCCGCAAAACTGTAGTGGCAGGTGTGTCGCCTGCGTTCTTCCTGTAGCCACGGCGCTGTGCGCCGTGAATGTTCCGCTGTAGCAGCGATCTAGCAGCACTCAACTCTCAACGATCAACCCGAGTGCCGCAGCTCATTGCTTCCGCGGCACAACGCTAATCATCACGTGCGTGGTGACACCACTCTGCTACCGTCCACCAATATGCGACAACTGGTTTTTGGGTTGGTTCTTGGGTTCGGATGCTCTGCTTTTGCGCAGATGGTGCCGGTTGCTGATCGGGTGGCGAAGCAGAACGCTCTCTTCGAGGAGTTTTATCAAACAGGGCTAAAAAATAATCCCGAGCGGGCCACTGCTTACGGCGATTATCGTTACAACTCACAGCTCGCACAGTACTCGCTTGCCGAAGTCGACCGGCAACATGCCGAGGCCGACGATTTTCTCGCCCGATTAAAGGCGATCCCCACCGATGGCATGAGCGACAAAGATTTGCTCAGCCATCGGATACTCGAGAAGCAGCTCGAGCGCGAAGACGTGAACTACGTGCTGAAAAATTACGAGATGCCAGTGAACCAGCAGAACGGCGTGCATACCCGGCTGGCCGATTTGCCGAATGCCGTGCCGTTCGATTCCGTGCCGCGTTACCAGGATTACATCTCCCGGTTGCACCAAATCCCGCGCGTGCTGGAACAGACTACCGAAGTGATGCGCCAGGGCGAAAAAGACGGACTGATGCCGCCCAAGCTCGTGCTCGATAAGTTGCCCGGTCAATGCGATGGCATCATCGCCGCGAACCCGTTCCTCGAACCCACCAAAAAATTTCCGGCGGAATTTTCCGACGCAGACAAGAAACGTCTCACCGACGAGATCACAAAAGCAGTTAATCACGATGTCTTTCCGGCATATAAGAAATTCGCCGAGTTCCTGCGCACCGAATACGGTCCAAAGGGCCGGCCCGAGCTGTCGATCGAAAGTCTCGCTGACGGGAAACAACGCTATGTCGAAGCGGTGAAAACAATGACCACCGTCAACACTCCGCCAGCTGACATCCATCAGATTGGGCTGAATGAAGTCGCGCGCATCACCGCCGAGATGACCAAGCTGGCCCAGAGCCAGGGCTACAAGGATCTGGCCAGCTTTCGCGAAGCGGTGAACAACGATCCGAAATGGCGGCCGACAAACCAGCAGCAGATTCTGGATGACTATAAGAAATACATCCATCAGATGGAGCCGAAGCTGCCGGAACTATTTGGATTGTTGCCGAAATCGCCGGTGACGGTGGAACCGATTCCCGAGTTCGCCAAAGCCGCCGCGACCCACTACGTCCAGGGCACGCCGGATGGGAAACGTCCGGGCCGCGTGGTTGTTGCGGTTTCTAATCCGACCAAGCGCAGGCTGATCGACGACGAAGCCGTCGCCTACCACGAGGGCGTTCCGGGTCATCACCTGCAAATCAGCGTTGCCCAAACGTTGCAAGGTCTGCCGAAGTTCCGGCTTCACAGTTTTTATCCCGCGTATGCCGAAGGTTGGGCGCTATATTCCGAGGCGCTAGGCAAAGAGATCGGTTTCTATAAAGACCCAGTATCTGACTACGGCCGGTTGAATTCCGAGATGCTTCGCGCGGTCAGGCTCGTGGTCGACACCGGGATCCACGACAAAAAGTGGAGCCGCGAGAAGGTGATCGATTACATGCACGCCAACGACGTCAACGACGCGGTGGCGCAGACCGAAGCGGATCGGTACATCGCCTGGCCCGGGCAAGCGTTGGCTTATAAGATGGGGCAATTGACCATTCTCAAGCTCCGCGACGAAGCGAAAACGCAACTCGGAAACAAATTCGATATCAAAGCATTCCACGACGAAATATTGGACGGCGGCGCCATGCCCTTAGACCTCCTCCAAGAGCGCCTAGAAGCGTGGATCAAAGAACAAGCATCAAAGACCGCGAGTTCCGGCCGATGATCAGGTAACAAAGGTAGCGACGCCGCGCTGCGGCGTCCGGACATCGCAGCACGATGTCCCTACCAGCTTCAGCTGTAGCCACGGCGCTGCGCGCCGTCGTTATTGCGGCAAGTGGTGAATTGCCAACTCTCAACCCTCAACATCAACCCCGTATCATAAGCCGCTCTTGGCCCGCCGTAGCTATCCGGACGTGGCGAAGGAGGCTATGATGCATGAGCTGAATAGCTGTAGTGGCGGCTGTGTCAGCCGCAAAAACCGGTAGCTGGCAGGCGGGCCAGCCGCGGAGTCTCCACGCCGTCTATCCGCTTTCCGCGATCCGCAATCCGAAATCGCTCTCACTTCCCTGACTGAGATGTAATGCCTTAAAAGAAACTGCTTTGATTATTAGGTAATCGCAGTTGCGAGTGTATAGTCGAGCTAATAGCGCAGCGACAATCGATCGCGCAGGTGTGCGGCCCCTTTTCTCTGCACACTAAACCGCATCATGAATGCTATCGCTGCTCATAAAGATGAGCTTGAACAATTGCTCGAGGATTTGTCGAGCGACAGAGTGGTCTCAGGGATAACTTTCGTGGCGTTGGTGGACGCGTATATCACGCGCCTCGACACAAATTGCCCAGACGTCAGCGCCCGCGTCAATCCGCCGCCAGCGCAAATAGACGGAGGATTAACATATGGAACCAACATTGACCCAAAACTGCGCGCTTACTACGCGCAACATACGAATTCAGAACGGCGCGCTGCGCTTTTCCAGAGATTTCGCGCTGCGGCCCGCAAGCAAGCGGTGGATACTCACCGGCGGCTGACGCGCGACGAACGTTTTAGGCGTCTACCGCTTTTCGGGGAAAGCTGGCGCTGAGCGATGTTTTACCAGCGGGTAAAACCGAGGATGGAGTTAAAGAAATCAGCGGCAAGTTCTGAAGTCGAAGCTGGAAAGCAGACAACGAAGCATCCGCGACAAGTCCAGGTCCAAACCTAAGCCGCCGCTGGGTGCACCGTGAAACAATCGTTTGTGTTTCGCCCGATCCGGGCGATACTGCGCGCTTATTGGATTACTCTGTTTAACTTCACTGCACGGTAGATCGTCAGGTGAGCGTCGCTCATTGGTGGTTTGAAACCCGATTCCCGGGAACGGCTCTGTAGGTCGGTAGTTTTTCCAAAATCAAAACACAATGAAAATGTACGTAGGTAATCTCTCATTTGAGACCACCGAGAACGATCTGCAGGATCTGTTCGAACAACACGGCGCCGTGAATGAAGTTCATCTGATGATGGACCGGTTCACTGGCAAATCGCGCGGCTTTGCGTTCGTCACCATGAACGATGGCGGACAAGCCAACGCCGCGATGAGCGCGCTTAACGGCCGCGAACTCAACGGTCGCACATTAACTGTTAACGAAGCGCGTCCGCGCGAAGAGCGGCCCCGTCCGTATGGCGGTGGGCGTGATGGCAAGCGCTCGTTTGCCGGCAATCGTCGGTAAAGCCAGCTGTCAGAAAACAAAGGTCAGGGCGATTGAGATCCAATCGCCCCTACCTGAAAACATAAGCATCGTGAATTCTGAAAAGGCGATCGAACTGGAGGGCACCATCATGATGGTCCTGCCCGGGACCATGTTTCGCGTCGCGCTCGCGAACGATCATCTCGTGCTCGCGCACATTTCCGGAAAGATGCGCAAGCGGTTCATTCGGCTTACAATCGGCGATCGAGTGAGAATGCAGATGTCGCCTTACGACACCGCGAAAGCTCGTATCGTTTATCGACTCTGACATGCCGACGAGATTCCTCTTTGATCCGCCGCGACGGCCCAAACCAAAGGTCGGGCCCAATATCAAAAGCTTGCTGGTGCGCTGTCCTTCAACGTCGAAGCTGACGCATACCGGCAGAACAATCGAAGAAAAACGCTGGCCAACAGCGAAACTGAAAACACAAAGGGTTACCTGTGCGCACTGCGGCGGCGTGCACTCGTGGAAAAAGAAAGACGTTATTCTTGGACGGGCCACGTGAACGAGCCGGTGAGCCACCGCGAAATTCTTGCGCGTTGATTTTCCGCATTCCGATCGACCGCGTTAACTGGACGACCAGTTCGTTCTTGATCGGCACATTTGTTCTTACACTCACGGCAGTGCCGTTGTACCTATGGCATTTCGGCATTGATTGGTTCCATCTCGCCGTGTTCGCAGTGTTGGCGGCGGCGACCGGATTCAGCATCACGCTCGGTTATCATCGTTTGTTCTCGCACATGACTTTCCGCGCCAAACTACCGGTGCGACTGTTCACGCTCATTTTCGGCGCCGCGGCGTTTGAGAATTCTGTGCTTATGTGGGCGAGTGACCATCGCCGGCATCATAAACATGTCGATCACGAGGAAGATCCGTACGATATCACCAAAGGTTTTTTTCACGCCCACATCGGTTGGATGTTGTTTAAGCTCTGGCCACAACCGCCGTTCGATAATGTTGCCGATTTAAAGAAAGATCCGCTGGTCATGTGGCAGCATCGCCATATTCATCTCCTCGCTGTCATGATGAGCTTCGTCCTGCCAACACTGGCCGGGTTCCTTTGGGACGGTTGGGTCGGCGCACTCGGTGGTTTTCTAATTGGCGGCGTCGCCAAAGTTGTCGTCCTTCAACATGGCACATTCCTGATTAACTCGGCCTGCCATAGCATGGGGCGTCAGCCGTATTCGACGCGATGCAGCGCGCGCGACTCCTTTTTTATGGCGCTGTTTACATTTGGCGAAGGCTACCACAATTATCATCACGAATTTCAGCACGACTATCGAAACGGCGTGAAGCCATGGCAATGGGATCCGACCAAATGGCTGATCTGGATTCTATCGAAGCTTGGGCTGGCGAGCGGTCTGCGTCGAGTGACCCAGCAGACGATTTACTCCACCCAGACGCGCCTGCGAGATTTGCGACGCAAAGCAATGAGTTGAGTCCGAGTTGGACTGGCGCTGTTGACCAACGCACCTGGATACGAATCAAGTGCCAGCTTCGGCAAACTTCCCCGCCCTGGGAGAGCCGATCAGCCCAAGCGATTTCTCATTCGTTACTTTGCGGTGTCGGTTATTTCCTGCGTTCCTGATTAAATCCTTTGGAATCCGGATTCCGAGATCAGATAAACCAGTCCAAGCAGAAGAGAGACTGACATTGCGCTGAGCAGTCTCTTATATCCAGCGACTCATCAACTCCGTCAAGAAGCATGGCTGCCACGGAGCTTTACGCTCTCACCTGCTCTTAACAAGATCTTGGCAAATTTCATTTGGGTTTCGACGGTCAGCGTTACGGAGCGCACCGTAAACATTCCCGCGAGGTTTGTCGCTCATGATCTGACGCCTGCCGTTGATCAATGCCGGGATATATTCTTCCCACTATTTCTTCGCCTTATTTTTGTTTTTCTTCGCAAGCGCGAGGCGATCATTCTTTTTCCGGCGTTTTGCGCGTTTCTTAGCGTTATCTCTGCCTTTGCTGTGTCCCATAAGAGCTTAACCTTGGCCCGCTTGTCGCGATGTAGCAATCGGACGAAACAGAGGCCGGCGTCTGCGTCCGCCTGAAGCGGACTGCGTTCGATGCGGTGTCGGCGCCGGCGCATCCGGAACCTTGATCTCGAACGTCCGAAAGAGCGGGGCCAGATCGATCACGTCGTTCGCGGCTGAGCTCAATGTGTTCCCGAGATTTGCGGCGACTGACGCCACTTCGACGCGGATGCCGTGTCGGCGCAGCTTGATGGCGAGATACGCGAAATCGGCGTCCCCAGTCACGAGAATCACAACATCGGGCCGCATCTCGATCGAAAGCTCGAGCGCGTCGATCGCCATCATCACGTCCACGTTCGCCTTGTAACGGCCTTCTTCGGCGGGCGCACCATCCTTGGTCACGACCATGAATCCATTGGAGCGCAGCCAATGAACGAACTTGTTTTTCTTGTCCCGCTCATCCTGCCACGTTGGGATGGCAGGAGGCAACCCGGCATAGACAACCATCTCGATCAGATCACGTCCGGTGTTTGGGCCCGCCAGAAAATCCCGGAGCTTTAACCAATCGAGCCCGCGTCCTGCGGTGCGCACAGAACTGCCGACATTCGATTCATCCACCAGCACCAACACTCGGGAACGAACGTGAATATCTGAATCTTTCTTTCGCATCTCGTACGAATCAACTACATCCGCGCAGTTTCAGCGAGCACTACTTCTTCGAGTCAGATGCGATTTCTGATTGCCTGGGCTGCAGTGTCGCTTGTCCTGCTTGCCATGCCGTAGCTTCGCAAAGGCGGGAGAAGCTACCGGGCGCGACTTCCTCGGACTCAATGATCTTAGAATCGTCTAGGCGCAGGTAAAGCGCATCGGCTTCCTTGTCCACGTGCAATCTCATAGTTTGCCCTTCATTTTGCGATCGAAGAATACACTCACCACTCGGTGCGGTTCAACTGTCCTGTTCACTGCGACTCGCAGCACTCGCCCGCCAAATTCAGGAATGGAGCGACTGGGGCGAACGACATGGCCGGTACAGCCGCGAGGTAGCGGTCGAGACGAGCGGGAGCGAGCGAGATACAATCCGTCCAAAACAGCGTTCGATCTTTGCGTCGCTCGGGTCTGGAACAATCAACTCAGGTGCCTCCACCGTCTGTTCGATCCATCCAATGGGAATCTCGCGTTCTGCCACAGCTTTGCGAGCGTGATTGGTTAATTCGAACTTCACTCTACGAGGCACATTGCCAAAACGCGGTGCGATTGTCTCGCTGGATTTGCAACTTTAGACGCGGCTGTGTCGGCTGCGAAAAACTGTAGCCGCTGGCGATAACTGCGTCCTTGCAGCTCTCAACTCACTGTCGCGCTGTAGTCCGGCAGCTGCGGAACGAAGGCGGATCAACTATCCACGATCCTCGGCTGCGGTGTTTAAAGGCATCCGGAGTCGCGCTGGTGTGCGTAGTACCATACGAAGGGCTTCCGCGTGGGTGTCTAAATCAGCCCGCGCGGAGGAAGGGCCTTATGAAATTTGTTAGTCTTAGAAGGAAGCGCGCTCACAGACAAGGCAAGCTGGACAAACCATCCCTTGCCATACATGAATCTTTCACCGAGCCAACGCCGCTCCATGAACAAATCCACACTTACGTGGAGCTCCGGCAACAGATTCATGACGACCTCCGGGTTCAACACCCGGACTGGGTCGAGCCAGATGGCAAATCTTCCATGTGCGATTCGTATGAGGCGCGCCTCGTGGAACTGCTCGATGGTCTGACACGAAGAGAATCCACTCAATGTATTGTTGATCCTCATCGTCTTCTCAAAAAGGCAGCAAACTGACCCGGCGCAACTGTAGCTCGCTTACCTAAATTCACCCGCCGTCGCGGGCGGGGGATTTTCGGAGTTGTCGACTTGTCGCGCCGTAGCTTCACGCAAAGGCGGATGACTGCGATTTCCATCAACTCCCAAAGCGCTCGCAGAACTTTCGCGATGTGCGAACATTAAATCTTATATGACACAGTACGCGAAAATTCTATTTGCGATTCTCACCGCGATGGTTTGCGCGATTGGATTTGCGGCAGATCAACCTGCTTGCAAGAAGAGCGGCAAGAATTGTCCGATGAACAACGGTGGGGCATGTAATTGCGGCAAGAGCTGCGATTGCTAGCGAGGGTGATTCAGCGCTTGACGCCGTTCCGCGGTGTGATGGAAAATCACGTGCGAAGTCAACCTAAACACCAATAACTCATTGGGCAAAAAGGAGAAGACATGCCGATTAAACATTCCGCAGCGGTGCCGCTGAATATCATTCGCCAACGGGCTCGTATTCGGGCTGCGAGTTATGGAGGAACGGCCACCAACCTTTATGTGCACGACGCCATCTACCGCGGCGGCGACGTGCTTCAACCGAAGCGTGGCGACATCGTGGTGCCGCGCGACAGTATCATTGTCTTCGCTGACGACGAGCCTACGAAAAACTGGGGGCACCGATGCCGCTACCTCTTCCACGATCCGAAGACTGGAGAACTTATTCAGGAATTACCAGCACTGCTTCCGCCCACTTTCGATTTCGGCGCACGATTCGAACTGTTTCACCAGGCTTCCACCGTGTCCGCAGTCTCGCGGTCCCAGTATCCGCTCCTTTACCTTCCGCCGTGGCTTTATCTTGAGAGCGCGTCGAGCTGGTATGCCATCCTCTACTCCGGCGCTTCGATGAACAGACATGTCAATGACATCGAATTTCTCTACCGGATACTGGTGAACCTGTACCGGGTCCCGGCCGCCAATATCACCGTCCTGAGCTTTGACGGAACGCTCGACTACAACGACGCGTCCTGGCAAAAGGTTCCGCCGCCGGTGGGAAATTGGCCGGGCGACAACACCCCGTACCAGATGAAGATCAACGGCTCCGGAACAAAAGAGGAATTGCTGGCGGCCATCGCGGCCGTTGGAGAAAAAATGGGTCCCAACGACAACCTGTTTCTGCATACAAACAATCACGGCAACACCGTCAACGGCGTCTCCACTCTGATCAGCTATTCAGGCGACGATACCACACAGAGCGACCTGGCCGACGCGATTAAGGCGTTGCCGAAATTCGCGTCGTTCATGGTCATGATGGAACAATGCTTCTCGGGTGGTTTTATCCAACCTATCATCAATGCATCGCCGGCCTCCTGCACGAGTGTGGCCACAGCCGTCGATGCCAATACCAGCTCGGACGGCGGGCCGCAGTACGATCCTTTCGCGCTCGCTTGGATCACCGCAATGGCGTGGGCCAACCCGGACGGCTCTTCTATCAGCCCAAACGCTGATACAAATGTAGACGACCGCGTATCGGCAGCAGAGGCATTTGTGTATGGCAAGGCGAACGACACCGGCCCGGACGACAATCCTCAGTACGCTGAGAACGCTCCCTGTGGTGGGGCAGCCAACTTCGGGGGAGTCCGGCGTCCCATATTCATACCGCCGTTGTACCGATACCTGTTTCCCTGGCAAATCCTGCCGGATCCGCCGCCGGAGCAAGTGGAGAAGTTTGCCATCCAGTTGGCGAAGCAGCTCAAATCGAGATCGTTCCGTCAAGTTATCGCGGATTCGATCGAGGACGAACGCAACAGTCTCACGAAAGTCGTGCGCACGGCGTTATCCAAAGGAAAAGCCCGAAAGCCATCGCATAGGTGAACGTTGATCAGGCGCGAGCCGCGATCTTGGCTGCGGTTCCCCATAGCTTTGCGCGTACAGCGGCAGCCTACATCGCTGACCGGTCCTTTGCTCCCGGTGACATTCTATCTCTCGATCGTCAACCATTTACCGTCGATCGCGAGATCCACTTTGGATTCATTGATCTTGAGGCCGGGCGAAACTGGGCTCATGCCTGCATGTGTGTTCTGTGTAACTGCGCAGACCATGGAATCGAAATACGGCCGCTCTCGTTTCCGCCGGAGCTAGGTGGCGACAGGCGTCTGGTCTTGATCGGTGTGGGGGATGATGTGCCGGACTGGGCCATTCTAAATGGATAGCGGATAATCAGTGGCGCTCGGACTCGCGACCCCATTTCTCCCCTCCTTTCATCCATCATAAGCCGCTTATGATGCATGAGCTGAATAGCTGTACAGCAGGCGTGTCGCCTTCGATACTGTAGTTGACCCCGGAAAAACAAACCGGTC
>WNGO01009249.1_pt1 | contig 16510 bp, 14 predicted proteins | sample 5400511 | NCBI WGS metagenome assembly WNGO01 (sample SAMN13153380, study PRJNA577476) | soil metagenome | isolation source: 20 cm soil or saprolite under Garry oak tree replicate 2 | place: USA:California | collected 2016-06-15 | reverse complement strand
TCTCGAAACGGTGAAAAAACATCTTCATTCCATCTTCTGCAAGCTGCAGGTCCCCAGTCGTAGCCGATTGATGACGCTGATGCGATAAGTACGTGCCAAGATGTTTCCAATTCATAACGCATTGACGGGTTAAGGAACCACGTCGTCGATGTTCTTAAAGGCTTGTTCAAACATGAGAGGAGGAGTGCGGAGGGAAGAAGTTAGCAAGTTTTTTCCGGTGAGCAGCGGAAAAGAGCAAGCCGAATCAGCAGCGGCTGACTTCACGCTGCAAAGAAATTGCACACCACGCGATCATTGGGCTGTACGACGTTGGCCAACAGGTATTATCGGTCACCCTTTTATCTACCGGCTACTGTTCGCGAGCGTTGAGGAATTGGAGGCGAGGGGAGTTGAACCCCTGTCCTCGTCGCTATCCACGCAAACATCTACATGTTTATCCGGTGAGATTTTTGAGAAGCCGACGTTGCACCGGCACACTGCCGACTTCCGAGCGTCCACGAATTTCCTTCACCGTCCGGCGCGGTCGCTCCGCCGTCCGATTAGCCTGCTGTCCACGTTTGGCGCCGTAGCAGGCGTCCAACTCCAAACGTCACGGTCAATTAAGCCGCGAGAGCGAGATCTTGGTGATCTGCGTTTATTTGTTTTGGCTCGGTTTTTAACGAGGCCAACGAACCATCCTCGACATGCCGCCTGCGCTTCCAACAATGAGTCGAAACCAGTGCGCCCCCGTCCAACTAACATACAATGGTCATCTTTCCTCGGCAAGACGGCCTAAGGGCGAAGGCTGCGATTGAGATCTTTGTCATCCAGTATCCGACAGAAAAATATGTGAACGTTTTCGCGAGATTGGGTTCAATGGAGTAATGCCAACGCTGGCGTATGTTACACTAAACCAATTGCTACCATCGTCCTCGAACATGGCTGGATTGCTCTGGCGAAAGCGCCTAACGAACTCGCGGTTTACACTGGTAACGGTTTGCGTCGTTATCACAGCTGGCCTCGGATATGTCGATTATCTCACCGGCTACGAGCAAACATTCCTTTTATTCTATCTTGTCCCGATCGGGCTTGGAACATGGTTCGGCGATTTTTGGCTAGGCTTCACGTTCTCGGTGATGAGCATTGGCGCATGGGTCGTTTCCGATGTTGCGGCGGGCGTGCCCACCGTGGGGTTATGGAATATCGGCATGGCTCTTGGATCGTACGCTGTCTTTACCAGTCTGCTTTCAAAGCTGCGCACACTCTTGAACGAACTCGATCAGCGCGTGCGTGACCGCACGGCCGCGCTCAAGCGTGAAATGGCAGAGCGCGAACGCTTGGATCAAGAGATCGCTGAAGTGGCTGACCGCGAACGTCGGCGGCTCGGGCAGAATTTACATGATAGTCTCGGCCAGCATTTGACCGGGACGGCGCTAGCTGCGCAGGTCCTTCGGGACAAGCTCGCTGATCGCTCGGGGGCTGAGGTCGCGGATGCCGACAAAGTCGTGCATTACATCGAGGAAGGAATTGATCTCACTCGCAACCTGGCGCGCGGCTTCTTCTCGCCGGAACTCGAGGCCGATGGGTTGAATGTTGCGCTGCAAGGTCTGGCCGAAAACATTAGCGAGCGATTTAGAGTTCCCTGCACTTTCAATGGCGACGATGCCGTCCACGTCGGTGACGCAACGACAGCCACACAACTTTATCACATTGCCCAGGAAGCCGTCATAAACGCAGTCAAGCATGCCAGCGCGAATAGGATCGACATAGAGCTCGCGCAAAGTGGGCAAAAACTGACACTCGTTGTGTCGGATGATGGCCGCGGATTCCCGGAAAAACTTCCTGAGCCCCCTGGCCTGGGTCTGCGGTTGATGGCGCACGGCGCCTCCCTGATCGGAGGCAAACTTGCCATCGCACGCAACCGGGACGGCGGAACTCTCGTCACATGCAATTTAAACAAAAACCAGCCCGTTCATTGAAACCCGAACTTTTATGAATCAAAAATCATCCAACGGCGTGGCGCGCAAGCGCCGAGTATTCATTGTTGACGACCATCCGCTGGTTCGCGATGGACTTGCCAACTTCATTAACCAACAGGCCGATCTCGCTGTTTGCGGTGAAGCAGAGGACTCGGCCGGGGCGATTGCCGGAATCGAATCATGCCGTCCCGACGTCGCGTTGATCGATATCTCACTCAAAAACGAATCGGGTCTCGAGTTGGTCAAGACATTACAAGCGCAATTTGCGCAAGTCGCCTTGATCGTACTCTCCATGCACGACGAAGCGCTCTACGCCGAGCGAGCGTTGCACGCCGGGGCGCGTGGATATGTGATGAAACGCGAGACTACGAAAAATGTTCTCACTGCAATTCGGCGCGTCGTTGAAGGCGATATTTATGTCAGTGACCGGGTGGTGAATTCGATAGCGAGGCGCATGAGTTCGCGGAAAACGTCCGCCGCCACACCGGTGGAACGACTGAGCGATCGGGAGTTGGAAATTTTCCGTTTGCTTGGCCAGGGGCGAACGCCGTCGCAGATCGCGGAAGATTTGCGTCTGAGTCTGAAGACCGTGCAAGCCTATTGTGCGCGAGCAAAAGAAAAATTTGGCGTCACTTCACTGACCGAGTTGCTGCGGGCGGCCATTCGCTGGGAAGACGCAATGCACGTGAAGTGAAGTGCCCGGAGTAGCCCTGCCCCCGGGGCCGGGCCGCGCGAGGGCGCGCCGGCTCCATCTCGATTGTCTCTAGGAAGATGTCGATCTAACCCGTGCCGGTCGAATGCTGGCCGCCGCAGTGGCCAATTGTTGGGTTGTAACGCGCAAGCCGCAGAAATTTGCCAATCGCTCGAGCATCGCGGGCGGATTGGCCTGGATCTCTTCAAACTGGACCTGCTGATAATTCGTGGAATCAGCGAGCCGCTCCCCGGCTACGAGATAGGTTTGAACAAGTTGTCTGCAGTAATTGAGGTCCGCCAGATTGGGCGTGGGCGGATCGCCCGCAGCTTGAAATTTCAACTCACGCTCGCGAATGCTCGATGCGGCCGCGTGTGCGTCTCGAACGACGTGCACGATTCGCGCTCCCGGAAAAATTTCGAGCCAGGCGGGAGCGAATAACGTCGTGCGCGGTTCTTTCCAACCCCACTGCGCACCAAAGTTGAGCCGCGCCCGGAGCCAAAATCCTTTCGGATTGAAGCGATAGCCAAAGATCCGAGCGACATCGCGGCCAACATTTGTCCGCAAGTAGGAAATGCAATCCAGCTTTCCTTCCGGTGTCTCGATCCATTTCAGGAATGGTTGGGGATTATACCAGGCTGCCCCGACTCGCCGCAGATAGTCCTCGTGTAATTTTTGCAACGCCCGCGGCTCGCTATGACTATCGAGATGCTGGCCGATTTGTAATCCGACTAATTCGAGCGCGCGGGCCGTCGCAGTTGTCCCCGAACGATGCGCGCCAATGATGAGCACCGGCTGGCTTTGTCGACCTTTCATTCGGGGCAATTTCAGGCTGTGTACCCGAAACGCGCATCCAAATGTTTGAGCGCGTCAGCGGCGAACGCTTGGTCCTCCGGCGAAAGATACTCGCGATAGCCGCCTACTTTGCCGCGACGGACTTTGAAAGATTCCGGATTCTGGACATCGCGCGACCGCAGAATTTTCGAATCAAAGACACCGGCCATTTCCAGGCGTTGCATGTTGGCGAAGTCGGAAAACTCGAGGGCGTGTTTAAATGCTTCCGGATCAGGCGAGGTGTCCCCGAGCGTGCTCAGCAAAGTCCGGAAATTCTGTTCCGGTGCTGCCCGCAATGACTCGTAATGGAGCAAAGTAAAGTTTTTGCGGTGTCCGAACTCGGCAAACCAGTTGTTCATCGTTTTGATGATCGAGAGGATTCCGTAACGACGATCACGGAGAAGATCGCCGATACTTTTTTGTTTCAATTCCTGGGGCGTTTCGCGCGTCCGGTGGACCAGCTGCATGTAAAGCGAGACAAAGGCGTCCCGAGGATCGCGCACCAAGAGTGAAGATCATGCGCGGAATATCAGGCTCATGATAACGATCAGGGCGAAGCGTGAACGGTTTGCCGGTCCGTTTGCAAAAATAGGCGCAGAGAAAAGTACGCACCCAGGTGCGTCCGCTTTTCGGCACTGAGATAACGATTGCGTCACCACCGGAAAGTTCGCGCGCGCGACTGCTAAGGTTCCAGCGTCCAAAACTGCGGCGCCCTCTGGAATCCGGCGATTCTCCCGGAATGCGTGCCACTTCGCGTAACAGCTTCACGTAACCCTGGGCAAAGCTCTCCAATGAATAGCGTTTTTCGATCAGTTCTCGTCCGCGCAACCCGAACGTTCTTCGTTGCTCCGGATTTCGGATCAAACTGCTGAGTGCCTCGACCCAATCGTCCTGTGTCCTCGCGAGAAAACCGTTTTCACCGTGGGAAATGATTTCATTGTTAACGCCGACATCGGACGCGACCACGGCCGTGCCGACTCCCATGTATTGCAAAATCTTGTAACCGCATTTGCCCCGCGTCCAAACCGAGTCCCATAGCGGCATGATTCCGATGTCGAAGCTGGCAAGATTTGTCTGCTCGGTCTCCAATCGCCATGGATCGTTTTCGACGTGCACGCGGTCGAGTTGCAAGGGTTTGTCCGAGACCACTTTCAGTTTCAGACCGGGAAACATTTCGCTCAGTCGCTGAAGGGCAGGCTGGATATGCCGGAGATAGGGTAACCCGTCGCTCAACCCAACCCAGCCGATGGTCAGTCCGGGTTCATCGAAGTTTTGTTTCAAATGATACCGGCGAAGATCGATCGACGTTGGCAGAATAATTGCCCGGCGACCGGATGCTTCCGCAAAACAAGCGAGAAAATCGTTGCCGGCCACGACCGCCGCGCAATGTCTGACTGTTCGCAGGAATTTTTTGAAATCTTTTCCGCGCAAAGGTTGGCGATGCTTTTGGTCGCGAAACATCACGGCGTCGTCGAAATCAAATACGATCCGGCGATTGGCGTTTTGCAGCAGCCCTAGCTCGATTTCGTTAAAACCGATTGTCTTGAATAGAACGACCACGTCGTGCCGGCGCGCTTCTTTGAGAACGCGCAGGCGTTCCGTCACGCTGGAACGCCGAGTCGGAACAACCGTCGCCTCCACCCCGAGAGTGGAATAGTAATCAAGGCAATCCCGCAGCCGCAGCCGGGTGCTGGGAGCGTTGCCATGTTCAACGACACAAAGTATTTTCATGTAATTGGCGGCGAAGAATCTCTTTTCCTACAACTTCCTCGCCCGCCATTCCAGCGGTTAAGATCGCCTCCTTCCAGCGGAAGCGCTATTGCACGCTCCGCGTCAAACTTGTTACTCTCGCGCGACCGAGCGTCGCTTGAGCCGCGCTCCTGATGAAATCCAAAAAAAGGGTGCGAAGCAGCAAAACCGTCCCGAGCGACAAGGTCGAAATGCTATATCGCGGCATTCTCGATACCGCGCTCGATTGCGTCATTACCATCGGCGGAGATGGGCGCGTCCTCGAGTTCAATCCTGCCGCCGAGCGCGTTTTTGGTTTTAGTCGACAGGAAGCCGTCGGCAAAGAACTCGCCGAGTTAATCATTCCCGTGCGTATGCGCGAGCAGCATCGCCGTGGTTTGGCGCATTACCTTAAAACCGGCGAGGGGCCGGTAATCGGAAGGCGGATCGAGATCGCGGGTTTGCGCAAGGACGGCTCCGAAATTTTGGTCGAACTGGCCATCACTGCGCTCAAGGTAGACAGCTCCCCGATTTTCTTTGCTTATTTGCGCGACATCACCGATCGCACGCGCAACGAAGAGGCCAGCCGGCATCTGGCCGCGATCGTCGAATCATCGGACGACGCGATTGTCAGCAAAGATCTGAATGGAATCATTACCAGCTGGAACGGCGGCGCAGAGAAGCTTTTTGGTTTTAGCGCTGACGAAGTGATCAACAAACCGATCACCGTCATCATTCCGCCGGATCGCTACCATGAAGAGCAGCAGATACTTGATCGGATTCACGCCGGCGAACGAGTGGACCATTTCGACACCGTGCGCCGCCGAAAAGACGGCACGCTCGTGAACGTCTCGCTCACGGTCTCGCCCATTAAACATGCGGATGGCCGCGTTATCGGTGCGTCGAAAATTGCGCGTGATATTTCTGAGCGAGTGCGGAGCGCCCGCCGGCGTCTTGCCCAGTACACTGTGGCCAGTTTGCTCGCGGGTTCATGGAACCTTGAAGAAGCGAGCTCGGCGATCCTTCAGACGATCGCTTCGATCGGGGATTGGGTTCTGAGCGCCATTTGGATTTATGATGAGAGTGTTGGGCGGTTACGCTGCGGGGGGTTCTGGCACGCGGGTGCACCGCATTTGGAAAAGTTCGGTCAGTTTTCCTCCGCGATTCAATTTAGAATGGGCGAAGGTCTCCCTGGGCGGGTTTGGGAATCAAACGAGCCTGCCTGGATTTACGATGTGGTCGTGGACAAGAATTTTCCCCGGGCACCGGCAGCGCGGGAAGCGGGATTGCACGGCGGTTTCGCTTTTCCCCTTTTCGCCGGTCGCGCGATCAATGGTGTCGTTGAATTGTTCAGCGAACATGTGGCTGAGCCGGATCCCGATTTGCTCCAACTCGTCACCGCGCTTGGCAGTCAGATCGGGCTTTTTATTGAGCGTCGACGGGTCGAGCAGGAACTGGAGCGAGCAAAAGAGAATGCCGAAGCGGCCAGTGCCGCCAAGGATCGTTTTCTCGCTACCCTCAGTCACGAATTGCGCACGCCGCTCAATCCGGTTTTGCTCTGGGCAGACGGGATATTGAATCAGCCCGGGCTCGACCCGGAGCTCGAACAGGGGCTGCGCATGGTCTGCCGCAATGTCGAATTGGAAGCGAGATTGATCGACGATTTGCTTGATCTCACCCGCATTGCGCGCGGAAAATTACAGTTGCGACTGTGGCCGACCGACGCACACGAGGTGGTCCAGCACGCCATTGAAATCGTGCGCGCCGATGTCGATTGTCGGCACATTCAACTGTCGGTTACGCTTGAAGCGGCATCTCATCAGGTCAATGTCGATCCACCGCGCGCGCAGCAGGTTTTTTGGAATATTTTGCGCAACGCCTGCAAATTCACGGCGGACACTGGTAAGATTTCAGTTCGTTCTTATAACAGCCCGCCAAACTCGATCACCGTCGAAATAACCGACACCGGCATTGGGATTGAACCCGCATTTCTCGAGAAAATCTTCGATGCTTTCGAGCAGCTTGAAATGCGACGCGAAGGTCTCGGTCTTGGTCTTGCCATCAGTAAGGCGATCGTCGAAATGCACGGCGGCAGCATTCGGGCACAGAGCGAAGGTTTAGGCAAAGGAGCGACCTTCGCGGTTACGTTACCCGTAGCGTCGTAGGTCAGCGAAAGGAGGCCGGCATCTCGCTCCTACACTCGGCCCGTCCCCCAGCGCCGGTGGAGAAAACGCTCCCAGGGCGAGAACAAAATTTTATCAGCCAATAAACCGATCACGACAATCACGAGCATGATTCCGATGACCTGGTCCATTGCGTTTAATTCGCGGCCATAATGGAGCAGATGGCCCAAACCAAATCCGGTCAGAATCGTCACATAAATTTCCGCGGCCATTAACGACCGCCAGGCAAACGCCCAGCCTTGTTTCATTCCGCTGATCAAATAGGGAAGTGAGGCCGGCAGAATCACGTGCACCCACCTATGAAACGGGCCCGAACCCATTGTCCGTGCTGCTCGCGCGAAGATCGGCGGAATCGTTCGGACGCCGGTATCGGTTGCGATCACGACCGACCAGACCGTTCCCATTATTACGACGAACAACATCGCGCCTTCGGTTTGACCGAACCAGAGCAGCGCCAGCGGGACCCAGCAGACGCTCGGTAAGGTTTGCAAACCGAGCGCGAGCACGCCGATCGTATCCTCCACAAATGTGAGCGACGCAGTCAGAAGTCCGAGCGGTAAACCGATCGCAAGTCCGATGAAATACCCGATCAGGAGCCGGCGTAACGTGACCGATGCGGCGCTGACCAAACTACCATCGCGCGCGGCACTGATGAGATAATCCAGGACGTTATGCGGAGAGGGAAGCAACACGGGCGACCAAATCTTGGACCGCACCATCGCCGTCCAAATCGCGACCAACGCGACAAAAAATAAAAGTGCCAGCAAGCTGCGTCTCATGAAACGGCCGTGACCTCTTCTTCGGCGTATCCTTTTAAGGCGGTCGTAAGTTTCGCTGCGTGTTGCGCGATTTCGATGCTGTTAAAGTCGCGTGGTCGCGGCAAATTTACTTCAAAAACCTCGCGGATGCGGCCCGGCGTCGGCGACATGATCATGACCCGATCTGCCAGACACGCGGCTTCGCGCACGTTGTGGGTCACGAAAATGATCGTCTTGCGGCGCTTTTCCCAAATCCGCTGAATGTCGCCGTAAAGCTGTTCCCGAGTCATCGCATCGAGGGCGGCGAAGGGTTCGTCCATCAATAACACCCGCGGATTCGGCGCGAGCGCGCGCGCCAGCGCGACCCGCTGTTTCATTCCACCGGAAAGTTCGTGCACGTTCGTTTCCATGAATTTCTCCAGGCCGACGAGATGAAGGAAAAACTTTGCCACTTCGCGTCGCTCCGAATTGCGCAAACCAGGCTTCAATCTCAAACCAAACATCACGTTGCCAAAAACATTCAGCCACGGGAACAGGGCTGATTCTTGAAACATGACGAGTCGATGACGACCTGGCTGCAGCACCGGTTGATTGTCGGCCAGCACTTGACCTTTATCCGGTTTTTCCAGGCCGGCGATGATGTCGAGCAATGTCGATTTCCCGCAGCCACTCGGACCGACAATCACAATGAACTCGCCTTCAGCCACCTCGAGCGAGACGTCGTCCAGTGCATGCACTGTCTGTCGTTTTTGGCGAAACCATTTCGAGACGTGATCCACCACGAGTTTCGCGGGAGGCGGACCCTTCAGCTCTTCCTGGAGCGACATCTAGAGTTTCTCGAACAGTTTCGAAAGATCGGGCGCTGTCTTGATGAAACCGGCGCGCACCGAATTCTGCATGAACTTTTCAACTGATGCGCTCGGCGTTTCCGATGTGAAAACAATCCGCTTCCACGCCGACGCGATGACTTGCGGCGTCATGTCGCTTTTCGTCTCCGCAAGCAGCTCCGCTTTGATTAACCGTTGGGCCTCGTCCGGATTCTTGACGATCCAATCGGTCAGTTCGGCGTGTGCTTGAGCAAATTTTCTTGCCAGCTCGCGTTGCTCATTCAGAAACTTTGCGCTCGAGACCAGAATGGTCGTCGCGACTTCCTTGTCTTCGACAATCACTTTTCCAGATGCTTCCTGCTCCAGACGCGATAGCCATGGCTCGACTGTCCAAACTCCGTCCACTCTTTTTTGCTTAAACAGTCCCAATTGATCGGGGTTTTGTGTCGGGATCACTTGGGCGTCGCCGCCGAGCTGCGTGATTTTCAGTCCGCCCTCCGTTAACCATGCGCGGCACGAAATGTCCTGCGTATTGCCGAGTTGCGGTGTGGCACATTGGATTTTGTGTAAGCGTTCAGGGCCGGCCCGGGACCGACGTAAGTCAAATCGATCGAGTTCGCGAAAATCGCTTCCATCGCGCTTGGGCCCGCGTTGTAAACGAACCATTCGATTTTGGTTCCATCGCCCAGCCGTTGCTCAAACCAACCCTTCCCTTGTCGCGAAAACGCGTGTGCGATTACACCCTGCGCATGCGTGATGTTGGGGAAATGACCGACTCGAATCTTTGTTTCACCGGAAACCGAACTCGAAACGAGTGCCGCGAATAAGATCGATAATCGTAAGGTCGACATCTTCATAGTACGATTCCGATTCTGCCAGACATTCGGCACAACGACAATCGCCGAAACCCCGATAATTATCTCAATGGCCGCGCGACCAGAATTCCTGAATCGCTACGATATTTCCTCAGATAATCTGAAAGCCGCGAATCGACGACCACCTTGCCGTAGTTGTGCGGGGCCGAAGCGTGCAGGAAATGCAAAACATGTCGCCGCTCTGAAGTTTCGGTTCGATTTTCGCCACCCGATTCTTTGGAATTTGGTAGAGCGGTCGCCTTGAAACGTCCGCTTCCATTCGTGCAAGCGGCCCGAGCAGCGATTTGTTCGCCGCCAGGTAACGATAATGCCTCCACGCAACCGTCATTTCATGCGCCGCATGCGGCACACTTTGGCCACCAAGCCTCGTCGTCAGGTCTTCTACCAAACCGCGCTTGTCATTGTCGTGGAGCCAATCCTCCAAATAATGCAGCCGCGAGAGATATTCGCCCGTGCAGACGCCGCCGCGGTATCGGTCGACTTCGATGTAATGCAAAAAGTTTTCCGGCGTCCAATTTGCTTCCGATTCATTCAGCATCCGTGCAAATGCGAGTGATGTTTCAAAAAACGTCCAGCAATCGAGTCCGTTGAAATTCACCGAGGGTGACTCGATTCGATTATCGATCTCGAGCGTGTACGATTTGTAACGCGTCCCGGAGAGCGCCTGTCCAACCACCGCAGTCCGCTCGCCGATCGACAGCGATTTCCAATCGTTACTTTTTGCCAGCGAAATGAGACGGTTGAACTGCGCCTGACCCTTAAAGACCGTTTGAAATGGCAATCGCGTCTCGACCGCAAACGCGATCGCGCAAATCAAAACAATCGGAGCAATGACCTTCGAAGCCCTCATAGCGGTCAGAACTGAAAGCCAAATCGTGGCCCAATCAACCTTGAACTGTGGGGGACGCTGTTAGCGTCCCTCTTAAATTTCAGCGGGAAGCAAACTGCTTCCCCTACAGTGCGATGCTGCGTGAATCAGCGTTTTAATCGATCACGCAGCGAGTATGCGCGAGATTTCAGAAATTCTTTGGGTCTCTCGCCCCGGATCGGTTTCATGAAATACCGGAGCGAGCGGCGATTCAGCCGCGGCTCGTAGCCGAATTCCGGCATTAAATCCCGGCAGTGCCATTCCACCCAGCCGACCTCATCCTCATGCAGTTCGTTCTTCCAGCGCGTCACCGGCGCGGTGCTGATTTCCGCAAACCGAACACCGGCCGCGGAATTGCCCGCCCACGAGCGTCCAACCTTCGTCGGATTCAGCACAATATCGGGATCGAAATTGATCTCCAAATAATCGCATACTTCTTGCATCGACATCTTGGGATCGAGCGCAAGGTCTTCGTAGCCGACCACCAGACCTGGAATTTCCTTGGTCCGAATTTTTTTTGCTAGCTTTGCCGCGGCCCGCCAGTGCGCGACGACATAGTAAACCGAGAACCGCCGCGTCTTTCTCGTGTGCTCGAGCGCGATCTGCGCCGCCAGCAACGCGCGCGGATCACGCATCGTCAGCAACAGCTTCGCTTTCGGGAATCGATTGAAAATTTCCGAGACGTAATTGCGATTGGCCGGAGTTTTTTCAACCCAGCGTTTTATCCGGTCGAGCGGAACGCCTACGACCTCCGCGTACGCTTCCATCATCAGCACCAGCAAATCTCTGTTCATGTTGGCGGGATCGAAAGCCACCCGCTCGAACGTCTCGAGAAATTTTTGTTTTGGAAACTCGGCGTAGTCCTGCCGTCCGCGCATCGCCTGAAATCCGAATAACACGTTTGTCCACGATTCCTTGGTCAAATAATCGAATTGTGCCCGGCGTCCGCGCGTTCGGTATTTCGTCAGCACCGTCGGGAAATAGGCCGTGTCCTGCGGCATCACCAGGAGCTCGGGATGACTGTCGAGCAACGAAACGAGCAAGGTTGTCCCGGATTTCGCCGCGCCCGCGATGAAGCAGGCGCGCTGGTCGAACGGCAAGTTTTGCATCGACATCATTATAGGTGGGTCGCGCTCTCCGAGCGCGATGCTAAAACGTAAATCCTGTGGCCTAACCACACAAACTGCCGATCATTTCCTGTAGACGTCGCCCTCTGGGCGACGCAACGCTTCGCAGAGCAAAGCGGCTACAATTGCTGTCATTCCGAGCCCTTCGACTTCGCTCAGGACAGGCTCCGTCGAGGAATGGAGTGAGTGGGACGAGCGACATGGACGGCGAAGCCGCGAGGGTAGCGGCGAGTGAGTCGGGAGACGAACGAGTTCAATCTCTAAATGTTTCCGACTGCACTTGCGGCGATAGAAATAGTAAGAGATGTCTCGACCTCGCTCGACATGACAATTGAATCGCCTTCGCTCACTAAAACCGCCGTCGCCGAACGCGCCGCTGCTTTGCTGCCGGAATATCGTGAAATAATAGGAAGCATTCCGCCCGAAGCCGGCTTCGGTGGAATTTGGGAGAGCGAGATGTTCTTGTTTTATGCGGCCGTAAAACCGTTTGCGCCAAAGCAAATTCTCGAATCCGGCCGCGCTCGCGGCAAAAGCACGCTCATTCTCGCGCGCTGTTTTGCCGGCGCGCGAATCATCAGCATCGAATACGATCGACAATCGGAAAACGCCGCCGCTGCCGAAGCGAAACTGAAGAGTGAACGGAATGTCGAGCTTCTCTACGGCGATTCGCGCGCGATCTTGCCGGAGCGACTGCAAGCTGGTGACGCCGTCTTGATCGACGGTCCCAAAGATTTTCGCGCCCTAAAGCTCGCGCTCGATTTGATGCGGACCGGAAAACCGTGCGCCGTCTTCGTCCACGATTTCCCGCCAAACTCACCGCAGCGAAAATTTGTCGAGCGCAACTGGCCAGCCGCTTTCTTCGGCGACGACCCGCTCTTCCAACGCTTTCAAAGCTTGGATAACGAGCGCGATCCCCGCCCAGATCCGCAGCGGCGCTACGGAATTTTTGCATACTTGCCCCCGCCGGTGTCACTTTCTTACTGGCAAATACGAATTCGACTGTTTTTCGCGGCGTGGTGAATGTTTTTGATTCGCCCCGGCAAGTTTATATCGTTGATCGACTGTGCCGAATCCGTTTTCGAGAAAGCGAAAGATAGTTCGCCAAGCGCCGCACGCTGGCGCGAAAAAATCGACCCGGGTGAAACTGCGTCCCGGCAGCGATTGGACAAAGCGCAATTTCATCACCAGCGTTTGGATTCCGTCGCTGTTTACAAAGCGCTCCGGAGCTCGCGCGCGCCCGCTCTTTCCAAAAGTGCAGCCTGGCCAGATTTGTATCACCTGGATCGGGCATGCCTCCTTTTTAGTTCAAACGCACGAGGTCAATGTTCTGATTGATCCGATCTGGTCGATGTGGCTCAGTGTCATTAAACGACTAAAGGAACCCGGATTTCACATCCATCATCTGCCTTCGATCGATTTCGTGCTCGTAACCCACGCGCATTTCGATCATCTCGATCGCCGCACACTGCAGCTCGTCGCGGCCGATCAGCCAATTGTCGTTCCGGTTGGCGTCGGACGTTTGGTCCATCGGCTCGGGTTCAACATTGTGCACGAACTGGATGAATGGCAGACCATCGAGCTCGGTCCGCTCAAAATTTCTCTCACTCCCGCGCATCACTGGGGCGCTCGCTTTCTTGCGGATACTCATCGCGGCTTTGGCGGTTTCGTAATCGGCGCGAACGGGCGCTCCGTGTTTCATTGCGGCGACACTGCTTATTTCGAAGGATTCAAAGAAATCGGTGAACGCCACAACATCGAGATCGCGCTTCTGCCCATCGGCGCTTACGATCCGCCACTTGCGCGCGAAGTGCACATGAATCCGGAAGAAGCGGTGCGCGCTTTCAACGAGCTCAAAGCGAAAACGCTCGTGCCGATGCATTACGGCACTTTTCGCCTGGGTTACGAGCCGCTGGAAGAACCGCTCGAGCGTTTGCGCGAATCGGCTCGCGTCCACGGCATCGAAGATAAGGTGCTTGTCATGACCGAGGGAAAACCGGTCGTGCTGTAACGAAATAATTTTCTCGCCACCGATGGACACAGATGAAACACAGAAGAATCGACTCCTCACCCTGCCCTCTCCCCTTCACAAGGGGAGAGGATGAAGGTGAGGGGTTTTGTCTTTTTCTGCATCTGTGAAAATCCGTGTTAATCACTGGCCAAATTTCTTCGGCGCAATCGTCGCTGGATTAATTGTCGTCGGTTCCTGCTTGCTTCTTCTTTGGCACGATCCGCTCGTTTTTTGGAACGACGACTATCAATTGTCGATCTTGCCGGTGTTCGCCGACGTGGCGCGGAGTTGGAATGAAGGTCATTTTCCGCTGCTCAGCCCGTACTCCTGGGTCTGCAGCAATCTCGCCGGCGAATTCCAGTATGGAACGTTTTCAATTTTCATAAACGCGGCCGTCATTTTTATCTGGAAATTTCCACTCGCGTTTCCACAACAGGCGGCTGCACTTTCGATTACACATCTCTTCGTTCTCGCTGCCGGCGCGTTTCTGCTTGCGCGCGATCGCAAATTCTCTTTTCCAGTATCGATCTTCGTCGCTCTGGTCGCGGCTTTGAACGGCTGGATCATCTGTTGGGGCGCGAGCGACTGGTTCGGCGCGCTCGGCGCGTTCGCGTGGCTGCCATGGGCATGGTGGGGTCTGGAGCGCGCACTCGATCGACAACGGAGCCGCTGGCGATTTTTATGGCCGGCGCCATTCGTTTACTTGGTCGTCACCGGTGGATTTCCTTACACCGTTTTGATGCTCGTGCTCTTGATCGCGTGGCTGGCCTGCCGCGCCGTAGCCTCGCGCGAAGCCGGGTGGATCAAGTTCGCCACGGCGAATCCGTCCGGTGGCGGACCATTAGTCGAAACCAAAAGTTGGATCTTGATCTTGCCGATGATGATTGGTGCCGCGCTCGGATTTGGAATGTCGGCGCCCGCATGGCTGGCGATCTTTGATTACGTCCAGGGCTCAGCGCGCGAAATGCAGCCCGCTGATGCCCATTGGCAGTGGATTGTTCCATGGCGCGCATTGCCTGGATTAATTCTCCCCTGTTGGACCGTTAAGTGGGCCGATTTTTCTACGCATTATCTTCCGCACACGGCGACCGAGCTGGCGGGTGGAGTGGCCGCGCCGGCGGCGCTGATCGCGGGATTCATCTGGCGACCGCGGATGCTGATCAGACGAATGAAATGGGAGCTCATTTTACTTTTGGTCGTGCTTTTACTTGCAATGATTCCAACCGCGGGCGTTTTTCGGTGGAGCTTTCGATGGCTGCCGCTCTTCCATCTCGTGCTCGCTATTTGTGCCGCGGAAGTGCTGAATGTGCGGCCAAACTCCCCCACTGGTTCGACAATAGTTCTGGCACTGATCGTCGTGACAATTCCGATGTCGATCTTCGGCCTGGCGGGTAACTATGGCCCGACGGTCACTTGGATTTATTTTCAGATCGCTGTCGTCTGGGCGCTTTACGAATTGTTTTTACCGCGGATGAGATTTCGCGATTGGGCTCCGCCGGTCGCTACATTTGCGATCCTGCTCGCGACTTATTTTTGTATTCCGTCGAATTGTGGCGTGCCGAAATACAGTCTCAGCCAGGAACTGCTCAATTCCGCGCCGCTCGATCCGCACCGATTGTATCTCAGCGTCTATCCGCCGGCGGAATCAACTTATCGGATCGAAAAGAAACCCGCCTCCGTTGGCCAACTCGTTAGGCCGGGCAGCACTTCAATGTGGGCCGGTCTCCATTTCCTCAACGGCTACAGTCCCATTCTTCCTGCCGGTATCGCGCGCGAATTCGATTTTCGAATTCATGGCGAGATCAATTCCCACGAGGCCGAATATCTCGTCTGGGCGCAGTCGAACTCGATTGGATTGCTGGCGCTGCTCGGTGTCGATGGCCTCGTTGTTGCGCGGGATTCGGGACTCGACCCGGCGCTCGGTCCGGATTGGGAATTCGTTACTTCAACCATGGAAGGCGCTGTCTATCATCGAATCGGCGCGCCGCTGGCGCGTGTTCGCTCGGTCACAGCGCTCGATTCCAAACCGAGCGAGCAATTTGCCGCGGCGACAGTTTCTGAGATCGACGATTCGCGAAATTACGTGACGGCAGAGGTCGATGTACCGAGTGGCAGCGCGCCTGCGCTTGTGATTTTTTCGCGGCCCTATTTCCGAGGTTACGAAGCGAGGCTGGGGAATCAAAAACTGCGCGTCGATTCTCACCGCAGCTTGTTTCCAATGGTCGAAGTCCCGGCCGGAGCGCACGGAAAGTTGATGCTCACTTATCGCCCGCGGTGGCTGATTTTCGGCGGTATATTGTCGATCTTCGCAGCCGCCATTTGGTTGCTGGGATTGCTTGCCGCGGCGCGCGCGTTCAAGACGCGAGCGTAAAGACCTGAACTGGTCCGTCGACTCCCTTCACCGGCTGTGGCGGCAATTCGCGCAAATTGGCCGATCGTTGCAACGCGTCGCGAGTGTCTTTGCTCAGAAGCAACGATGTGCTGAGCGTCTTGTTCAGCGCCTCGATGCGCGATGCCACGTTTACGGTGTTGCCAATCACCGTAAATTCCATGCGTTCGGGCGAACCAATGCTGCCGACAATGGCGGGCCCGGTATTGATGCCGATGCCGATCTGAATTGAATCCTCGCCGCGCGCGGCGCGTTCCGCATTCA
>WNGO01002854.1_pt1 | contig 16512 bp, 13 predicted proteins | sample 5400511 | NCBI WGS metagenome assembly WNGO01 (sample SAMN13153380, study PRJNA577476) | soil metagenome | isolation source: 20 cm soil or saprolite under Garry oak tree replicate 2 | place: USA:California | collected 2016-06-15 | reverse complement strand
CCGACGGCGATTGGAAGCTCTAACCCCAGGTCGCGCGCAGCGACCTGGGCCAGCTCGTGGTTGCCGCCATGGCCGTTGAGATAGAAGATCCGCCGGAATCCGCCGGCCGCCGCTGACCGACCGATATCCATCAGCACGGCATAGAGGGTCAGGCTGGTGATTGAAAGCGTTCCCCCGAACGGGACGTGATGCGCCGAACTGCCCAGAGGCACCGTTGGCGCCAGCACGATGGGAAACGAATCCCGCAACCCGAGCACAGCCCGCTCGGCGACTGCTTCCACGAGCATCGTGTCAGTCCCGGCCGGCAGGTGTGGCCCGTGCTGTTCTGTAGCACCGAGCGGAATGACCAGAAGGCTTTCTGGAGCAGCCTTGATCGCCTCCGACCGTGTCATTTCGACCAGGCGCACAATCTTCTCCCGCGACGGATCGCCTGGTCTCTGCCGACCTTCGGCGCGGTCAATCCCCATCTGGATCGTGGACGTCGAGCACCACGCTTTTGATCTGAGTCATGAACCGCATAGATTCCATTCCGCCGAGACGCCCGACCCCGCTGCCCTTGCCAGACCAACCCCCAAACGGTGTGCGCCCATCCCAATAAGCCGCCGACTCATTTACGTTCACCACCCCACACTCGAGCCTTTCTGCGCAGCGAAACGCCGCGTTCATGTTCGATGTGTACACGGATGCACACAGACCCAAGGTGCAGCTGTTGGCGATGGCAATGGCGTCCTCGAGGTCACGGACGACGATAACCGGGGCGATGGGTCCGAATGTCTCCTCGCGATTGGCCAGCGAGTCACGGCTCACATGATCCACAACCGTGGGCTGATAGTACAAATCTGTCGGCTGGGCCCCTGCCCGACTGCCTCCAAAAATGACGTCCGCACCGTGATCGACCGCATCACGGATATGGCTGTCCATCTTTGTGGCTACACCTTCATTGTTGAGCGGTCCCATGGTCGTGCCTTGGTGCAAGGGGTGGCCAAGCTTCACTCGCGACGCGCTCGATACAAGCCCATCTAGAACTTGGTCGTGAACTCCTTCCATCACAAGAATGCGTTCGCTGCTCTGACATATTTGTCCGGCATTGGTGAAGCAGCCAATCGCAGTCCCAGAAATTGCAGCCTCCAAGTTGGCATCGTCGAGGATGATTGTCGGTCCGTTTCCCCCCAGTTCCAGCAAGAGGGGCTTGGCCCCAGCATGCTTGGCGATCAAGTTGCCGGTGATGGTGCTGCCGGTGAACCCAACCGCCTGCGTGCCGGGGTTGGCGACGATCTCCTGACCGGGAACCCCACCTCCAAGTACCAGATTCACGGCGCCTTCTGGCAGACCAGCCTCCAAAAGGCACTCGACCAGTCGAGCCGCGATCATCGACGTTGTCGGCGCCGGCTTCCAAACGACAAAATTGCCCGCAGCCAAGGCAGCCGAGAGATACTCGCTCGGGATTCCGATCGGATAGTTCCATGGGGTCAGGACACCGACTACCCCGTGCGGCTGCCGCAGAGTAAAAATTCGCTTGCCGGAATCCGCCGATGGCAGCAAACTGGTCTCCAGCTTCGAAATGTATTCCGCTGCATCGCGGAAGAGTTGCGCTGCAAAGTTGATCTCATCACGGGCTTCGTGGAGAGGCTTGCCTTGCTCTATTGAGAGCTCCGGGGCGAGGGTTGCCTGGCGAGCGACGATGATCTCGGCTATCCGGTGGCATAAAGCCGCACGCTCCAGAATCGAGAGACGAGCGCCGGAGTAGCGGGCTCGGTTTGCCGCATCGACTGCTGCGCGTCCGTCGTCACGGGTGCCGTCGGAGACGACACCTATCACCTCGCCCGTCGCCGGGCTGACCTGTTCGAATGTTTTCCCGTCGGAGGCATCCGTCCACTGTCCATCTATGAACAGCTGTACCTCCCGTGGTCTGACGTGGGTATCTATCAACGTCCTCACCTCCGATAGTGGTCAACTTCAGCCCTTTCCCAGGGCGGCCACGAGGCCCCTGGTCAGGAAGCGTTGAAACGCGATGGCGAAGATCAGCGGAGGCCCCATCGCGAGTACCACGCTGGTCGCGATCAACGCCAAGCTCGCGTCAGGGTTTGTGGCGACCGAAGAAAGGACCACGGGCAGCGTTTGCGAGTTGATGGTCTGGGTCAGAAGCAACGCAAAAAGAAACTCGTTGTATGACGACATGAAGGCGAAGGCGCCTGCAGCAGCGAGCCCTGGCGCAGCCAGCGGTAAGACAATCCTGCGGAACAGCTGCAAGCGCCCGCATCCGTCGATCTGAGCTGCTTCCTCGATGTCAATGGGTAACGACATGATGTAGTCACGCAGAAACCAGATCGTGAAGGGCAACGAGAACGTCAGATAGACGAGTATCAGTCCGACATATGAATCGAGCAGGCCCAGCGCGCTGACGATCGCGTAGTAGGGAATCGCCACCGCGATGGCGGGCAGCAGCCGGCTGCCCAACAGAAAGTTGAAAACCAGCGATTTCCCTCTGAACTTGATGCGGGCGAACGTGTAGGCGGCGAGAGCTCCAAACGCAACGTTCACAAGAGCTACGGCGAGCGCGATGATTGCGCTGTTCATCAATGCGGCAGGGATCTCACGCGCCTCCTGCGAGATCCGGCTGCGAAGCGTTCCCCTGACATTGAGGCCTTGCGGAACCGCCCCCGTGAAGATGTACGCGAAGTTTGCGACCGTGGGCTCCTGAGGGAGCACGTGGCTTGGGCGTGTAAGCAGCTCGCTCTCGCCCTGGAAGCTGGAGTCGAGCATCCAGAGTATCGGTCCCAGGATGAACAGAAGCATCACCAGCGTTGCCGCCCATAGACCAGCTTGCCGCCGAAAAGCGCGACCGGTGATATAGCTGGTCATCGGCGCTCGTCCGAGCGGAGCACCCGAAGGTACAGAAGGATCACGCCGAGAAGAAGCAACGCGATGAGAAATGCCAGGGCAGCTCCGGTGCCCAGATCCAAGAATTTGAAGACCTCGGCGTACGCGTACCAGCTGATCAATGAGGTAGCGTCAGCCGGGCCGCCACCTGTCATCACGTAAACCAGGTCGAATGTTGTCGCTGCGACGATCGTTTCGTAGATCAGGACAATGACGATCGTGGGCCTGAGCAGCGGCAGGGTGATGCGTCGAAACGCAGCCACGCGCCCCGCACCATCGACCGCTGCCGCGCTGTAGAGGTCCGACGGGATGGTCTGCAGACCGGCCAAGAGGAAGATCGCCGCCAGCGGACCTTCGCGCCAGACGTGAGCAAGTGCCAGGCCCATCCTGGCCAGGGCTGGCTGACTTAACCATGGGATGTAGTCGTGGATGATTCCGAGTTGGAAGAGCGCCGAATTCAGAATCCCATAGTCCCCGTTTAGCATCCAGCGCCAGACGATTCCGCTTACCACGGCCGGCATTGCCCACGGCAGCAAGATCGCGACCCGAAGGATCCTTGCGCCGGCGAAGGCCTCATTGAGAAGCAGTGCAGCGAGCAGCCCAAAGACCATCACCGCCGGCACAGCCATGAGCATGAATACACCGGTGGAAACAAGCGACGAAGTCAGGTAATAGCTGTGGAGCGCATTGCTGAAGTTCTGAAAACCGACAAACGGATGACTGAGCGGATCAGTCAGAACCTCTTTGTGCAGGCTGAGGTACAGCGAATAGCCAATCGGGTAGAGACTGAAGGCCGCCATGATCAGCAGCACGGGAAGGAGAGTCAGGTAGGCGTAACCTGACTCTCGGCCTCCCACGAGTTGCCGGCGGCTGGCGGGTTGCCTCGACTCACCGGCCCCCGACTGGACCACGCTCAATCCTTAAAAGTCGATCAGCCTTGCTTCAAGCTCTTCCACTTGTCGGCCATCGCGGTCAGCGCCGTCGTCGTGCTCACCTGCTTGAGGTAAGCCTTCTGGAGCTCTGCTCGCGTGAAGACGTCCCACGAGGGGTAGTACTTGGTCAGACCTTCCTTGGAGCGGGCCAGCTGCTGATTTTGCCGCAGCATGTCCGGGTTGCCCCATGTGCTGAATGCTTTGCGCACGTCTGCGTCGTCCCAAAGCGACTTCCAACCGAAGCCCAAACCGTTTTCAACAGCCCAGCGCTTCACGACCGGGCTGATTGCACCGTCGGGTTTTCCGCCGAAATACTGTAAGAAGTCGTCCCCAAACTTGACGACGCTCGCATCCCTCTTGCTGAGTTGATCCGTGACCGCGTAAAAGCGCACATAGCCGACCGTGTTGTGCGTGTCGCCAGGCATCGGCGCCATCTTGAATTTGCCCGAGAAGGGACCCGAGCCACTCTTGTTCAGCTCCGCCTGGTTGTAGGTCTCCAGGATCGTGAATGTGTGTGCGCCCGATTCCATTGCCTTCACGACCGGAATCTCTTGCGATGTCAGAGAGGCTGGATCAAGGATCTTAGATGTGTTGAGGGCGCTCGAGACCCAGTCGATGGTCTTAGCCGCAGCTGAGCCAGAACGGTCGAACACTGGATTCAGGCTGTCGTCGAAAAGGTGGCCGTCGTTGAGTGAAAAGACCATCGACGTCCAGACCTCGATCGAGCCGGGGTCGTCCTGTGCGAACAGCAGGATGACGGGATAGTTGGCGATGCCTTTCGCCTTGACTTGCAGGGATTGCTGCGTGAGTTCGGCCCAGGTGGTTGGTGGCTGGGAGATCCCGGCCTTCTTGAGGTGATCCTCGTTGTATAGAAAGGCCCACGTGTCGGCGTAATAGGGAATTCCGTAATTTTTGCCCTGATACGTCATGCCTTGGATGACGTAGGGGAAATAGTCGCTCGTGTAAGCGTTGAGGTCGGGGTACTTCTGCTCAAGCGGCGAAAGCCAACCCGCGGCTGCCCACTCGGAAAGCCAATGGTCAGAGCTATAGCAGACATCGGTTGGCGTCTTCGCGGCAAATCGCGCGACCATGGTGTCGTGGTAATTGGTCCACGCGAAGTCCTGGAAGTTAACGTGGAGGCCCGAGACCTTGGCCTCCAGCTTCTTGATGTTGTCCTTGATGGTCTCAACGCCGTACGACCAGACAACGAAGGTCAGGTCGGCTGCAGAGGTGCCCTGGCTCCCAGACGTGCACGCTTCCAAAAGAGCGACGGCGCCTGACATGGAAAGCCCGAGCGCCACCGCCCCTTGCAGAAAACCCCGGCGGCTGACCCGGCCGGTCCTCACGCCGTCAACAAGTGTCTCAATGCTCAACATTCTTGAAACCCTCCCGACATGAACTGATTAGACGGTCCCGATCTCCACTACTTCTCGAGTCCTACCCCCAACCAAATAGCCGAGCACGCCCGAGATGGCCCGCGCAACATTCACGACCTCGGTCACGAGACCCTCGGTCAGCATCGGCTCAATCCTTTGTGCAGGCCCAGAAACGCTCATCGCCGCAATTACCGCTCCCGCATGGTTTCGGATCGGCGCCGCGACGCAGCGAACCTCCGGCTCGTGCTCGCCCAAATCCAAGGCATAGCCCTGGTCACTCACTCGAGCCAACAGTGCTCGCAAGGCCTTGGGATCGACGACCGTGCGGGCAGTCGGCGCTTCAAGCGGCCCTTTGAGTATCTCCTCGGTCGCCTCCGGATTGAATGCCAGCAGGACCCGACCGAGTGCGGTGCAGTGAGCCGGCACCGTGCGCCCGACACGTGAGCTCATCAGCCCAATCGCATGAAGCCCTTCGAGCTTTTCCAGGTAAATGATGTGCCTGCCGTCAAGCGCGGCCAGATGAACCGTCTCGCGGGTTCGATTACGCAACTCATCCATCAACGGCGCTGCTTTGACCCGCACATCCAGTTGACCCAAGGCGACGCCGGCCATGCGAATCGCCGACAACCCAAGTCGGTACGCGTTGCCTTCACGACCAGGCTCCAGGTAGCCACGGGCGACGAGGTTGGCCATCAGCCGGTATGCCGTGCTCGGCGTCAGTCCGGTGGCTTCACACACCTGCATCAAGGTCAGGTTGGGACCGGCGTCGATGAACGCATCGAGAACGGCAAGAACCCGTTCCACAGACCGGGTGCGATAAGCGTTCGTTTTCATCTGATGAAAATCGCAATCACCACCTGAGAAGAACTCCAAAGTTATGAACCATTCACCATCGGCTGTCAAGGCCTCGCCCCTGCGGGTTACCAGGGGAGCCCCTGGAGGTGGTGCTGATCTCCGACACGGAGATTTGGCTTTAAGATCCCGCTTGGCCTTCCGAAGCGACTTGGCGATGGACCAACTCGGAGGCACCACGCGATGAAGGGGTTCTCGCTTGCGAGCGAGCAGTCACCTCCAACCTTGACGCGAAACGTGCAACTCTGACCGCCTTCGATCGCGTCGCGACAAAGACAACGCCCGATCGGCATGTCCGCCGGGCGCCGCGGCCCGTTTAATGCGCCGCGATCGCGGCGTCAGCGCGGTGACCGAGATGCCAGGTAGCCGACCAGCGACTGGATGACCTGCGGGCTCGCCTGCTCGGCGCTGCCGAAATTTGTCTTTCTCGTCTAGCCGAAGTAGCATGAAGCGAACGCGTCGGAACCAATGGCGTGGGGGGCTACCGGGATCCGTCGTCAAAACGCAGCGAACAACCGCGTCTACGCACGGCCGTCTCTCCTCCGGGCTCCACGTCAAGGTGTTGGTAGGAGGGTCTCATGCAGCTACGTATGAAGTCGCGACGGCTGTCGCTGGCTGTGCTCTGTGTTGCAGGATTGACAATTCTCGCGGGGCCAAATGCGAGCGCGACCGCATCAGCCAAGGCCCCCACACCAGCTGAGTGCGATGCCCGGGCAAATGACACCCCGAGCAAGCTCTTGCCCTGCATCCAGAAGGACGATCTCTGGAATCACATGACGCAGTTCCAGGCGATCGCTGATGCCAACCCAGGCCCCGACGGGATGCCGTCCCGAAACTCGGGTGAACCCGGCTATAAGGCGTCGGCGGACTATGTCGCGGCGTTGATGACCGCCGCCGGCTACAACGTCACCATCCAGTCATACAAATTCACCTACTTCGCGTACACAGCTACGCCGACGCTGAAAGAGGTTTCACCAACACTTCACGACTACGGAGTGGTCGATGAATGGAACCCCGGGCAGAGTACGGGTACGGCAAATGCTGCCCTGCAGCCGGCTGGCGGCATCATCATCCCGCCCACGCCAACCTCCAGCTCCACGAGCGGCTGCACAATGGCTGACTTTGCCGGTTTCGTTGCAGGCAACATCGCACTGATTCAGCGCGGTGGGTGCAACTTTGGCGTGAAGGTCCTCAACGCCAAGGCCGCAGGCGCATCTGGTGTGATCATCTTCAATGAGGGCAATCCCGGCCGCATGGGCGTGCTGGCAGGCAGTCTGGTCGACGCCGCCGGGAACCCGATCGTGCCGACGATCCCGGTGGCGTTCACGTCCTTCGCCATCGGCTCCAGCCTCCTCACGCAGTATCAACAGGGGGCGGCGCCGGTGATGAACATCAGTATTCAGGCGATCGTCAACCCGAACGCTGATGACTACAACGTGATCGCGGAGTCAAAGGGCGGCGACAAGAACCATGTCGTGGTCGTCGATGCGCACCTGGATGCGATTTATGGTGCGGGAATGCTGGACAACGCTTCCGGTTCGGCAACGATCCTCGACATCGCCTTGAAGATGAAGAACGTGAACCCGGTGAACAAACTCCGGTTCATCTGGTTTGGCGGCGAGGAGCTCGGCCTTTTGGGCTCGTCCTTCTACGTCAACAATCTGAGCTCGAACGAATTGAGTCACATCGGTTATGACCTCGATGCGGACGTCACGGCCACGCCGAACTACCTCATCGGGGTCCTCGATCCGGCGGCGCCCGACCTTTTCGGACGTACCGTTACAAGCACGTTTCCGAACCGTGTGTACAAATCCTCGACGATCGCCCGAGATCAAGGAATCGCCTACTTTGACTCCGTCGGGCTCAACCACGAGCTCTTGTCGCCGGTCGGAACCGACGCGTTCAGCTTCAACGCGGTCGGCATTCCGGCCAGTGGCCTACTGACAGGTCAGGACTGCTGCAAGAGCCAGGAGGAAGTCAATCTGTTTGGCGGTCAGCTCGGCAATTACGAAGGCAACATCCCCAGTTTCGATGGAGGATGTGTCGATAACCCATTCCGTTGGTGCGACAACTTGAGCAACAACGATCCAAACGTACTCACGTTCATGTCCAAGGCGTTTGCCACCATGGTGGTCCAGATGGCCTTTGATACGAAGGTGATGTCCTCCAGCAACAACGTGGTCTACAAGAAGAAGCTGCCGATCTCTGGGGAAGTCGGCCGTCGGTTCGTGGCCGCATAAGTCGGTAGGCTGCACCAGATCTTTGCCACGGCAGGGGACATGTGTCCCCTGCCGTACGGGCCCAGGCAAGTGGGCCTTCGTGCAGACCTGCTCGTTTTTTCCCGCGGATTACTGCAGGAGCGATTGGCAGGACTCGCCTGATGCGTTTCAAAGGCCTAGTAATTCCTTGATTGGCATCTGACGTCCCTCAGCGAGGGCGGAGGTCAGGCCGGCCGCCTGAAGCTCGTGCTCCAACTCCACACGCAGGCCGTCGTCCTCCGGCAGCGCCCGGCGACGCGCCACGTCGACGCGTTCGGCGGCGGCATCCGCGGCACCGAGAACCGTGGCGGCATGCCTCAATCGGCCGGCCGAATGATCCCACCGCGCAATAAATCGCAGAGCCGATACCAGCGCGAGCGGATCCCCAACGGCATCGGCAATAAAGGCGCACTCAGTCAGATGGCGCAGGGCCAGCTCATGGTCGCCATCGGCTGCGGCCGCACGGCCGATGCCAAGCAGGCAGCGGGCGACGCAGCGCCGGTCGCCGATGCGGCGGAACCCGTCGAGGAGCCTGATGAACTGCGGTCCAGCCGCTGCGTCGCCTGAGCGCAACTGGTCAAGGCGGGCGCGAAACAGCGCGGCATGCAGCAGCTCGTGGTGATTTCCGGTGCGCTCCGCCAGTTTGTGGGCTTCGGCAAGCCAGGCCTCCGCTTCGTCAAGCCGGCTGCCGATGTTGATGTTCAAACCCGCCATCTGGATCAAGCAGTTGGCGCGCTTGACGTCGTCATGCAGCCGGCCGAACAGATCCGCGGCCAGGGCGATTGACCCGATCCCCTCGCCCGACCTCTCGTGCTCTCCCACGCCGAGAACCTCCAGCGCCAGAGCCCGGTGCCATTGATCGTCGAGGCGATCGAACCTGGCCGCGGCTTCTCTGAGGTGCGCCACTGCGGGCTCGGGATTCCCCGAGTACCTGAGCGCCCAACCGAGGGACAGTTCGGCCAAGGCAAGGCCACGTTCGTCGCGGCGAGCCGACTCCTGGTAGAAGTCCTGCGCGATGGAGACCGCGCGCCTCGCGTCCTGGTGGCTAAGCACTATGACAGCGGTCGCCACCGCCTGCGGCTGAATGCCTCCGCTGGGGAAGGGCTGCTCGAGCAACGCTTCGAGCCAATCAATCAGCTCACCGCGCATACCGAGAATGTCCCAGCCTGTGCCCACGCCCGCGACGAACCCCCACGCAGAGGCGGTGTCCTGACGGTCGAGGGCCCACTGCATCGCAGCCCGCAGGTCGGCCCAGCGGCGGTCGAACCAGCTCAGCGCGGCCAGCTGATCCCCGCCCTGGAGATCGGCGAGCGCTGCCGGGCCGTGGCCGAGGTGATAGAGGGCGTGGCGCTCGCGGGCCTGCTCCTCCTCTCCACGCATGGCCAGCTGCGCACGGGCGAAGTCCCGAATGCTCTCCAGCATTCGATAGGCCGTGGACTGGCCACGCCGGCTGGCTGAGATCAGAGACCTGTCCAGCAACCGAGGGAAGAGGCGCGCAAGGTCCGCCCGCTGCAGGGGCGGAAAGGCGGCGATCTCGGCCGCGGTGTCGTAGTCGAACTCGGCGGGAAACACCGCGCATCGTTCGAGCAGCATGCGTTCCACGTCGTCCAGCTGCTGGTAGCTCCACCGAAGCGCTCCTTCGAGCGTGAGGTGCCGCTCCGGCGCCCCGGGCGACGCATCGGTGAGCAAGGCGAACCGGTCCTCGAGGCGAAGCAGCAATTCCGCGGGAGAGAAAACTCGAACCCGGGGAGCCGCCAGCTCGATCGCCAGCGGCAGTCCGTCGAGCCGCCGGCACAACTCCGCGACGTCGCGCGCGTTGTCCGCGGTGACGGTGAAACCTGGCGACGCCGTCGCCGCACGGTCCGCGAACAGCTGTGCCGAGGGGGCGGCCAGCACGGCGTCTGGATCGTCTACATCCGGGGGAAGAGGAAGTGGCGCGAGCTGATACACGACCTCTCCCGCGACGCCCAACGGGGAACGACTGGTGGCTAGCACCCGAAGCTGCGAGGTGGAGGACAGCAACTCCGCGAGGAGCGCAGCCGTAGGTTCGGCGACGTGTTCGCAGTTGTCGACCAGCAACCACTGCGGGCCCGCCGCCAGCGCCTCGCGCAGCGCGCTGCGCAGCCGCGCCTCCGGAGCGACAAGGCTCAGCGCGTCGGCGAAGAGCCGGAGCACGCTCCCGCTGGCGGTGGCGACGGCGAGGTCGATGAGGACCGCCGCCGGAAGAGAATCCAACACCGCGGCCACCTGCAGCGCGAGACGTGTCTTCCCGGCGCCTGCAGGACCGATCAAGGTCACCATCCGCTGAGACGACACCAGCCGGGCAAGGTCCTCGATCTCCCCGATGCGCCCGACAAACGAGGACACGGGCCGCGGCAGCGAGGCGCGAGCTCGCAAGCGATCGCGGAACCGCGCGCCCGCCTCGACCAGCGCCTGGCGGTTGGGCGCACTCAACTTGCCCAGCAGTGACGACACGTGGCTCTCCACGGTGCGTTCAGATACGTGCAGGCTCTCGGCGATCTCTTTGTTATGAAGGCGATCCGCCACCAACCAGAAGATCTCGAGCTCCCGCCGCGTCACCCCGGCCGCGCGCAGTGACTCAGGAACGACCTCAGATTTTGGCCCCACCTGGCAAATTATGGTTCGGGCCACGGAGGTGACCTCAGATTTTGGCCCCACCTGGCAAATTATGGTTCGGACCACGGAGGTGAAATTCCGTGCTCAGCACTGATGCGCCCGCCAACGGCTCCTTGTTCAATCGAGGTGCCAGCAAAACGCAAAGTGCAATTCAGGGAGTGAGTTATGAGCACGTCCGTTCAGCAGCTCGTGGCGCAAGCCAAGAGTCAGATCCGCAACCTGCCCGTCGCCGAGTTCGCCAGCCAGATCGACAACGACGGCGTGACGTTGGTCGACATTCGCGAGGCCGATGAGGTCAATCGCGATGGCGCCATTCCAGGCGCGATCCAGGCCCCTCGCGGGATGCTGGAGTTCTGGGCCGATCCGACAAGCCCGTATCACAGGGCCGAGTTCGACCCTTCCCGCCCCACGCTCCTCTACTGCGCCTCGGGAGGGCGCTCGGCGCTCGGGGTCCAGGCGCTGCAAGGCCTTGGTTACACCGATGTCGCCCACCTAGATGGCGGGCTGAAGGCATGGAAAGAGCAGGGCCGCCCGGTGACCCGCCAGACGCCATGAGGCTCGCCGAATCCACCGCATTGGGCGAACTATTCGCGAGAGCAATCGCCGCGAAGGACCGCGAGGGACTGTACGACATGCTGGCCGATCCGATCGACTTCCGAGCTTTGACGCCGCTGCGCGCCTGGGAGGCGACAACACCAGAGCAGGTGGTCGACCAGATCATCCTGGGCAGGTGGTTCGATCCGGGCGACCACATCCAGGAGGTGCGCTCCGTGACAACGGCTGACCTCGGCGTCCGACAGCACGTCGCCTACCGAATGCGAGTCCACAACGCGCACGGAGAGTTCGTGGTCGAGCAGCAAGGCTATTACAGGGTCAACCAGGGCAGGATCGACTGGCTGCGAATTTTGTGCTCGGGCTACCTGCCTTTTGAGGCGGCCCTAGAGTCGGCGAACGACTCTTCCGAGGCGGGCGAGATCACATCATGCCATCTCGGCCTCGCGCGCTAGGGCATGCGGGAAGGGGGGCGGCAGCCGCAGGCTGCCGCCCTGTTCATGACGAGTACACGAGGCGCCGCGCGGGCGACGACGATACCCGATTGCCGCCGGCGTCGCGTCGTGCTCTGACCTCAGGTATCCGCGCGTTTCCGGGAACGCGTGATCCGGCGGGTCGGATCTAGGTCAGCCCAGCGTCACCGGTCTGCCGGCGCAACGTCCAAAACCTTTGCCCAGCGTGATGCCTGCTCCAAAACGCTGTGGTGGTCCTCCACCATCCGCTCGCGCCGCGGAAGCGGATACACGATCGGGTAGACGCCGTTGTCGAAAAGCCACTGTATCCGGGCAGCGTTCTTCTCGGGCGTTCCGACGAGACAGAACTTGCCGAGCAGCGCATCCGAAACCAGCTCTGTGGCCCGATCGAAGTCGCGCTCTTCCCACATGGCCTTGACCTTCCGAGCATCAGCGCCAAGGCCGCAGATGTCGGCGATGTGCAGGTAGTGCTCGGACGCGCAATAGAAGGCGATCCCCCGGCGGGCCGCGAAGATTGCGGCGTCGTCGGTGGGGTCGACGCAGCTCATGAGCAGCGTGGCGATCTGGACCTCGCCCGGATCACGGCCGGCCGACTCCGCGCCGTGCTTGATCAGCCCGCGGTACTCGGTCAGCGATTCGTCGGTGAGCCAGTTGGCGATCACGCCATCCGCGACCTCGGCGGCGGTGCCCACCATCTTCGGGCCCAAGCCCGCCAGCCAGATCGGCGGCGCCTCCGGGCCGATCGGTCCCTCCCGCAGGTGGAAGTCTTTGGGCTTGAACCACTGGCCTTCGTAGGAGAACTTCTTCTGCGTGAGGAGCCCGCGGACGATCGCCACTGTCTCCTTCGCTCGCGCCAGCGGTTTCTCGACCACTATGCCGTGGCCCCGCTGCATGAAGCCGATGCCGCCCGCGCCCAGCCCGAACGGGCCGAATCGGCCGGCGGACAGGTCGTGGATGCTGCGAGCGCTCATGGCGAGCAGCGTCGGCGTGCGTGAATAGAAGTTGACGATCGCGGTGCCGAGGCTGATGGTCTTCGTCGCCCGCGCCAGCACGGCGAGCACAGCGAAAGCGTCCTTGCCTGACTCCTCGGTGGTGCAGAACGCGGAGTAGCCGAGCCGCTCCGCCTCCTGCACCCAGGCGATCAGCTCGTCCCAGGAGAGGTCGCCGGTGTGGCAGGTGAAGCCGAGTTTTCGCCCCGTCCAGCGCGCATCCAAAGTAGTTAACTAGTGTACTATATTTGGCAATGGCGCGGCGCAATCTCCACGCTCCCGTCCGGGCTTCATCGGCGCTTCAGCGCGAGTTTCCTCAGATGGATCGCCGCGCGACCGAGGTGCTGATCAACCTCATCCGCACTGACAGCCTCGTCACCACCGCCCTGACCCGTCGCTTTCGCCTGCATGGGCTATCGCTGTCCGGCTTCAACGCGCTCGTGATCCTCCGCCAAGCCCGCGACGGCGTTAACCCGCACGAGATCGCGGACCGCCTGCTGGTGACGCGTGCAGCCGTGACGGCCATCCTCGATACGCTCGAGGCGAAGGGCCTCGTGCGCCGCGATCGCAGCGGCGCGCACTTTGCGGCTGAGCGCGCGATGGCGTCGGTGCTCGGCGCCAACGAAAAGGAGCTGCTGATCTCGCTGCTCGGCCGGCTCCAGCTGCACCTGGCGGCGCAGCCAGACGACGCCACCATCGCGGAATGAGCAGCCTGGCGGGCGTCACGCCCTTCCCGCCGGAGTTCGCCGCCCGGTATCGAGCGCGCGGCTACTGGGAGGACGTCCCGCTCGGGCGCTTCTATGCCGGTGTCTTCGCCTCCCACGGCGACCGGGTGGCGATGGTCAGCGGCGCCGAGCGCGTCACCTACTCTCAGCTCTCGGAGCGGGTCGACCGCCTCGCGCTGCACCTGCTGGACCTTGGCGTCGTGCCGCTCGATCGCTGGGTCGTCCAGCTACCCAACATCCCTGAGTTCGTCTACCTGTATTTCGCGCTCGAGCGACTCGGCGCGATCCCGATCATGGCCCTGGCAGGACACCGCTGGAACGAGATCAACGCCTTCTTCGAGCTGTCAGAAGCGACCGGCTACGCCGTCGCGGAGACGCTGGGTGACTTCGACTCGAGGCCGTTGATTGCGCAGATCCGCGAGGCCCATCCGGGAGTGCGCGCCGTCCTCGGCGCCGAGACGATTCGGGAGTTGCTGCGCAACAAGCCGACGCTGGATCCTCGACTCCTCGACACCGTCGAGGTCGATCCCGACGAACCTTGCATCCTTCAGCTGTCGGGAGGCACTACTGGCGTGCCCAAGCTGATCCCGCGCACGAACAACGATTACGTCTACAACACAAAGGCGGCCGTCGCGGTGAACGACGTGCACGCCGATGACTGCCTGCTGGTCGCGCTGCCGATCGCACACAACTTTCCGCTCGCATGCCCGGGGATCAGCGGCTTTTTCTGGAAAGGAGCGCGCGCGGTGCTGACGGAGTCGCCGCGCGCCGACGATGTCCTGCCGTTCATCGAGCGCGAGCGCATCACGCACCTCGAGCTCGTCCCGGCCCTGCTGATCCGCTACATCAACACGCCCGGCGTAAACGAGCGCGACCTGTCCTCGGTCCGCGTGATCAACACAGGCGGCCAGAAGCTGCAGCCCGAGGTCAAGCGCCGCGCCGAATCGGTGTTTCCGAACGCGACGGTGCAGGAGGTGTTTGGCATGGCCGAGGGCCTGCTGATGTTCGTGCGCCTCGACGACACCGAGGAAGTCCGGTTCGAGACGGCCGGCCGGCCCGTTTGTGAGGACGACGAGATCCTGATCGTCGACGACGATCGCAGTCCCGTGCCCGACGGCGAGGTCGGTGAGCTGCTGGTCCGCGGGCCGTACACACTGCGCGGTTACTACAACGTGCCCGAGTACAACGCGCGCACGTTCACGCCGGAGGGCTTCTACTGCTCCGGCGACCTGATGCGAAGGCACCCGTCGGGCAACTACATAGTCGAGGGGCGTAAGAAGGACCTGATCAACCGCGGCGGGGAGAAGATCAGCGCGGAGGAGATCGAGAACCTCATCCTCTCGCACCCCGCCGTGCTGAACGTGGCCTGCGTGCCGATGCCCGACCCCGTGCTGGGCGAGCGGATGTGCGCGTTCGTCATCCCCAAGCCGGGACGAACGTTGACGCTGCAGGAGCTGACATCCTTCCTCACCGGGAAGGGGCTCGCGAAGTTCAAGCTGCCCGAGCGGCTGGAGCTGACCGACGACCTTCCGCTGTCGAAATTCGGCAAGGTGGCCAAGAACGTGCTGACGAAACAGGTCGCGGAGAAGATCCAGACCGCTATTTAGTCGATCTTCAGCAACACCCGCCCGAAGTTCTTCTCGGCCTCGACGTATCGGTGGGCGTCGCCAACGTCGTCCAGCGGGAAAGTCCTGTCGACCAGCGTCTCGAGACCGTTTCCGGCCAGCTCCCAGAAACCGTCGAGCGCCTTCTGCGTGTGAGTCCTGATGCCGACGATCGACTGGCTCTTCAAGTACAGCGAGCGCAGGTCGAGCGGGACAGGCTCGGCGACCTGCGCGCCCGAGCTGACGATCACACCGAGCCGCCCGAGCACGGCGCTCACCTTGGGGAACATCGTCGCGGACGATGTGTTGTCGATCGCGAACGCGACTCCCTGCCCGCTCGTGAGCTCGCCGACCTGGTTCGCGAATGCTTCGTCGTCGGTGTCAAGCACGGCATCGAAGCCGCGCTTCCGCAGCATCTCGCGCTTCCAGTCCTTGCGTGAGGTCGTGATGACTCGCGCGCCCAGCGCCTTGGCCACCAGCGAGGTGACGAGCCCGAGGCCCGACGCGGCGGCCGTGACCAGCACCCAGTCGCCCGGCTTGAGGCCCACGACCGAGAACTGGGTGAAGGCGACCGGGCCGCTCAGCGCCATCGCGGCCGCCTGCTCGTAGCTGACCGCGTCCGGGATTCGCCGCACCACCTTGGCCGGCACCGAGACCAGTTCGGCGTACGAGCCAGGACGGTGGACGCCGATGAGCTCGGCGCTGGGACATCCGTAGTCGCGCCCAGCCTGGCACGCGGGGCACTTGCCACAGGCGACGAACGGCGAAACCGCGACCCGATCGCCGGCCTTGAGACCGCCAACACCCTCACCCACCTCGACCACCTCGCCCGCGAAGTCGGCGCCGAGGATGTGAGGAAACGCGAGCCGCGCGAACGGGTTGCGGCCCGCGCGCGTGCCAATGTCGAGCAGGCCGCCCACGCGCACTGCGTGGACGCGCACAAGCACCTCACCTTCGGCCGGGTTGGGCGGGGCGGCGTCCTCGATCCTCAGCACATCGGCCGGGCCGAACTCATAGATGACAGCTGCCTTCATGACGTCTCCACCACCACCGGGTTGGTGAGCCGGCCGAAGTCGGCGATCTCCATCTCGACGATATCGCCCGGCCGCAGGAACTCGCCGCGCGGGAGGCCGACCCCGTCGGGGGTGCCGGTGGCGATCACATCGCCCGGTTCCAATGTGACCAGGTCACTTGCAGCGGCAATCAGGGCCGCCACTCCCACCACCATGTCGGA
>WNGO01004616.1_pt1 | contig 16516 bp, 18 predicted proteins | sample 5400511 | NCBI WGS metagenome assembly WNGO01 (sample SAMN13153380, study PRJNA577476) | soil metagenome | isolation source: 20 cm soil or saprolite under Garry oak tree replicate 2 | place: USA:California | collected 2016-06-15 | reverse complement strand
TGACCGAGGCGATGAAGCGGCTGGAACAGAGAATTGCTTGTGCAGCAGATGTGCAGCAGGTTTCGGTCAACTGATCGCTAAGCTATTGAAAGTATGGAGCCGAGGGCGAGAGTTGAACTCGCGACCTGCCGATTACGAAATGGATATTTTTACTGCAAGTTGTTTCCTATGAGTCCCGACTGTTTCGCCTTAGTTCCGCTACGTACCTACTAGTCCGCCGTCCAGTTTGCAACGCAACTTACAACGTCTTTCCAAGTAACAACGGAGCGCGCCGCTGTTTGCCGCAGAGACGCGCCCCTAACCCACAAAGGAGGGTCAGCTCCCATGCAGGATCCGAATAATTTATCACCACAACAAAGAAGTGCGCTCGAATCCACCTACATTTTCCTCTCCGGTGCGATTCCGTTTCTTGCAGGAATCGACTCGAGAGTCGAGGCGGATGAAAAACTCATCGCGGCGAATCTCCGCGAATTAGGTTATGTCTGCCAGCAGAAGCTCCTCGAAGCATTCCCCGAATTGCTCACTTGGGTTGTGGAGGAATGGACGCAGCGCGGGGGTGGCCAATGAGGGCACTTCTACATTGGATGATTGGGAAGGTAGCGCCGCCAGACGTAACGAAGATTCCTCGAATGGAAGCTAGTGCCGTTGCTACTTCTGTGCTCCTCAACGGTCCGTGCTCAGTCGAACGCGATGCTTGGCGCAAGTTCTACGCCGCGTCATGGATTACAGACGACAGAAGGATGCGTGCCGTCCGCGGCGCCCTGTGGCACCGGGAAGAGAGGCTGCGATGACTAAGGCTATCGAAAAGAAAACGGCAGGGATCCTGCCGCCTTCGGTAAACCCACTGCCCCTTGCAGCTCCTACGGTCTCGCCTACGGGGCGGACCATGGAGAGAATGCCGGACCTGGACTTTCTGCTAAAGCATTCTCACGCGACGCTCTGCGAGCTAGAGCTAGCCAGCCTCAGCCGTTCATCGAATGCCCTTAAAGCCGCCCGGCTTGAGATGGACGAGGCTGTGGCGCAGCGGGAAGTGGCAGGCGTGGTCCGATGGTTACTCGAGCACCGCGAAGAGTTACTAGAGGCTGCTAGGCGCGCGATTCTCCCCGCAAAGGGCGGAGAAGTGTTTGAGCCTGATGGCAAGCTCGACGAAGTTCTGACACGGGCCAAGGAAGAAGTTCGCGACTACGGCCGTAGTCAGGAAGAGACCAAAGACGGCCCGATGCCGAGCCCTTGGCTTGTCCGGCAACGAACGTACTTAACTGAGCAGGAGCGCAGGGCTGGCCGTAGTGCTATCGAGAAGCGTTGCCGCGAAAAGCATATCGGCAAAGGCCTCTGCGAGAAGTGCTCTCAGCCGCTGGCCCACCATTCCGTCCGTGAGTGTGATGTGCATCTCGAAATTCATCGTCAGAGGAACGCCCGGGACAGGGAGAAGAAAGGAATCGAGCCCGGCACGCAAGGCCGGCAACCTGGCACCCTCAAGGCCCTCAAGGAAGCCAACGAGAAGCGGAAACGCGGGAGCAAGTAGGGATTGAAATTCAGTAGAGGCAGGAGACAGGATTCTACATCTTGTTTGTTAATCCAATTGAGTCCTCAATCGGTTTTTAGTGGGGATTCGCTGACGGCGAAGAGGGTTCCGGTTTTCTTGGTCTGCTTGAGCGCAGTAAAGGAAGAGAGTTGTTGCCCATATTCAGACTCTTCCCGTTGCGGGCCTGCAAGTCCAAGTGAGCGTTTCGATTCTTCTATGGGAATGCTGTTTCGTTCGACAGGTGCAAGAGACTTTGATTCCATAGGTCACTCCAAGAGACGAAAGCTTTCCTGTTTATAAGTTACCACACCAAGCTTCGCTCGACCTCCTACGACGGGATGTGTTGATGTGAAACGGTAATGCTGAATGACCAACTGAACGAGAAACCGCACGTAGTCAATCCCGGTCTGAATAGGCATAGAGTCCAGCATAATCCTATACGCATACTTGTCTCGAATAGGGGCATAGGCGTCGATCTCTTCTTGTGTCATAGCTCGCCCTAGCAAACCCTCTACGTATGCGGAAGTTTCAACCAGAAGGTTTCTGTCCATCCCGTATAAATATCTTTCAATCGGTCCAAAAGTGGCGAACCACGCAACTAGAAACTCCCCTGGAGCACAGACTCTGCGCGCTGAATTTGCAGCTGCGTGTAACGGTAGCTGAATTTCCCATGCCTCCGACAAAAACTCATTAGGTGAAAATCCGCCGACTAGTATTCCAAGAGTCCCCTTCTGATCTGCGGCAATCTGGTCAAATGGCATGCCATACAGCGCTTCCGCGAAGCGGACATACACTCCCATAAAGAAAACTCGAAGCTGTTCGACCACTTCCTGAATTGGTAGGTTCCCAATATCTGGGTGTGTAAGCTCAAACTCTCGAATGAAGCTCCCTATGCTCCTTCCCTCTAATCCGCCAAGCCCATATGTGGCAACGCCAATCTTGGCGGCCAATTGGAATAGCTTTTCTCCGTCGTCGAAAACCTTCCGAATGCCCCCCGCGTCCGCAACAGTGATAGCGCTATCCACGCCAATAATTAATCCATCTGACAGATTGCACAGAACTGCAACACTCATGGCCCGAAACACTAGCACAGAGCACGGATTCCGCCTAACCTCTGTCACTGGCAACCGAGCGCTCCGATGGCGCTCCCGCTTTATCGCGCAAAACAACTGAAAATAACGTTGTCGCTGTTCGTCCAGTTCGTTGCCGCGAACGTAGTGCCGAAGTTCGTTAGTGTGGCGCTAGTCGTAGTGTTGGCAGTCTGTAGCACTAAGCCTGCGCGAGTCTGGTTTGACGCGAAGCAGTTCCACCCCGCCGTTGACGTTGGCAGACCAATCACACCAGTACTTCCGGCAGTTCCCACACCAATGTTCACATTACAGGATGCCGGGCCGTTGCAAGATACTCCAATGGTTCCCGCATTGAATCCGGAGCTTATCGTAGGTGCTGTCTGTGAAATCAGGAGCTTGTTTCCCAAACTTAGTTGCTGGAAGTTAGACGCACCTAGCACGTAGGCCGCAACGTTGCCCGATGCATCGCAGGGAACTGTCACGTTCAAAAAATGATCATTTACGCAATTTGGACTGCCGCCCGCCACTTGCTGCATGCCGTAAATATGGACAGACACGTTGGCAGAGCTAACGACATCGACACAATATGCCGTGCTAGTTCCGCTGTTGTTGCAAGTGATGCCGAAGAAATCCACCGGCCCGCCCGTGCTGGTCACAGACACGTCCGCCGTGGTGTTGTCCGTTTGTGATCCGGAAATGTAGGTATTAAAAAACCGCACCGCCCGCCCGTTGTTGATCGTGCTTACCGATATCGCGTTCTGTCCGGTCCCCGGAAAGTCGGCGCTCAGGTCATAAAACGCCACTTCTGCCGTGACGGTGTTCAGGTTTACGACTAATGGCTTGCTGCCTGCCACTCCATTCCCGTTTACCGTCAAGCCGTGAAAAGCAGTACCGCAACAAACCAAACCGTGAATGTTCGCACCTACAGTCCCGTAGGCTGCGACTGTGATGTCCCTGAAATCGGAGTCATCGAACGTCGCCTGAACGTTCAGGGTGCCATTTGCCACCGTCGCGCCGTTGTAGTTTGCGAGCTGGAATCCCTCGGCGCGCACGTAAGAGCCGTTTCCGGTCGGCGCCGCTTCCGTACACAACAAAGAATCCATGTTGTTCGACACCGCGCCAGCAGCAACGACCATCGCACTCGAGCCGCCCGTTCCCGGCCCGATAATGCTGGATTGACTGAAAAGTTTTAGCGCGCATGAAGTTCCGTTTGTTATGCCGGTAACCGTCCATGTTGCGCCTTGCGGAAGGATCAAGGTTACTGGCTTCTGCGCATGGTTCCCTACGTCTATCTCTTGACTTATGACTTGCGCTCCATAGAGTCCGCTGGCATCACACTTGCCGCCCCCGTTTGCGATTACCTGAGCGATGCAAGCATTCACCTTCACGGAAGCATCTGCCCCCGAGAACTGGTCCGCGAACTGATAGCCCCCGCCAGCCAATGAACTAGGGTTCGCTGGGAGCGTTAGGCTGAACAATTTGCCCGTCACACGTGCAGCCGTGATGGAGTAGGTATAGTTGCCGGCCGGCGCCCACCAGCCGAAGTTACCGTTTGAATCTGCCGTGACAACCGATCCGGTGATTTGCTGCGTCAAAGCCTGATCGGTGTAAATCGGAGTGATTGGCGTGCATGGTGTCCCCGTCCCCGCCGAAGTGCAGACCGTGATCACGGCCCCTGCAATGGGAGCGCGCAAGCCTTGCACTACGCGGTCAGCAACGGAGTCAAACCGGCTGCCCTGAGCAAACACGTTCCCAGCGCAGCCGAGCATTAGGAACAACGCAACAGCCAGGGCAAGGGGGTGATGCGAGAGAGGCACTTTTCGCGCCTGCAAGTCCTTTGTTTTAAGTAGGCTGCTGACAGGTTTTTTCCACACTGAGACGTTGCGATACTCCCGCTGCTGGCTGGTCTTTGCAGCACGGCATTCTTCGGGAGTCCTGTGCTTGCGCGGTCTGCCGCCTCTGTGAATCGCCGGCTGCTCACGATCTCCCCGGCATTCCCGCGAACACCACACTCCAGGCTCCCCGCGGCGCGTATAGCGCACAGGCCCTAAGCCCTGGCCGCACGCATCACAAATCTCTGTGACGTAGCATCCGTGCTTCGCCAGTAGATCGTAAGCCTGAGCCGTCATGAGAATCATTCCGCCAGGCCTCTCATGCCCCCCGCCAAGTGTCCCATTTCGGTGTCCCACCGTTTCAGGCTGTGGGACAGCAGTGGATTGTTGTAAGTAGTTGAATGTAAGTCTCTTATCTTCTTTTTTGGGTGCTGTCCCACATTCTGCAGGTGTATGGGATGGGACAGTTGGAATTCCTCGCGCAGCATCATTTCCTGCCCTTTCCTTGCAACGTCCATGCAACGCCGCTTCTAAACCATTTGCCTTCAGTCAGTTATGACTGAGTAGCCGTTAGCGTAACTGCTATTCAAGCTCTGCCCCTGCCCCGCGCTGCTAGAAACTTGCGCCCAAAACGAATGGGCTCGAGCCTCCTGGCCGTCTCTTCGACTGCTGGCACTAGCTCCGCGGCCGGCGCTGGCGTTTCGGTCTGTTCCGTAACAGTTGGAACAATCGTAGGCGGCAATTCCTTCCCTTCATCGCTTGGCTTTTCCTGCCAGCTCCTGGCCCCGACATGCTCAACAGTTACGCGAATATCTCCCTGACCGCCCCCTGCCTTTTCCAGCATCGCGCCGAGAGATTCCAAGCATTCGCGCCCCTCGCGCACTGCCACAATCGAGCCTCTGTGGTCGCCCTGGGCTTCCATCTTGCCGAGTAGCTCCCATGCCTTACGCTGGAGGCGCCGCATTTCATCGTAGGTGTTATCTCCTATCTGCTCCTCGCGCCGCTCCACGGCCTTAACGATTGCCTGGCCAACGTGCGTCTTGTGACGAAATACCGCCGTTACGGATAAAGCGTAACGTTCCGCTATTTGCCGGAACGACTCCCCAGCCACAAGCGCCGCGTCTATCTTTTCCCGGTCAGGATTCTTGCAGCATGAGCATGTTCTCGGCATCGTTCATTCCAGTGACGCTTTTCTGCTGTAAGTCTTGAGTGTGTCAACACTTACACACAAACACCCTGTTTGTTCTGCCATTCCGTGACTGCTCATGCGTTCCTTTCTACCTTTCCAGGGGCAAACCGGTCCTCGGTATCGAGCGATCTGCGCTATCGCCATCTGCAACCGTGCCTGCGCATGTTCTCGGCATCAGTAAGCCACCGTTCGACCATGATGTATGCCGCGCCTGCCAAAGCGGATTGGCTGAGACTTCTTGCGTTCCTCTGCGAGCGCTTTGCTGGCTTGAATCGCTCTGATTGTCGGATCTTCAGAAGTTATCTTTGCCGCCAAGCGAAGCTCGCGTGGTGCTCGTGATTTCGAGAGCATGTTCTGCAGGCCGTAACGTGCTGAGTCCGCTGCATCATCACCAAGGCATTCAGAGCTGTAATCCACCTTGAGAACGTCTTCCGAGTTGCGCTCCATGTCGCGAACAAGAGTAGGTAGGCATTCGATCAGCTTTTCGCAGTCACGAGAGATCGTCCAGCCATTAGAATCAAGCAGTTGATCCATGAGCCGCCAGCCGCTTATCCGCGAGCCCGGAGAAGCATCTGCCGGCGTAGGTTTCGGTACTCCTGGCGGAAGCGCGGCGCCGATCATCTCGGTGATGGATTTGCGCGTCGCGTTGTTTAGCTTGCCGAAGGCATCCCACGACAAGTAAAACTCCCGCATCTTTTGGCCTTCGCACATCTGCCCGATGCGCCGCCCAAGCTCGCTCTCGCCGATCTCCCGGCCCCACAATTCGGCATACGTGTAGATGTGGCCGTGCTCATCTTCGGCATGAAGATGAATGCATGCCGGGTGATCATCGCCCCAGTCGCCCGAGATCCAGCGCTTATACCAAGGCTCGAGAACAATCTCGCTTGCTGGCTTGGTGTGCCGCTCGTAATTGAAGTTCGGGAAGTACTGCCCTTGAAACACGCCCCACTTGCCGTCGAGCCAGGCTTCGCGCAAGTGCTGATTCGTGAGTGCTGTCAGGACTTTGCCGAATTCAGTCCTGCTGACGAAGTACTCACGGCGCCGCTCATGGCTCCACGAGTAAAACTCATCTTCGGTAACGCCGTCTTTGTCGAGTTCTTTCCTTGCCCATTCGACGTTGTCCCAGGCGAATGCTTGCACAAAAGCCCACCGCTGATTCGCTTCCTCGCCGCGCTGCTCGTTATCCACAAGGACGCGCTTCAGGTAGTTCAATCCTTTCGGCGGTAAGCCCGTCTCGCTCAGTCCCGGCATGAAGGTATAGAGCATCCCCGGGGTGATCTCGCTGTTCGACGTGCAGCGATTCGAGCCGGACAATCGTTCTAGTTCCGACTGGCTGAACTCCTGCGCTTCGTCTGCCATGATGTCCGCAAACTCCGCGGAGTAAAATCCGCCCATGTCGCTTTCATGTTCAGCAGAGCCAAAGAAAAGCCGCGAACCGTTTGGAAATATCAGCTCCTTGCTTTCGGCTCGCCACCAGCCTTGAATCTCCGGGTACTCCTCGAATAACTTCACGATGTGCGATTTGTAAAGTTCTGGGTAAGTGCGCCGCAGAATCAATCCAGCTGTGCGCGCATACTGCAAGCGCCTGAGAAGCATGCACCGCCGGCCGCCACCGGACTTAGATCCGCCACGCGCTCCGCCTAAGCCAACCCTCGTGTGCCTTTGCGTATCCCACAGGTTCCAGACCTGGCTTTGCTTAGGCTGAAGCCGAATCTTTAGATCCAATGTGCTCATCACTGCGCGCCCATCTTTTGATTCAGAAATTTAACTAGCCTGTCGTGTATGCCTTTAGGAGCTGTGGGCTGCGTCGTCGGGGGTTGCTTTGCCGCTGGCTTGTTGATTTCCGTCTTTGCGCGTATCTCTGCCGGAGTATCAATCCCGGGGAGTTTCGGTAAGCCGCTGGCCGCCTGGTCAATGTTCCTTTGGAATCGTGCGAATTTCTTTTCCGTTCTGCATTTCTGTTTGTAGCTGCGATTCAGTGAGCCGCGCTGTCCCGCTGATCGCCTTGGTGTAGGCAATAATCGAGCCGCGAGCGCCGATGTAACCAACTACCGCGTCCTTCGCATCCTCTGGCAAGTCGTTGAATTTCTGGTTGTCGCGCAACTGGTTGTACCAATCAACGGGTATTTCCAGTCCCATAAAGTGCAGCTTGAATTTGTCATCTCCAACCAATGCGGAAACTCGCGCCAAGTCGCTCCCTGACAAGGCATTCATGCTCTGCAAAGATCCCCGGTAGGCCGATACGTTCATCTGCGCGTCACCGATCTGCCGTAGCTTGTCGGTATCTTTGTCTATATTGGCCTGAGTAACCTTTCGGACGGCCTGCCAGTTGTTTTTTGTGGCCGTGCCTTGCGTAGTAAGCACGGTCTGTTTCTTCTCCGGGTCATAGGCATAGACGGGCTGCCCGAATTTCTCCTCCCGTTTATCTTCTCTGCTCTGCGCGGCATTCGCAGCCGCGTCCCGCCGGAAAGCATTAGTAGATTCCCGCTGCGCCTGCGTCCCTTGCGCGGATTCCATCTGACCGAGATTCTTGTCAATTCTTTCGTAGTCCTGCTGGCTTGCCCCTGGCCGCAACGTCAATGCCGGCGGCAATGGCTTGTTAGGATTCAAAACTTGATACCGCTGCGTGTGCATGTCGTTGATTTGAGAAATATTGTTAGGATCAAGTGGGGGTTGCTTGCCGCCTTGAGCTGCGCCCGCCTTCGCGCCCTCCACTTTGCTAAATGCCTCGAGCCGCGTGTAGGGCTTCTGTGTGTCAGGGTTTATTTGTGGTTGGCCGTTGTTCCCGGTCATCAAATCCTGCATTGTAGTTTCTTCGGGAGTCACGCCCTCTTTTTGTGGCGGATTGTTTAACGATTTAGTCCGAGCGTTTGTCTCCGCAATCGTTGCCTGCTTTTGCTTGTCAGACAAACCGCCCTCATAATCTCCTAGCGCTTCCTTGTATTGCCGCTCCGCCTTCCGCTCCGGCCCTTGGAAAATCTGTTCTGTCAGGGCGGGAAGAATCGGCGAAACACCAATGCCCAAAATCTTCTTCCACAAGCCAGGTTCCTTTACGGGAAAGTCCGAGCGCATAGGCCGCACGTCTGGCCTCATTGGTTGCCCTGGCCCCCTGCCAAGCAAAGACGGCGCCCCCGTTGCCGGCAAGTTGCCGAGTCTTGACGGAAGATTGCCGAGCCGCGGAGTCGGCGGCCCAATATTTGTCGGCGCCTCATTTGGCACAGTTCGCGGCGCTGGAATGTTAGGCCGCGGGGGATTCATAGAACTGACAGAGGTGTCAGTCTTTGGCCCCGTATCAGTTCCGCTCATTCCGCCCGCACGAGCAATTAAGTCTTGCTGGTCTCCGCGTGTGCCGTTGACGCTTCCAGACAATTCATTCGATGCGGCACCACGAGCCCCGAGTATCGGCTTGCGGGGCAAAGTGGCAAGCGCAGTCCTAAACCGGAGTTCCTGTTCGGCTTTATCTTCTGTGCCGTCGTCGTCGTCGTATGGGTAAGGCACTTAGTTTCTCTCCCTAGCTGGAAGTCCCATTCAGCGTGATCGAAGTCCCGGTGAACGTCGCAATGTTCCAACGATACAAACAACCTGCAGTCAGGTTTGTAACCTTGAGGACTTTGGCAGCGTTGAAGTCGTTCGCTGTTACCAATGCGCTCCAAGTAGTTCCACCATCGCTACTGATCTCCAAATTTGCCGTGGCAACTGTGAACGTTCCCAGTGCTTGGAAAATCATGGTCTTGTCGATGCCGACTGGCGACGGGACAAGCGAAAATTGCGCACTGGCCGCTACCCCCGTAGTGGTCGCACCATTGACGAGCGTGGTCTCCTGCCCGGAGTTGAGCGAATACGTTGCGCCCGTTCCGTAAGTCAGTAAAACTGCCATTTAGCCTTCCTGCTCTTTTCCTTCGGCTGGCCGCTCCGAATTGAGCACGTCCGAGAATGACATCCGCGCAGCCTCGCTCTTGCTCAACGGTTTTACTTTGTCGGGATTGCTGGCAGCCCCCGTTACGTATTCGCATGTGCCACAAGTGAATTTTTTTGCGCCCGGCTCCGGGGCGAAAAGATCGCAGCAACCGAGCCGCGAGCTAACGCCTCCTGGTACATCTACCGTTTCGCAGTCGGCATCCTTGGCTGCACCCTCTAGCTCCATGTAGCCGGCCGCGCGTTCGGAGACTCGCCGCTTATTCATTCTCGCCAACCTCCCGCTCGTCCTCGATCACCTGACGGAAAGTCATCTGACTCGCCTCTTGCTTACTTAACTTTTTCGCACGTGGTACGGCCGATGCTTTTAAGTTAACCGGGCGCGTAGAGTCTAAAATCTTTTGAATGCTTATGCCCTTTGCTTCGTCTCGCCCTAGCGGGAGTTGCGTGTCGGCTTTCTTGGCTGGCTTCACTTGCTTACTCGAGGCCGCCTCGCTCTGGCGCCTTAGTTCGTATTCGCGCACGGCGAGACGCAATGCCCTGGGGAAAACTGCCTCTGCCTTACGGAGCGCAAGGTCGCGTATGCGATCTCCCGCTCTCCTGGTTGCCCCATAACGCAAGATATTTTTAACCTGAAACCCAAAGGACGGAGAACTGCGCATCGCCAATTCGATTATGTCGTGAGCGCGTTGGGATATTTCCGCCGTGGCGCCGTTCAAGTTCGGGTCAATGTTCTGCAGTTGTGCGGCAATCTCAGCATCTAGCTGGGATCGTATTTCCGCCCCAATGCTGGCATTAAAATCTGTTAGCTGTTGCATCCGCTCGGGACTTAGGGCGGGCTCCGATGGACCAACGCCGTACTTGGAAAATATGTACGCGACCTGGTTGAGCCCGTCGCATACTTCAGTCTGGCCGCTAGCTTTTGCGCGCTTGTATATCTCTTCTAAGAATTCCCATGCATGATTTTCTTTCAACGTCTGGCCGACAAGGGGGGCGCTAACTTCGCGGTACGCTTGCGGGCTATGCTGCTTGATAAGATCCAGCCCGGTCTTAACCATCGTGGCGAATTGGCCAGGAGCATGTTGTTCTGATCGCTCGCGGAATCCCTGCAACCATTCCATTTGCTTCTCAGGCCCAGCGTATCCAAAGGCCACCGTGTCAATGCTGTCAACGGCCTCCACATCGGCGCGAATCCGCTTGATTCCTTCGATTCCGCCCGCTTGGGATAACATGCCTTTGAATGCCCGCGCATCGGCCACGGTTCCAAACGTCCGCTCGAATTCCGAGAGCCTATCTTTCGCCGCTTTGAGTTGCTGGCCATACTGTTTATTGGCCAGAAGAGGCTTCATCCACTCTTCATCGGCGGGAGCTTGAACGGTGGAAGATTCTGGCGTTGCCGGCGTGGCCGTTTCTTCGGGCTGGGTTGCCTCGCTGGGTTGTGTTAGCTCTGCCGATGGAGTTGAATCGGATATTTCCGGCGCTGGAGCATCGTCGGCAAGCAGTTCTATATCGTCAGTCAACGGGCCTACAAATTCGGACATATCACCTCGCGTTCAGACATTGACGCCTCTGCGCGCAGACTACCACGAGACAGCGCCAAACGCCGAAACGTATCGGTGTGTTTTAGTGCTATTTGTTAGCAGTGCCAAGGATAGGCGGAGTTTGCCCGCTAGGGGGTATAAATCCCGCAGTGATACCGCTTCCTAGCGGCCCCCTTCGCCTGGACGGAGCATGAGTTTTATGTCGACTGGTTGGACCTGGGGCCAGCCCAAGAACGGCTTTCCAGTTCTTCCGCAAGCCAGAATTCCGCTTCCACAGCATTTTTAGACTCTCCTCGCTGCATTGCCTATTGCTGCCCAAAGCTGTATAGGCCATCGAAACAAGGTCGCCCAATTCACGGAAACAAGGTTCTCCGCCAGTGGCGTCCTTAACGTAGGCCATCAAGGCCATGAGTACAGGAGTCCTTGGGTCAATGCCCCGCTTCGCCCGTCCCTTGGTCCGCCCCTTGTTCCACCACGTAAGGTCATCGCTTATCCATTCTGCGCTAGCCTGTAATTCTTGGATTGTCCTCCAGTGCGGGCTTATCGGAGTGCTGGACGCTCTGGCTAATTCGTCTTTCAAGTCTAGGATATGGTCCAGCGTCTTTTGCAGGTTGCGCCGCTTGTTTCGGAGAGCCCGCGAGCCCTCCATGTAACTGAGCCGTATGGCTACCCTGACCAATAGCTCCCTATCTACTTTCTTGCTTGGGAAAGCCTCCGCTGCAGCTCGAATTACCTCTGTCCTGACAACCCAAAAACAATCGCGGACTACCTTTCCGTATCCGTAAAGCCCCATAAAATACCTGCTCTCCATGCGCCTTCATCCCACATCTGCTCAGTTCAAGGATATCTACAATTAGCACAATTTAAAAGCGATATGTTTCTGTGTTTTGCGGCTTCCTGTGGGAAAGTAAAAAAAGGAAGGGCTGGAGCGGAGGACGCTGCCAGCCCGGATTCGAAAGGACAAATCAATATGCAAACCTCTTTTACGCCAGCACCACCGGAAAAGCAAGGAAAAGAAGTTATCGCGCCTGCCTCGCATGAACCTGGCAAAGTTCCGAGCCACGTCCCCAGCGCGGATCTCGAAAAGAGGTTCTACCAGCATTACAAACTCTGGAACCGTAGAGCCGCATGAGCCAAACGCACGACCTCGACAAACCGCTTCCCCACAGCAAAGAGGCTGAGCGAGCTTTGCTTGGCGGCATCATTCTAGGCGGTGATGGCCCCTGGCTCGACGCGTCTGATTTTTTTCTTCCTTTTCATCAATCCCTATGCCAAGCGTTGACTCGTTTGCGGGCAGAGGGGAAGCCGACCAATGATCTCGTGCTGATTTCCGAAGCCCTGAGTCCAGCCGAGCTTGAACGGTGCGGCGGCATTGCATACGTCGCCGGCCTATTGGACGGCCTCCCGCGGGTTTCAAATCTCGGCCACTATGCCGAAGTCATCAAGCAGCACGCAGAGGCGCGGCGAGCGCTCACCATCTGTGACCTGATGATCCGGAAGCTATGGGCGACGAATGGGAACGTGTCCGAAGTCCTTCGGGAGATTTCCGGTTATGCGGCGACTCTCAACACAAGTATCCGCGAAGGCAACGGCCTACGGTCTCCCGTTCTTCGAGCAGTTTCCGTAACGGAACTGCTTCGCCTTGATGTGAAGGCCCGCGAAATGGTCCTGCATCCATTCCTTCCGACTCAGGGCCTCGCCATGCTGTATTCAACGCGAGGGGCAGGCAAGACGTTCATTGCGCTCGGCATCGCCGTGGCCGTCGCCGGTGGTACTGCATTCCTAAAATGGAACGCACCAAAGGCGCGCCGTGTTCTCTACGTTGACGGCGAAATGCCGTGCGCGACTCTCAAGGAGCGCATTAGTCGCATTGTTGCCGGAACGGATATAGCGCATCCATTGGACAATCTGCGCCTCATCACACCAGACCTCCAAGACCGCGGCTTACCTGACTTGGCAACAACCGAGGGGCAGGCTCTGATCGAGGCCCACCTTGACGGAGTCGAGTTGCTGGTACTCGACAATCTCTCGTGCCTTGTGCGCGAGAGCAAAGAGAATGAGGGTGATGCCTGGGTACCGATTCAGGGCTGGGCTCTCGATCTACGGCGCCGCGGTATCAGCGTGCTATTCGTTCACCATGCGGGCAAGCAAGGTGCGCAGCGCGGTACATCAAGACGCGAGGATCTGCTGGATTCTGTTGTGACGCTGAGACACCAGAACGACTACTCACCATCTGAGGGTCTACGCTGCGACGTTCACTATGAAAAGAGTCGGGGCTTCTACGGCGAGGAGGCGCGCCCATTCGAGGTAAAGCTGATGGACGGGCCGAGCGGGGAAGCTGTTTGGACCATGGCCGATCCGGAAACTTCCATAGAGACGCGAATACTTGAGATGAATAGACAGGGTATGTCCCTGCGCGACATTGCCGAAGAAACAGGCGCTTCCAAGTCAAAGGTTCACCGCATTATCAAGGGCTTGGAAACGCAGGTGTCCCGTGTCCCAACCCCTAGTGCGTGAAACATGGGACAGACGTGCAAAGTTCGGCCTAAGTCACAGAAGGCCAAAGGTTTAGCTGAAAACAAAACTGTCCCAAGCTGTTTTTCGGTGGGACACGTCGAGGGACACCATGACCGCCGTTGAATTGCTTCGCCAGAGAGCAGCAAAGCTGCCTCATGCCATCGTCTATGACCGCGTTGTGGGCGCCGATGGCCGCGTGGAGGCCGAGCGTGAGTTCCACTACCTCACCTGCCGCCGTTGCGATCTCGAACGGCAGGCCGATTTCATCGAACGGCAGGGGCGCCGCCAATAAGGGAACCGTGGCGACCGCTCCCAAACTCGCCGTGCCGATCAGCCAGCCAAGGCTTGAGCCAGGCGACATCCTCACCCCCGAAGAGCTGGCCCAAAGGCTCAAGGTGCGCGTCCGCTGGGTGTATGAGGCTGTGCATGGCCGCAACCCGCTGCCCGTCCTTCACTGTGGCCGCTATCTCCGTTTCTCCTGGCCGGATGTGGTCGCCTGGATGCGGAATGGAAAAGGCTGAGGATTTCGCTTTTGTTTTGGGGTTGACAGGCCGCTTGCCGTATGCTACATATCTGTAGCGATGAAACAATACACCACAAACGAAGCAGCCGACGAGTTGGGCATCCACCGCGTAACCTTGCAGCGATGGATTGCCGCAAAGAAGATTTCCGCCCCGAAAATCCAGAAAGTCGGCGTGCTGAGTTTTCGTTTATGGACGAAACAGGACATAGCGCGGGCCAGGAAAGCAATCGACCGCGGAAGGGTGAAGCCATGAAGAGAAAAGCGGTATTGCTTTCTGTGTTCATCCTTTGGGCCGCTGGTGTGGTGCTGGTAGATAACTACCGCGTCCGCCGAGCCGTGGAATCCGCACGCGCCAATGAGCGTCAATCTTGCGATACCTTCTTACGCCTGGAGCGAAGAGAGACAGAGTTACAAAGAGGCGCAGCGGAGTACGCGCAGAACTGGATTCGAAAATCGTGCAAGCAATGGATGGAAGGGACTAACAAAGATGGGCAGCGCATAGCTTGGTGCGCGAACAGGGACGAGTTTTACGGAAACAACGGAAAAGGAGTAAGTGAGCCATGAGAGAGCAGAAAGGCTATGTATTCCATCGCTATCAAAGCTGGTTCGTTCGCTTCATGGATGATGTTCGCCAGCCGGACGGCACGATCAAGCGCAAGCTGGTCTGCAAGAAGCTGCCCGTTGCCTATGGCGGGGAATACCGCACAAAGAAGAGTGTGGCCCCGTTCGTCAAGGAAGCGCTCGCGCCAGTCAATTCTGGCCTGCTCAATCCGCAGAGCACGATGCTGGTCACTGAGTTTGTGGATGGCGTCTATCTGCCTGAGTACGTCGAGAAGCAACTGCGCGCCGCAACCCTCAAACAGTACCGCGATGTCTGGAACAATCACCTAAAGGGTCGCATCGAAAAAGAGAAGCTCACACTTCGCGCATTCCGCACGGTTCATGGAGAACGGTTACTTGCCGACATTGCGCGCCAATCGAATCTTGGCCGATCTTCGCTCCGACACTGCAAGGCGTTTCTCTCTGGCGCATTCAAGCAGGCGAAGCGCCTGGACATCATCAACGGTATCAATCCCATTCAAGACGTGAGCATTCCCCGCGTGCCGGAGCCGGAAGAGGATACCTACGCTTATAACCTCTCCGAAATAAAAGCGATGCTCGCTCCCCTTGGTGAGCCTGCCTGGACGGTGGTACTTACCGCCGCATTGACCGGGTTCCGCAAGAGCGAGCTCCGCGGCCTGACATGGGAAAACTTTGATGGAAAGGAATTGAGCGTAACGCGGTCAGTCTGGAATAGCACAGTGAACGAACCAAAAACTAAAAAGAGCCGCACCCCTATCCCCGTCGTGAAGCAATTGGCGGACGCGCTAGAAGCGCACAGGCTCCGCGCCGGCATCCTGGCGCAGCCGAATTTGCCGATCTTCCAGGCCGGCAATGGCAAGCCTCTCAACCTCGACAATCTTGTGCGTCGCGTGATTCAGCCGGCGATCGAGAAGTGCGGCATCTGCAAACTCTCGAAGGATGAGCACAAGACGGACGGTCATCTGTTCGAGCAAGACAAAAATCTTCCGGTGTGGCACGGCTGGCACGCATTCCGCCGCGGGCTCGCAACAAACCTTCACACGCTGGGTGTTGACGATAAAACCATCCAGGCGATTCTCCGGCACAGCAACATCGGAATTACTCAGAACATTTACATCAAGAGCGTGAGCGAGTCGCAAGTCAACGCGATGGATGCGTTTTCCGAAAAGCTCGAAACTTGCAACGTCCTTGCACCGTCTAAGGTGAATTGAAATGCTAAGTCTTTTATTTTGTGGAGCCGAGAGTGGGAGTCGAACCCACGACCTGCCGATTACGAATCGGCTGCTCTACCACTGAGCTACCTCGGCCCTTGAAAATAAAGGACTTATTCCCCCGGTTCACCCCTTGCGTACAACTTGCGTTGCACTTCCATCGTCCTCTCTGGGTTTAGGCACTGCGTTGCCTCACTTCTGATTGGAAATGCACCACCCCGCTCGGAACCATCCTGTGCTCTGCTGACCGGCGATCGCCACGCTCCCGCTTCCGAAACACTCACGCTTTTCCTGACGTGCCCAAGAGAATCCGATCGCGCACCAGACAAAAGAAAGATAGCAAGTTGATTCTAACTTTGTCTGATTCCTTTCGCAAGGTCTTGAGTTTACGCGTTTTGGCCTCGAGCATGCGTTTAGCTGCCAGTGGCCCGGAAAAACCTCCACAACAAAGAGAGGCCATCCTGATAATGCCATATTAACCGCGACGATAAACATTTACTGGCTGTAAGTGGCAAAACGTGACACTTCAGTGTCACTTAGGAGTACTCCGTCCGTTGTCCGCGGAAACTACGTCACCGGGAGAGCAAGCCGATCCAAAATCGGCTGCTCGC
>WNGO01001210.1_pt1 | contig 16524 bp, 17 predicted proteins | sample 5400511 | NCBI WGS metagenome assembly WNGO01 (sample SAMN13153380, study PRJNA577476) | soil metagenome | isolation source: 20 cm soil or saprolite under Garry oak tree replicate 2 | place: USA:California | collected 2016-06-15 | reverse complement strand
CGCCGACCGGTCCAGCCCCCGGGCCGCCGCCGCCGTGCGGCGTAGAGAAGGTCTTGTGCAGGTTGAGGTGGACAACGTCGAAGCCCATGTCGCCGGGCCGGGCGATGCCCACCAGGGCGTTGAGGTTGGCGCCATCGTAATAGAGCTGCACCCCGTGCTCGTGCGCGAGCCGAGCGATCTCCATGATGTCCTTCTCGAAGATGCCGGCGGTGTTCGGGTTCGTCAGCATCACGGCCGCGACCCGCGTCGAGATCTTGCTCTTGAAATCCGCCAGGTCAACGAGACCATCTGATCCGGATTTGACGGTCACCGTCTTGAGATGGGAGAGTGTCGCGCTGGCCGGATTCGTGCCGTGAGCACTGTCCGGGACGAGGACCTCGTCACGGGTCTCGCCGCGGCTCCGATGGTAGGCCTGGATCATGCGCAGTCCCGTCCACTCCCCGTGCGCGCCGGCGGCCGGCTGGAGGCTCATGCGGTCCATCGCGGTCAGCGCCAGCAGCGCCCGTTCCAGCTCCCACATCAACCGCAGCGCCCCCTGGGCGCGGGACGGCGGATGGTAGGGGTGGAGATCGGCAAAGTCATCGAGGCGGGCAAGCGCCTCGTTGACGGCGGGATTGTATTTCATCGTGCACGAGCCCAGGGGATAGACGCCCTGGTGCAGGTTGAAGTTGAGACGGCCGAGGCGGCCGAAATGCCGGGCCACCTCCGGCTCGCTGAGCGGGGCGATCGGCAGCGGGGACTGCCGGCGCAGGGCGGCCGGCACCATCTCGTCGATCGGTCGTGTCTTGACCCCAGGCGCGGGGAGCCGCGGGCTCGGCCGGTCCGGGCGTCCCAGCTCGAAGAGCAGCGGCTCGCTCACGCCAGCGCCTCGAGGAAGCGCTCCATCGCCTTTGGATGGTTGAGCTCGGTGACCGAAATCAGCAAGGCGTCGGACAGCTCCGGAAAGAATCGTCCCAGTGGCAGCCCCGGCAGAACGCCACGCTCGAGCATGAACGCCTGGGTCTGTTCCGCCGGATACGGGGTGCGCATCACGAACTCCCAGAGAAACGGTCCGTCGAAGGCCAGCCGGTATCCCTTGCGTTCCACGAGCTGCGCCGCCAGGTGGTGGGCGCGTTGCGCGCTCAGCTCGGCGAGCTGTTTCAGCCCCTCCCCACCCATGTGGGCCAGATAGACCGTCGCCGCGATCGCCATCAGCGCGTGATTGGTCGTGATGTTCGAGGTGGCATGCTCGCGCCGGATGTGTTGCTCGCGGGCCTGCAGCGTCAGCACGTAGCCGCGCCGGCCTTGCGCGTCGACCGTCGCGCCGACCAGGCGCCCGGGCATGCGCCGCATCAAGGCCTCGGTGCAGGCGATGAAGCCGACGTAGGGCCCGCCGAACGATAGGGGAATGCCCAGCGGTTGTCCGTCGCCTACTGCCAGGTCGGCGCCATACTCGCCCGGCGGCGCGAGAACCCCGAGCGAGATGGGATCGACACAGGCGATCAGCAGTGCGCCCGCGCGATGGGCGAGGTTGGTGACGGCTTTCGGGTCCTCCAGAACCCCAAAGAAGTTGGGCTGTTGCAGGATGACCGCGGAGGTGGTGCTCGTGACGGCCTGTTCCAGCTTCGCGAGATCTACCCGTCCGTCGGCCCCCGGGGCGACCCGTAGGATCTCATACTGCTGGGCCTCGGAGTAGGTCTTGAGCACCTGTGCGTACTCGGGATGAAGCGCGCCGGCCACCACGACGTTCTGCCGGTTCGTGTGGGCGACCGCCATCGCCGTTGCTTCGGCCAGCGCCGTGGCGCCGTCGTAGAGGGAGGCGTTGGACACATCCAACCCGGTGAGAAGGGTGATCATGCTCTGAAACTCGTAAGTCGCCTGCAGCGTGCCCTGGCTGGCCTCGGCCTGGTAGGGCGTGTAGGTCGTATAGAAGTCCGGCCGCGAAATGACCTGATTGACGATCGCCGGGCTGAAGCGCCGGGACGCGCCGGCACCCAGGAAGCTGTTCGCCGGCGAAATCCGCGCGTTCAGGCGGCCGAGCTCGCGGACGTACTGCACCAGTTCCACCTCGGAGAGCGGCTCGGGGAGGTCGACGCGGTCCAATTTGAGTGCGTCGGGGAGGTGCCTGAACAGGCCGTCGATGCTCTCTAGCTCGAGCGCTTTGAGCATCTCAGCGCGTTCGGCGTCGGCGTTCGGGAGGTAGGTCACCGGGGGACCACTAGTGCGACTGGCCTTCGACGAACGCGTCGTAGGCCTTCTGGTCGAGGAGCTTGGGGTTGTCCTTCACGGCACGGAGCTTGATGATCCAGCCCTTGCCATAGGGGTCCTGGTTGACGTACTCGGGATGATCTTTGAGCTCCGCGTTGGCCTCCGTCACCTCGCCACCCACGGGACTGTACAGGTCCGAGGCTGCCTTCACCGATTCGATTACCCCGAGCCGCGCGCCCGCATCGAGCTGCTGACCAACCGCGGGCAGTTCGAGGTAGATCACATCACCGAGCTGCGACTGAGCATACTCACTGATCCCCACCGTCGCTGTCTCTCCGTCTTGCTTGACCCATTCGTGGGTCTCCGCGAAACGCATGCCGCTCAGGTCTGGCATCCCAACTCCCTTTTCCTTCACTTCGGATGAGGCCGCTTGTAAAAAGGCAGCGGGACAACCTCGGCCGGCGCGGCCGTGCCACGAACGTCCACGCCAAGACGGGTCCCCGGCTCGGACATGGCCGGTGGCACGTAGGCCATCCCGATGTTGTAGCCAAGGGTGAAGGAGACGTTTCCCGACGTCACCGTCCCGACTTCCTGGCCACCGCTGACGATGCGGTAGTCGTGGCGTGGAATACTGCGGTCCAGCATCTTGAAGCCAACCAGCTCCCGGGAGCGGCCCCGCTGGCGCGACGCGATGATGGCCTCGCGCCCGATGAAATCCTTCTCGAGGTTGAGCGTCCAATCGAGGCCAGCTTCGAGGGGATTCGTGTCAGCATCCATGTCGTTGCCGTAGAGGCGCATCCCCGCTTCCAGGCGAAGGGTGTCGCGGGCGCCCAGGCCGGCCGCACGGATGGCGTCGGACCGGCCCTCTTCCAGCAGAGCTTGCCACAGTGGCACGGCATCGGCATTGCCGCAAAAGAGCTCGAAGCCATCCTCACCCGTGTAGCCGGTCCGCGAGATCACGCACGGCACACCCGCAACGGTCCCCTCGACGAAGGCATAGTACTTGACGTCGCCGAGGGCGGAACTCGTCAGCCGCTGGACCAGGCCGACCGCTCGTGGGCCCTGTACGCCGATCAGTGCCCACTCCCGCCCGACGTTGAAGACAGAATCCCCACCGCGGCCCGTGGACTGCGAACTGATCCACTCGAAGTCACCGTCCTGGTTGCCGGCATTGACCACCAGCAGGTAGCCGCTGTCCGGCATCGCGTATAGCAGCACGTCATCGATGATGCCGCCCGCCTCGTTGCAGAGCAGCGCGTACTGGATCCGTCCGGGGCGCAGCCGCGTCACGTCGCGACTCACGACGCGCTGGATGAGGGTTTCGTCCCGGATGCGCAGCTCACCCATATGCGAAAGATCGAAGAGACCCACAGCCTCGCGCACGGCGCGGTGCTCCTCGCGGATCGTGCTGTACTGAAGCGGCATCACCCAGCCACCGAAGTTCGTCATCTGGGCGCCGAGGCGGACGTGCTCCTCATACAGGGGTGTCCGCGCGGCCGTCACGACCAAACGTTACGCCTCCGGATCGTCAGGCTCGTCCGCGTCGTCGAGGACGTCGAGATAATCGAGCAGTTCCTGGTCGTGGACGACCTCGGCCCCTCGCAGCATTTCCAGAATGACATTCACGCGCGCTTCCTCCCACTGCAGGAGCTTGGCCAGCTCGGCCGGCGTCGCCGCGCGCCCGAGCCGTTCCGACAGAAGGCGCTGTGCCGATTCGAGCAGGCGGCAGGCGACGACGAAGGCTTCGTCGTTGCGCTGGGCCTCTTGCGTCTGGGCGAGCACATCATCCATGGTGACGTCGATCGCATGAACCAGCCGGGCATGGAAGCCACCGTCTCCGGGCTGGTAGTGCTCGACGGCGGAGATCAATCCGACCGTCCCCTCCTGGAAGAGGTCGCCAAAGGGGACGCCGCGCAGCTTTCGGGCTTGAGCCGCCTCGACGACCAGGTGGAGGTTGTGCTCGATCAGCGTCCGGTTCGCCGCATCGCGCTCCACCCCCCGCGTGGCAAGGAGCCGCTGTTCCTGCGCGTTGGACAGTCGTGGATAACGCGCGACTTGCGCCCGGATCTCGTCCTCCTCGTCCTTCGGAGGTTGCGGTTCCACGCGTTGAGCCATCTTCCCATTCTACGAACGACCGGGCCGTGAACCGGGGCTATGATCAGGTCGTGACGAGGGCCGCCCGGCTCTTTCTCGCGGCCACCATGCTGGCCGTTTTGCTCCCCGCGGTTCAAGCCCGCGCCGCCGAGCCGCACATCCTGGTCGCGACTCTCAACGGGGTCATCAACCCGATCACCGACAACTACATCTCCACCGCGGTTGACAAGGCCGTCTCGGGGCAGGCCAACGCGCTGATCATCGCGATGGACACGCCGGGTGGGCTCGACACCTCGATGCGCCACATCATCAAGAAGATCCTCGGCGCGCCCCTGCCCGTGGTGATCTTCGTCTCGCCCTCGGGCGCCCGCGCCGCCTCGGCCGGGCTCTACATCACGGAGGCGGCCGACATCGCCGTGATGGCTCCCGGGACGAACATCGGCTCTGCACATCCGGTCAGCCTCGGTGGATCCAACCCGGCCGCGACCCCGGCGGCAAGCCCGAGCGCGAGCGGCGCTACGTCGACGGCGCCGGATATCGAATCGCAGAAGATCGAAAACGACGCAGCCGCCTACATCCGCGCGCTGGCGACACTACACCACCGCAACGCGGACTGGGCCGAGAAGGCCGTCCGGCAGAGTATCAATGCGCCCGCGGATGACGCCGTGAAATTGGGCGTAGTCGATTTCGAAAGCCGGGACGTCGACACCTTGCTCCAGGACCTCGATGCCCGTCAGGTGTCAAAGGGCGGCCAGACATACACCCTGCAAACCGCCAAAGCCGGCATCCAGCGCTACGACATGAGTGGCTTCGACCAGTTTCTGCAGTCGGTTGCCGACCCGAACCTCGTGTACCTGCTCTTCCTGCTGGCGCTGATCGGCATCGGCTTCTGGGTCACACATCCCGGCATGTTCCTGCCTGGGGTGATCGGCGTCATCGCAGGCGTACTGGCCGCGGTGTCGATGTTCGATCTCCCGGTCAACATCGCCGGGATCATCCTCATCTTGATTGCGGTGGTGCTGTTCATCGTCGATCTCAAGGCGGTGACCCACGGGGTGCTGACCACGGGCGGCATTGTCGCAATGACGCTCGGCGGCCTGCTGCTGATCAATACCAGCTTCCTGGCCGAAGGCGTCAACATCCCCCTGCTCCTTACCACCGTGCTCGTCATTGCGGCGATCTTCCTCTTCATCCTGCGCAAGCTGCTCGATGCCCGGCGGCGTCCATACGCAGCGGGCGAGGAGTCGATGACCGGCAGCCTCGGTTCGGTGCGAGAACCGTTGAACCCGAGCGGGATGGTGTTCGTCAACGGCGCCCTTTGGCAAGCAACCTCGATTGGTGGGCCGCTCGAGGCGGGGGCGCAGGTGCGAGTGGTCGGGGTCGACGGGCTTCATCTGCGAGTCGAACCAGCGCAGCAACCGCAGGCGGGGCGGTCGGAAGGGCCGCAGGCGGCCTCCACATAGTCACCCGTAACATGAACACGTCGGCAGCGGTGCGTTAACGAAGGGAGGGATCCATGGGCGTTTTCGCTCTCATCGTCCTCGGCATCATCGTTCTCGTCGTCCTTATCGGCGTGAGCTCGGCGATCCGGATCATCAACGAATACGAACGCGGCGTCCTCTTCCGGCTGGGCCGCTTGATGGCCCTGAAGGGTCCGGGGCTGCGGTTGATCATTCCCTTCGGCATCGACCGCCTGGTGAAGATCGATCTGCGGACGGTGACGCTCGAGGTCCCGCCACAGGAGGTCATCACGCTCGACAACGTGACCATCAAGGTCAACGCCGTCATCTATTTCCTGGTGGTGGATCCCCGCAACGCCGTCACCAGGGTTGCCAACTTCATCAACGCCACTTCACAAATAGCCCAGACTACACTACGGAGCGTGCTCGGCCAGTCGTCCCTGGACGAGCTCCTCGCCAACCGGGAGAAGATCAATACCCGCCTGCAAAAAATCATCGATGAGCAGACCGAACCCTGGGGAATCAAAGTCTCGACCGTTGAAATCAAGGACGTCGAGCTCCCCCAGACGATGCAGCGAGCGATGGCCAAGCAGGCAGAGGCCGAACGAGAGAAGCGAGCCAAGATCATCCATGCGGAGGGTGAGTTCGAGGCGGCGCAGAAGCTGACTGACGCCGCCGGCGTGATCGCGACGCAACCGAGTGCGCTACAGCTCCGCTATCTGCAGACGCTGACGGAGATCGGCGTCGAGCGGAACACCGTCATCGTCTTTCCGGTGCCGATCGACCTCGTGCAGCAGCTTATCGATATCCGCCAGGGCAAGGGCGGGGCGACACCGGCAAAGACCTGATCCTCCTTCTCGTTCACGGCGACGCCGCCGTCGATTTCTGGACGGTTGTCCTCCTTGGCATTCTCGCCGCCCTCTATGTGCTCGCCAACTTCGGCGAGCGCAACTCGACCGCGCGGACCGTATCCCTCATCGCCAGCGCTGCCCTCTGCGGGCTCGCGCTGCTGTTCGGCCTCCTCGTCGCCGGCGGCCACCTGGTGCTGTATCGCAGCGGGGCGGAAAGCCTCGACAAATTCCGCGCGGCCGAGTTTCTCGCCGTCCCGCTGACGATTGCCGGCGTCCTGGGCCTCCTGTACTTGTGGCCTCCGATCCAGCGCGCGCTGGCGCGTGTGATCCCCATACGCCCTGGGTCGCCGGTTATCTACCTCACGATCGTGCTCGGGCTGCTGCTGATCGCCCAGCAGGCGGGAGCGCAGGTGCAGCCCGGCACACCCTTGACGCTCGCCGATCTGCTGGCGCAGGACATTCCGTTGCTCCTCCTCTCCTTTGTCGGAGTTGGGATCTTCGTCCGCAGGTCGCCGCGCGAAGCCACCGAACGGCTCGGCCTGCTCCCTCCGCGCCAGAAGCGATGGTGGCTGGTGGCGCTGGTAGGCATCTTCGCGTTCCTGGCGGTCGCCTACGGGATCGAACGGGTGGCGGACACGCTGAGCCCGTCGAGCCAGAAACAGGTCACCAATGCGACGGACGTGCTGTTCAGCCACTTCAACAACCCCCTGGGTGTCATCTTGCTCGGCTTGATGCCGGCGGTCGTGGAAGAGACCCTGTTTCGCGGCGCCCTGGTACCGCGCCTTGGCGTGCTGGTCACGGCCGTCCTCTTCGCCGCTCTCCACACCCAGTACGCCGTCACTTTTGCCACCCTCGAGGTGTTCGTGCTGGGCATCGGGCTCGGCGTCTTGCGCGTTCGCTCCGGCAGCACGCTGCCATGCATGGTGACGCACGCCGGCTACAACATCGCGGTCGGCCTTCTGGGCTTCCTGGCGAAATAGTTATGCACAGGCATTCCACTTGTGCAAACGTGCGTTTGATCCCGGCGACCGTATAATCCGGGCAGCGCCGTCCCGCATTGCAGCCAGCAAATTGCCAAGAGTCTACGCAGTCGTCAACCAAAAGGGCGGAGTCGGCAAGACCACGACCGCCATCAACGTGGCCGCCAACCTACCGCAACTCGGCTTGAGCGGGCTGATCGTCGACATGGACCCGCAGGGCAACACCACCAGTGGGCTCGGGATCATCCGCAGCGAGCTCAACAGTAGTGTCTACAACGTCATCGTCGACGCTGACGACATCAATGGGGTGATCCGGCCGACCGCCGTGCCGGGCCTCGACATCCTTCCATCACATGTCTCCCTGGCGGGCGCGGAGATCGAGCTGATCAACCTCGCACGCCGCGAACGCCGGCTTCTCTACGCGCTCGAGGCACTGCGCGTTGCCTACGACTACATCATCATCGACTGCCCGCCATCCCTCGGCTTGCTCACCATCAACTCCCTGGTGGCGGCGGAGTACATGCTGATCCCGATCCAGTGCGAGTACTACGCGCTCGAAGGCCTCGGCGCGCTGACGCACACGACCCAGCTCATCCAGCGCGAGCTCAACCCACGCTTGAAGATCGGCGGCATCGTCTTGACCCTCTTCGATCCCCGGTTGACGCTGGCGCTCCAGGTTGCCGAGCAGGTCCGCGCGCGCTATCCGGAGAAGACGTTCCAGACGGTTATCCCGCGCAACGTGCGCCTCAGCGAGGCCCCCAGTCATGGGATGCCGATCACGCAATATGACCCGACCTCACGCGGCGCCGTCGCCTACCAGGAACTCACCAAGGAGTTGATCGCCAGATGAACAAACGACGTGGTTTGGGTCGGGGCCTCGAGGCCTTGATTCCTTCGGGGGAATACGTCGAGGAACTGGGCGACAACCGCGGGCGGCGCCGCTTCGCCCTACAGATCGCGATCGCCGAAATCAAGCCGAACCCTGAGCAGCCTCGCCGAGCCTTCGATGCGGCCGCGCTCCAGGAACTCGCGGATTCCATCCGAATCCACGGCATCCTGCAGCCGCTACTCGTTCGCGAGGGGCTCGCTGGTTACGAGCTGATCGCCGGCGAGCGGCGGCTCCGGGCTGCCGAGATCGCGGGCCTCGACGAGGTGCCGGTCATCGTCCATCCTGGTAGTGGCGGCCGCCTCGAGGAACGGCTGGAACTAGCGCTGGTCGAGAACCTGCAGCGCACCGACCTCAACGCCATCGAGCAGGCGCGCGCTATTCAGCGGCTGTTGCGCGACTTCGGCCTGACCCAGGAAGCCCTCGCCGAGCGGATCGGAAAGAACCGGGTGACGATCGCCCAGAGCGTCCGTCTCCTCGGTTTGCCGGAGGCTGCCATCAAAGCGATTGAAACCGGCGCGATCACGGCCGGACACGGGATTGCCCTCCTCGGTCTGGCGACGGTGACCCAGCAACTTGTCGCCCTCGAACGGGTGATCAAGGAGCGGTGGAGTGTGCGGCAGACGGAGGAGTGGGCCCGGGCGCGCGCGACCGAGGCCGGTACCAGGCAGCCGCGCGGGCGGTTGGCGGTGATGGATCCGGAGACACGCGCGGTCGAAGAGGAGTTCCGCCGGGCCCTGGGCACCAAGGTCGTTCTGACCAAACTCAAGCAGGGCGGGCGCCTGACGATCGAGTTCTACAGCAACGAGGAGCTCGAGGCGCTCCGGCGCCGTCTCGTGCCGCATTAGCGGTTACACGTGTATCGGCTATTCGCGGATCCAGCGGTCCGCGGTGCGGTCGTACTCGTGCAGCTCGCCTGGCTCGAAGAAGAGGTTGATTTCCGCTTGGGCGCGAGCGGGCGAGTCCGATCCGTGGATCAAGTTCATGCCGAGGTCGAGCGCGAGGTCGCCGCGAATCGTTCCCGGTGCGGCTTTCAGCGGATCCGTTGCACCCATCAGGCTGCGCACGACGCTCACCGCCTCGCGCCCTTCCCAGATCATGGCGAGCACGGGTCCCGAGGTGATGAACGCGATCAAGCCCTCGTAGAAAGGCTTGCCCTGGTGCTCCGCGTAGTGTCGGGCCGCCACGTCTTTGGTGATCCGCATCATCTTGAGGCCGATCAGCTTCAGGCCGCGACGCTCCAGCCGCGCGACGATGGTCCCGGCCAGGCCGCGCTGCACGCCGTCGGGCTTGATCAAGACCAGCGTGCGCTGCATCGTTATCGGCCCGAGGCGAGAGTCGGCTTGGCGCCCAGGAACCCGACCTGGCCGAGCGGCCAGATGCGGATTTCGGCCTTACCAAGGATCGCGTCTAGGTCGACGGGGCCGAAGCTTCGTGAGTCGCTCGAATGGTTGCGGTTGTCCCCCAGCACGAAGTACTGATTCGGTAGGATCAGCTGGTCCTGCCCCGAAGCGGGCCAGTTATTGTTGTAGGTCCATCGCTCCGGGAGATAAGGCTCGTTCAGCACCTGCCCATTGATGTAGACCACGCTGTTGGTGATGTGCACACGCTCACCGGGCAGAGCGATGATGCGCTTGATGAAGTCGCGGCTGGCTTCGTCGGGCGGCTTGAACACGATGATGTCGCCTCGTTGCGGTTGGTGGAGCTTGTAGGAAATCTTCGACGCCACCAGGAGGTCGTTGTCGTGCAGCGTCGCGTACATGCTCGAGCCCAGCACGTGGACGGTCTGCACGGCGTACTGGATCACCACGTACAGAACGAGCGCAAGGAACACGATCTCGAGCGTGTCCCTGAGAAAAGACTTCTGGCGCGCTGGTTGCTGGGGCGCCGGCGGTTGCGCCATGTGCGGCTGCGCCATCCTTTAGCTGTTTAACTTCATCCGAGGGCGATTCATTCTATCTCTCAAGCAATCTGCTTGAGGAAGGGCGCGTCGCTGCGAAACGGGCCGATCACCGCGAGCTGCAGCGCCTGGCTGAAGAGCTCGTTGGCGATCCGCATGACGTCGTCGGCAGTGACCGCATCGATCTCCGCCATGTTTTCGTCCACGCTCTCGATTCGTCCGGTCAGCGTTTCCTGGCCTCCGTACCAGGTCGCGATCGAGTTGGTGCCCTCCATCTGCAATAGCAGCCGGCCCTTGTAGAACTCCTTGGCCTTGGTCAACTCCGCGCTCTCGACCGGCTGCGTGCAGAGCCGGCGAAGCTGGCCGACGATGGCACCCACCGCACGCGCGGCCTGCCGCGGCTCGGTACCCGCGTAGACGCCGAGCACCCCGGTGTCGAACATCTTGTTGACGTAGGAGTGGACGTCGTAGGCGAGGCCCAGCTTCTCGCGAACCTCGAGGAAGAGGCGCGAGCTCATCCCCTCGCCGAGCACGCAGTTGAGGATGTCGATCACGTGACGGTCGCGATCCATATAGGAGGGCGCGTGCACGCCGAGGACGACGTGAGCCTGTTCGGTCTTCTTCGATTTCAACAGCACGTTCGGCTTCAGCCCGTTCCCGACCGAGGGCAAGAACGACGGGGCCGCCGCGCCGTTGCCGCGAACCTTGAGGTAGGGCTGGACGAGGGCGATCGCCTCGTCATGGGTGACCGGGCCGGCAATCGTCACGACCAGGTTGCGCAGCAGGTAATGTGCCTCGAGGTAGCGGACCAGGTCATCGCGCGATAAGGCACGCACCGACGCCTCGGTCCCCCCCACGTCGCGGCCCAGCGGATGGTTGGGCCAGCTGATCTGTTCGAAGAGACTGTGCACGTACTCCTGCGGCGAGTCCTGGTACATGCGCAGCTCCTCCAGGACGACGAGCCGCTCCTTTTCGAGCTCGGCGGGATCGAGCAACGGCTGGAACAGCATGTCGCCGAGGACGTCGATGGCAAGCTTGGCCTTGGTCTTGGGCACGCGCGCCCAGTACATGGTGAGCTCCTTGTCGGTGCCGGCGTTCAAGACGCCGCCCACGCCCTCGATCGCCTCCGCGATCTCCTTGGCGCCGCCGTACCGGGCTGAGCCTTTGAAGAACATGTGTTCGAGGAAGTGGCTGATGCCGGCTTCTTTGTCAGACTCATACCGGGAACCGACCTTGAACATGATCGCCATCGTCACCGAGGGCCGGTCGGCCAGCTCGGTCGAGACGACTCTGGCCCCGGTCGGCAAGGTGGACAGACGATAAGGAGGACGGGCTTGGGGCACGATCTGAGTATATCGTAGGGGTGCCGGCACATCCCCACATTTCGACACCGTTACTGCACACATGATGGGCGACCCAGTGTCGGATAATAGGGTACCGTGAAAGACCGTTTGGAATTCGGCTACCGTCTGAATCGCGTCATCGCACGGGTGGAGGCCTGGAATTATGCGGATTCAGATGCGGGTGCGGGGTTGCCCGTGGAGGTGGCCCGCGAGCTGAAGGCCCTCGCCGCGGCGGCGCCCTCCCGCGGACTCAAACAGGGCGTCCGGCGGGCTCAGGATGCGCTTGACGATGGTTTATCGGCCGAGGCGGTCGCGGCGGCGCTCTATCGGGTCCGCGCCGAGCTCGACGCCGCCGGCGCTCAGGGCGTCTCGCCGCCTCCGCCGCCCTCGCCCTCGCGGTAACCGGGCCGGCGCTCGCCAAAGCGGGGCCGGTCGCCGAAGCGGGGCCGATCGCCGTAACGGGGCCGGTCGCCATAGCCCGAACCCTGCCGGGTAAGCGGCGGGGAGGGGGCCGGCACCGGACGCTCCGCCGGGCGCCGGGCGGCGGTGACACCGTCCGGGAGGATCGCCACCCGCCGGTTCGGTTCCTCACCCTGGCTCTCGGTGCGGATGCCGGGCTCCTTCTCGAGCGTGATGTGGACGATGCGCCGCTCGTACGACTGCATCGGATCCATCATCACCCGCTCCCCAGTACGCCGCACACGATCGGCGAGACGCAGTGCCATCTCCTTGACGGTATCCTCGCGCCGGTTGCGGTAGTGCTCGACGTCGACGACCAGCCGGCGCCGGTCGACGCGGCCCTCGTTGAGGATCAGATTGACAACCGTCTGGAAGGCGCGAAGCGTCTCGCCCCGCCAGCCGATCAGCAACCCGAGGTTATCGCCGGCAACGTCGATCATCACCGGGTCGTCAGCTTTTTTTATCAATACCTGCGCCGTGATTCCCATCTTGTAGAGCAGCTCCGCCACCACCTGGCGCGCCTTGACGGCGTACGTTTCCCGCTGCGTAACCCGAACCCGAGCCTGTCCCGAGGACTCCTCCAGCACCTCGATGTCCACGTTCTCGCGTGCCTCTTCGAGGTCTTCCAGAGCCTGCTCGACGGCCTCGTCGACAGTCTTTCCGGTGATTTCGACGCTGTTGCTGCTGCTGCTCATGCGGCTTTCCCCCTGCGTAGGCCCGGCGGTAAGGAAAGTGATCCCCAGCCGGTGATGAAGTATTGCTGGCCAATGCTGAAGAGGTTGCTGACCACCCAGTAGAGCGCGAGGGCGGCCGCGAAGTTGAGCGAGATGAATCCAATGAAGACCGGCATGATCAGCGTCATGTTCTGGGTCATCGCCGCCTGGGTCGGGTCCTGCACCTGACCCGGCTGGGTCATCATCTTGGTCTGCACGAAGGTCGTGAGTCCGGCCAGGATGGGCAGAAGGATGGCCAGCGGAACGAACTGCCCGGGTTGCAGGGCCGTATGGTCCAGATAGATGCCCAGGAAGCGGAAATCGTGGATGGGCAGCGTGTTATGGGCGTCCCGGATCACGTAAAAGAGCGCGATGAGGATGGGGGACTGGATCAGTGCCGGTAGGCACCCGCTCATCTGCGCCAGTGGGTTGATGTTGTGCTCTTTGTAGAGCGCCATCGTCTCCTGGTTGAGGCGCTGTGGATCTTTCTTGTATTTCTTCCGCAAGGCGGATAGCTGGGGAGCAATGCGACGCTGCTCCGCCTGGACCCGCCGTGAGGTCGTCAGTTGGTACTGGAAGATGGGAGAGATGATCAGCTTGATGAAGATGGTCAGGAGCACGATCGCGACCCCGAAGGGACCGATGGCTTCCGCTACCGGGTTTCCGTTGAGGAATGACAGTAACCAGCCCAGGACGCTGTGAATGGGCCAGTAGATGACCGTCAACCAGATGACCCAGATCGGGTGCCAGACCTCCCCGATGAAGTGGCTGAAATCGCTCATGGCACCGGATCCCAGCCACCGGCATGGAAGGGGTGGCAGCGCGCGATCCGGCGAACGGCCATGCCCCAGCCACGCCACCAGCCATAGCGCTGGATGGCTTCGTAACCGTACTGTGAGCAGGTGGGCGTGTAGCGGCAGCTCGACACCACGCCAAAGAGGGGACCGAGCGTGACCCGGTAGACGCGGATCAGCGCCAGCGACACCGCCGTCACGACCCCCACCCCTTCGCCCACAGCATTTCCATCTCCTGGCGCAAGCGCGTAAATTCCGCCTCGACAGCACGAGCTCGTGCCACGATTACAACGTCACGGCCGCCTTCGGCCCGCGTCAACAACGGCCTCACCAGTTCACGCAGGCGCCGCTTGATTCGGTTTCGGATCACGGCGTTCCCGAGTTTCCGACTGACGGCCAAGCCGACCCGAGGCCGGCCAAGCCCATTATCGCTTACGAATAGGGCGAAGTACTCGGAGGCCGCCCGACGGCCTGAGCGTAGAGTCCGGTCGAAATCGGCCGACCGGAGTAGCCGAGACCGCCGTTTCACCGCCGGGGGAAGCTGGCGCTTACCGGTAGCGCCGACTGGACGTCGGCGTCAGGCGCCGTCGTCCCTTCAAACGCCGCGCCTTGATGACCTTGACGCCGCCCGGCGTCGACATGCGCGCGCGGAAGCCGTGGACTTTGACCCGCTGGCGCTTCTTTGGCTGGTGGGTACGCTTCATGCAGACCTCAACGTTTTTCGGGGCCTAACCATACCATGGGCGGCGGTGCGCTCCGTACGTAGTTTCGGATTGCAGGACCGGAAACCGTTTGCTATTATTCCGCTGCTCTGGAGAGCTACGGCAAATCACCAATCAACAACTTATACACATGAGGCTGGGGAGACCTCGATAGACTTCTCCACTGTTGTGGGAAGCTTGTGCATAAGTTCCGTCCTGCAAACGCCGTCCATTGGCCTCGTTTCCGACTTCGCGGCCTGACGCGCAGCACCGGCTCGGCTCTCCACTGAAGTCGTGGTGTGCATTGGTTGCGTGGAGGAGTCGATGAACGGAGAACAGATTTGGCAGGCGGCGCAGGAGGAACTTCGGTTCCAGCTCAGTAAGCCAAGCTACGAGACCTGGCTGAAGAATGCCTCATTGGTCGGCCGTGAGAAGAATGCCTTCAAGATCGGCGTGCCGACCAAGCTTGCCAAGGACTGGCTCGAGGACCGCTACTCGGCGATGATCAAAGAGACCTTGTCGGCGATCGTCTCCGGTGACGTCAGTGTGGCGTTCGAGGTGATCCCGGGTCAGACAGAGACGGCCGCTGGCCGATCGGCGGTGGCCGTCGCTGAGGAGTCGCCGCCCGAAGCCGAGGAGCCGGTCCTCCATGAGGCATCCCAGCTGAATCCGAAATTCCAATTCCAGCATTTCGTGGTCGGCAACAACTCGCGCTTCGCCCACGCCGCCTGCCGGGCGGTGGCGGAAACCCCCGCCAAGGCCTACAACCCGCTCTTCCTCTACGGCGGCGTTGGTTTGGGCAAGACCCACCTGATGCACGCCATCGGCCACGCCGTTTTAGAAAAGCACGCCCGCCGGCGTGTCGCCTATGTGACGAGCGAGAAGTTCATGAACGAGATGATCTCCTCCATCCAGGAAGGACGGATGAACGATTTCCGGACCCGCTACCGGACGGTCGACGTCCTGCTGGTCGACGACATCCAGTTTCTCGCCGGTAAAGACCGGACCCAGGAAGAGTTCTTCCACACCTTCAACTCACTCCATGAGCTCAACAAGCAGATCGTGATCTCCTCCGATCGGCCCCCAAAAGAGATCCCCACGCTGGAGGACAGGTTGCGCTCGCGATTTCAGTGGGGCCTGATCGCGGACATCCAGGCCGCCGACTTCGAAACGCGCGTGGCCATCCTCAAATCGAAGGTCGGACCATATGCGCGGCTCGTGCCGGAGGATGTGCTCTCCTTCATCGCGCACAAGATCCAGAGGAACATCCGCGAGCTCGAGGGTGCGCTGATCCGGGTGATCGCCCATGCATCCCTCAACCGCAGCGCCGTCAACGTCGAAATGGCAGCGAAACTGCTGCAGGACGTCATTCCTTCGACCGAGACCCGCACCCTCTCGATCGACACCATCTCCCGGACGGTCGCAAACTTCTACCACATCAGCCTGGAGGAGATGAAAGGGAAGCGCCGCGACAAACACATCGTCTTCCCGCGACAGGTGGCGATGTTCTTGATCCGCGAGGAAACGGCGTCCTCACTGCCGGCGATCGGCCAAGCATTCGGCGGACGTGACCACACGACCGTCCTCCATTCCTACGAGAAAATAAATACCGATTCCAAAGAAGACCAGCGCCTCCAGGCCGACCTGCGGAAACTCCGCGAAATTCTTTATTCGCATTGAGCCTGTGGAATAGCGCGGCAAGGGACGTGGACACTGTTGCAATCGGGCTCGAGTGGGGATACCCGCGCCGGGAACGCACAGTTTTTGAACGCTATAATTGGCCCGATTTGAACGCGGGGAAGGGGTTTTTCCCTGTTGTGCACCGCACTACGACTACGTCTCTTCTTTCAATTAACCCGTCTCATTAGAGGGGTCGTGTAGACCAGGAGCATCATGAAGGTCACTGTCACCGCCGGAAACCTCGGGCAAGGATTGCAGGTTGTTTCCCGCGCCGTCTCTTCGCGGACCACGCTACCCATCCTCAACAACGTTCTGCTGCAGACCGGCGACACCGGGCTGCAACTGACCGCGACGAACCTGGAGATCGGTATCCGGCAAGTCATCCCGGCCGAGGTTCAGGAAGAAGGGGGGATTACCGTGCCGGCGCGGCTGCTAACAGACTTCGTGACCTCTCACCCCGACGAGCCCCTGTCGAT
>WNGO01001208.1_pt1 | contig 16531 bp, 19 predicted proteins | sample 5400511 | NCBI WGS metagenome assembly WNGO01 (sample SAMN13153380, study PRJNA577476) | soil metagenome | isolation source: 20 cm soil or saprolite under Garry oak tree replicate 2 | place: USA:California | collected 2016-06-15 | reverse complement strand
TGAAAATTGTTTGATTGGATTGGGATCGAGATCGGAGCGGCGCAGACCATGCGCGGCGTGCTCGTAACGCGAAGCCGTAGGATCTCGTGGCGTCTCCATCATGAGAAGAACAATCGCGCACCATATTGCGCGGCAAGGAAATTGTCGATCCAGCGACTTAAGCCGGGCCGGCTCACGGAGCCGCGGCTACAGATGACAAAGCGCTTCCTTGAACCGGCGAAGACAATTGACGCAGCTTCTCGATTACTTTGGGTACGATTTCAATCGCGCGATCAACCTGCGCGTCGGAGTTAAAGCGTCCGAAGGAGAATCGCAGACTGCGCCGCGCGCCATCTCCTTTTGGGTTCATTGCGCGAAGCACGTGCGAAGCCTCCTGTGAACCCGTCCGGCACGCTGACCCCGCCGAGCAGCAAATATGATGTCGATCCAGTAACAGAAGCGCTGCGGGCGATTCGATGCCATCAAATGAAACGCTCGAGGTGTTTGGCAGGCGTTTGGCGCCAGCGCCATTAACCGATGCTCCGCTCACCGCTTCGAGAATTGTTTTTTCAAACCGGTCACGCATCGCTCGAACGCGCGTTTCTTCTTCCGAGAGAGATTCGGCTGCACGCTCAGCCGCTTTCCCCAAACCGGTAATCAAGGCGACATTTTCTGTGCCGCCACGACGCCCGTTTTCTTGACCGCCACCCACGATCGAGGGGTAAAAACGCGTCCGCCGGTTGACGTAAAGTGCGCCCACGCCCTTTGGTCCATGAAACTTGTGGGCTGAGAGGGAAAGGAAATTGATTGCCGTGTCGCGGAGGCAAATCGGGATTTTACCGGCAGCTTGCACGGCGTCAGTGTGAAAGATTACGCCTTTTTCGCGACAGATCTCCGCGACCTTCTCGACTGGAAATAAAACACCGGTCTCGTTATTCGCCCACATGAGCGAAACGATCGCCGTTTCCGGGCGAATCGCTGCCTCCAACTCACCAAGATCGACATTTCCATCTTGATCCACCCCAAGAAATGTGACCTCGCATCCCCGTTTCGCGAGGTCCTGACAAGGGCGAAGAATGGCGCTGTGTTCTACGGCGCTCGTAACTATATGTTTGCCGCGCGGCTCGAATTGCAGGGCCGAATTGATCACGGCATTGTTCGATTCCGTCCCGCAGCTTGTGAACACAATTTCCGAGGCCTCACAACCGAGCAATGCCGCCAGCCGCTCACGGGCAAGATCGACGGCCGTTCGCACTTTCGCGGCCAAGGCATAACCGCTGGAAGGGTTGCCGTAATATTTTGTCAAAAACGGCAGCATCTCTTCGATCACGGCGGGATCTAGCTGCGTCGTCGCGTTGTTATCCAGATAAATAATTTCGTCCGTCGTGGGCATCATCAAAATTTATAGGTGGCGTCGCAGACCGCAAAATTACTCTTCGGGGCGCGGGGCGGCGCCAGCATGTTTGGGCACGTGATGAGTGTAGCGGAAGTATAGATTCCGCAGGTAAATCGGCAGCGGCAGGATACTTTGCAAGACACCAACGGAATCCTGACGATAGATCGCGAAGTAGGCGAGCAGTAAAAATGAGCCGAGCGCGCTGCATTCCCAGAAACCAAAGGGGATCACGCTTTTGTGTGCACGTTCGGAAGCGATCCACTGGATCAAAAAGCGCAAACCGAAAATGAGGCTACCGCTCCAGCCGATGATCTTCCAAAAATTAAACGCGATTCCGAGGACCTTGGTATCGGCCAGAAAATAAAAACTGTTCATAAGGGCGAAAGGTTGAACAGATCGCCCATCGTGAACAGCTTTTTGTTTGCCGCTCCACGTTGCGTAAATCATCACCGCGAGAGGCTGGAAGCTTGCTTCACTTACATCTAACATTGAACCCATGACCTCGATTTGGGAACTGGCGAACCCGCAGTTGGGCGATCTTGCGGTTTACGAACCAGGCAAACCAATCGAGGAGACCGCCCGCGAACTCGGTGTCGATCCAGGCGCAATCATCAAGCTCGCCTCGAACGAGAACTCGCTTGGCCCGTCGCCGAAAGCAATCGAGGCCATGCGCGCCGCATTGCAAAACGCGCACCTATATCCCGACGGCGGCGGGTTTTACTTGCGGGACGCACTCGCAGGCAACCTCCGAGTCGCGCGCGAAAACATCATTCTTGCCAATGGTTCGAACGAAGTGATCGAATTTCTTGGCCATGCGTTCCTTCATCGGGGCGATGACGTGATCACGTCGGAGCACGCTTTCATCGCCTACAAATTGATCGCGACACTTTTCGGCGCGCGCACGGTGGAAACGCCAAGCCCGGATTACCAGCAGGACCTCGAAGCGATGCTCGATGCGATCACGCCGAAAACCCGCCTCATTTTCATCCCCAACCCCAATAATCCCACTGGTAGTTTGATTTCGCAGTCGACGATCGACAGTTTCATATCGCGCGTGCCGAAAAACATTATTGTCGTTTTCGACGAAGCTTATTTTGAATTCATCGATAATTCGCCCGACATATTGCAATACGTCCGCGACGGCAGGAACATCGTTGTTCTGCGCACCTTCTCCAAAATTCACGGCCTCGCCGGTCTGCGCGTCGGCTACGGAGTCGCGCGGACTGACTTGATCGACGTGCTTCACAAGGCGAGGCAACCATTTAACGTTAATGCCATCGCTCAGGCCGGTGCGCTCGCGGCTCTGGCGGACGACGCGCACCAGCGCGAAACCAAGCGCGTCGTCCATGCCGGGCGCGCTTATCTGCAAGAGCAATTTGCCGAGATGAAGATCCAGTTCGTGCCGGGCGCCGCGAATTTCGTGATGGTAAATGTCGGCGATGGCACCGCTGTCTTTGAAAAGTTGCTCGCGCGAAAGATCATCGTGCGACCTCTCAAAGGTTACAAATTGCCAGAATGGATTCGCATTTCTGTGGGGACAATGGAGCAAAATAGAAAATGCATCGGAGCGCTGAAAGAAATTCTCCCGAAACATCGACAGGTTTGACCGCCGGAGAGAGCCCGATCATCGCGGGCGACACAATCGCCGCTATCTCCACTCCTCCTGGTGAAGGGGCGATCGCGCTCGTTCGGGTCTCCGGTGCGGATGCCGTCGCCATTGCCGATAAGATTTTTCGCGGCAAAGAAAAACCGTCGCGATTTGCATCGCATGTTCAGCATTTCGGGGAAATTTTCGATGCAGCGGGCCAATTGATCGATCAAGTGATGCTGTCGATTCATCGCGCGCCGGCGAGTTACACGGGCGAAGATCTGATCGAGATCAGTTGCCACGGCGGAATGCTCGTAAGCGCGCGCGTGATGGAGGCTTGTCTCTGCGCCGGTAGCCGTGGGGCGCGGCCGGGCGAGTTCACGGAGCGCGCATTCCTCAACGGCAAAATGGACCTCACCCAGGCTGAAGCAGTGATTGACCTGATTCGCGCCAAGACCGATCTCGCGCTGCGTTCCGCTACCGAACAGCTTGAAGGCAGACTCGGCGAGAAGATTGGAAAGGTACGCGACGAATTGATTTCGCAGATGGCGCACATCGACGCATCGATTGATTTTCCAGAGGAAGGTATCGCGCCAGATGAAGCTGAAAAATTGGGCGCACGACTCGATTCGGTCCGCGAGGAAATGACGGCGCTGCTCGCCACGGCCAATCAAGGGCGGATTCTGCGCGAAGGCGTGCGGGTGGTGATTTTTGGAGCGACTAATGCCGGCAAGTCCAGCTTGCTCAATCGACTTCTTGGCTACGAGCGAGTGATCGTGAGCGAAACCCACGGCACGACGCGCGATACCATCGAAGAAATGATCAATCTCAACGGTGTGCCAATCCGTTTGCTTGACACTGCCGGCCTGCGAACGTCGACAAGCGACCTCGAGCGCGAAGGAATTGCCCGCACCGAAAAGTCACTGCAAATGGCGGACCTGCGTCTCCACATCGCCGATCGCAACGCACCCAAGCCTCCACATTTCGATGATCGCGCCGGGAATTCGAACGAAATCGTACTTTTGAATAAGGGCGATTTGCCTGAGCATAGTGACTGGAAAAATTTCGATGCACTGCGCATTTCGTGCGCGACGAGAGAAGGTTTGCCAGACCTCGAACAGGAAATTCTGGCGCGCATAACCAAACAGAACCTCAGGCCGGAAAGCGCAGTCGCCATCAACACGCGGCATCGCGATTGCCTGCGCCGCGCATTGGAATCATGCAATCGCGCAAGCGTAGCGCTTGGCAAGGGGCTGTCGCCGGAATATGTCGCGGTCGATCTCAACGAAGCGTTACACGCGGTCGGGGAGATAATTGGTGCCGTTCGCGTGGAACAAATTCTCGATTCGGTCTTCGGGCAGTTCTGCATCGGCAAATGAAGAATGGCTACGAGCGATTTGTTCGGCCGCTTCTCTTCTCGCTGGACGCTGAAGCCGCCCATCATCTCACGATCGCGTTGCTCCGCGGCGCTTCCCATGTCGACCTTGCCCTGCGTGCGCTGAAAGTTTTTCAGCCTCGGCCGAAACCGAAAACCGTTTTCGGTTTAAATTTTCCAAATCCAATTGGACTGGCGGCGGGATTGGACAAGAACGGGATCGGCTTACCGGCGTGGGCGGCGCTCGGGTTTGGTTTTATCGAAATCGGCACGGTGACCGCTAAAGCGCAGCCGGGAAATCCGAAGCCACGCATCTTCCGTTTTCCCGAGGAGCAGGCGCTGATCAATCGTCTCGGTTTTAACAACGATGGCGCGGATGCCATCGCGAAACGATTGCGCAGGCTGCGTGAGAGCGGGCTATGGCCGGCGGTCCCGGTCGGGATCAACATCGGAAAATCGAAGGTCACTCTGCTGGAAGAAGCAACGGGCGATTACCTTTATTCATTCCGCTTGCTTCGCGAGTTCGCGGATTACATCGCGCTGAATGTTAGCTCGCCAAATACTCCTGGCCTGCGCGAGTTGCAGCAGCCGGTCGCACTTTCACGGTTGCTCGGCGCGATTCGCGATGAGAATCGACTAACCCCCAAACCGTTACTCGTGAAAATTGCTCCGGACCTTTCGCCCATCGAACTGGAAGAGATCATTGCGATCTGTGAACAAAATGGAGTCGCGGGAATTATCGCGACAAACACGACCCTCGATCATTCATCGATTCCGTCGGTACGTGATGAATCGGGCGGTTTGAGCGGGGCGCCGCTAAGGAAGAAATCCACAATGCTTGTGCGGGCGATCGCCACAAGGTCCAAGATACCGGTGGTCGCGTCTGGCGGAATTTTTAATGCCGAATCCGCGCGCGAGAAATTTGAGGCGGGCGCGCAGCTTCTTCAGGTTTACACAGGCTACATTTATCGCGGCCCACGACTTCTTCGCGAAATCATGGAAGGTCTCTCGTAAGATCGACAATCGCGCGTCGATTCGCTCGGCACGCCGCGATTGTCGGCTGGATTTCTGAAATGAAGCTTTCCCATAAAATAGGCAAACTCGCGCAGCCGGTGACCTACCGCCGGGCATGGCGTAGAGCGGAACGTGTGATTTTTCCGCTGCCGGTAAAACCGCTGCTCGCCAGTATTGATCAGCAACGGTTACGCGGAATCCAGCAACGGTATGCCGGATTGTCCGCCGAATACGCCAAATACGCCGATGTCGATCGCTGGTTACGGGTAAATCGAAAACGTGTGCAAGATTTGAAACTCCATCGCTCGGCACCGAAACGCGTGCTCGACCTCGGTTGCGGAGGCGGATTCTTTTTGTTCATCTTGAAAAGGTTCGGTCATTCGGTCCTTGGCCTTGATCTCGATCAGTTCCCTCTCTTCACCGACTTGCTCAATCTTTTCGGTGTCCGGCGCGTGGTTTGGACGATTAAAGCATTCGAGCCGCTGCCGGAGCTTGGTCAAAAGTTCGATTGGATTACCGCGTTCTCGATTAATTTTAATCTCCATTATCCGGCGGAACGACTTTGGGGACCGGCGGAATGGGATTTTCTCCTGCGTGACTTACAGCGCCACCTTGCCCCGGGCGGCAAGATCTTTTTCGGACTCAACCCCACGTTCGGGCGCGATTACTACATACCCGAGCTGCGCGATCTCTTTGTCAGCCGGGGCGCAAAAGTCGAGCGCGAACAAATCTTTTTCGATAAAGGGCTGCGCTTCTAACTCACGACAGAGCCCGCAATCAATAGACATCAGAAGGCCTGTACTACGGAGTTGGTGACGGTTCTGGAGTGGGCTCGCGCAGCCCGTGAGCGTGAAAGCGGTGTCGATGGCGCTCTTCGATTTTTTGCAATTTAAGGCGCTGCTTATTGGTGAGATTTACAGCCATCTCCCGATGCGCTTCCGTCATGATTTGATGGACGCGTCGGCCTGTGTCGCGTCGTATTTGTTTCAGTTGGGCGGCCGTCTTATCGACGATCGGCGATATTTTGGCGACTTGTTCCGGCGTCAAGTTGAGCTCCGTCCGGAGTCTTTCCTTCATTCTAGCAGCTATCAGTTCGGGATGATGAAATTCAAAGAAAAGATGCCGAGCGTGCAATCCTCCAAAGAAAGCGCCGGTGATTCCGCCGGCGATGAACACGAGGATAAAGCCGCCTATCAGTTTCCACTGCAACGCGCGGTTCATTTCAAAAATTCATCCTGGATCGCCGAATCCGCGATGGCGAACTCATTGGTGAAGGGCTCACCGACTCTTTCTCGGCTTTGCCTGGCCTCGCGAACTGCTGCAACCGTCGATATGACGATAACGGCCGCCGACAACAATGCGACGCGCCGAAGCAGGGGCGTCAAGCCATTCGCTTTAATTGAACTCGCGCGCCAGAGCGCGACCACCCGCGTGTCGAAACCAAACGGCATCGCCGTAGGAAGATCTTCGGGCGTCTCCGCGGCTGATCGCAGCAATCGATCGATTTTTTGATCGCCCTTGTTCATAAGTTTTCCTTTGCCGAAATTTTGGCGAGCTGATCTTTCATTTTTTGTCGGGCCCGGAACGCCCGCACTTTAATGAGCGCTGCGCTCCAGCCCGTGATTTTGCGGATTTCCTCAACGGAGCGTCCTTGCAAATATAGCAAATCGATGGCGAGCCGCTCGACCGGTTTTAAGCCGGCGAGAAGATGTTCGACCAATTGGCGCGAAGCAACTCGCTGGTCTGGTGCGAGCTCATTGGACGCCGCCGCGAGATTCTCCACCACCGCTTGCTCCTCTTCGCTCAGGTCGGCGTGCCGCAGTTCCGGGCGCACTTTCTCCGACTGGATTTGATTGAGGCAGGTATTGACCGCAATGCGCGAGACCCAGTGCTCCAGCGGCACTTTGCCGGAAAATTGCGACAATTTTTGAAAAACTTTAATGAAAATCATTTGGCAAAGATCCTCCTCGGCCGTTCGGCGCGGACGATATGCGCGCACCAATTTGACCACGAGCGGATAAAGCTGCCGGACCAATTCGCGAGCCGCCTCATCGTGATGCTGCAGCGCAGCTTTAACCAGTGCGCTTGCATTAGAATCATCCATGTAATCGAGAGCGCATCCACACCATTACCTAAGACCGGCCTCGGCACGTTGCGGTTACAACTTTGTCACAAGGAACGGCCGTTTCCCAACCGCCGGAGCGATTTCGAAATCGTCCTTCCTTGAGAAGAACAAAAATGTAACCGGCGAGATTCCGGCCCGGTCATTAGCTACAGGAGCGCAAAAGCGCTTAACAAAACAACAAACAAAACATAAACTATGAAACGAAATCTATTAACACTTGTGGCTGCCGGTGCGATCGCGCTTGGCGGCTTTGCCCTCGTGCAAGCACAACCCGGCCATGGTGGTGGCGGCCAATGGCACGGACACGGCTTTGCGCTCGAACGATTCACCAAGGGGCTAGACCTGACGGCCGATCAACAGGCCAAGGTTCAGCCGATTCTCGATCAGGCCAAACCGCAAATCGCCGCCATCCATCAGGAGGCGATGCAGAAAGCGAAAACTGTGATCGATAGTACTATGTCGCAAATTCGTCCGCTGCTCACTCCTGATCAGCAGCAGAAGCTTGATAACATCCAGAAAGCTCATCAAGACATGATGAACGCGCACAAAGAGCTTCACGACGCAATACAGGAATAGCTTCGGTTGTTCAGAGCCGTGGGAACGGCGGCGATCTGGAAGGGTCGCCGCCGCATCTTTTACGCGATCCCCTCTTCGGGTATCAAAGCGGTGGCTTCGTCGGATTATCCGTTTTCCCTCCCCAGGAAAATAGGAATGCAATCAATCCCAAGGCGGCCAGGACTGCGGCGACAACGAATCCCGCCGTGGAGATTTCAGCGCGCGCGTGAAAGCTCTCTTTGAGTCGCCCAGCCATGCCGATGAGAAAAGAAAGGAGCGCTGTATAAAAGCAGATTACACTGATCGCTCTTCGGGTGTCGGATGACATTTTCATCGCAAGAATTGTAGGGCGTCTGCGTCAGACGCCAACCCTAAATCGGCGTTTTCTTCCAATTCGCGGACATCGAATTTAAACTGAGTAAATGAGAACGTTCATTCAGTGGATCTCGACGTTAACCCTTCTAGCGACTGTTGCGCATGTCGCCAATTCTCAAATCGATCGCATTACCGGGAAGAATTTCGCCACTCGGTCGGAAGTCCTGGCGCGTCACGGAATGGTTTGCACGAGCGTGCCGGCGGCGACTCAGGCCGGGCTCGATATCTTGAAGCGCGGCGGCAGTGCAGTGGATGCGGCAATCGCGGCAAACGCAACGCTCGGTTTGATGGAGCCGGTCTCGAACGGAATCGGCGGCGATCTTTTCGCGATCGTTTACAGCGCGAAAGAAAATAAACTTTACGGAATAAACGGGAGCGGACGTTCGTCACTGGGTTTGAGTTACGAGCAGATGAAGGCGGAGTTGGCGAAGCTGCATCGTGAAACGATTCCGCCGCTCGGCATGTTGCCGATCAGCGTGCCGGGAACGGTGGACGCGTGGGCGGAACTGCACAAAAAATTCGGCAAACTCAAATTGAGTGACGATCTTTTGCCGGCAATTCATTATGCCGAGGAAGGGTTTCCAGTCACCGACTTGGTTGCGTATTACTGGGCTTTCGGTCCGCGCCTTTACAAGGGCTTGCCCGGTGCGTTTTTGGAAACGTACACACTCGACGGCAAAGGGCGCACACCGGCAAAAGGCGACATTTTCAAAAATCCTGGGCTCGCAAAGACGCTGCGATTAATTGGCGAGAAAGGTCGCGACGCCTTTTACAAAGGCGAGATCGCGGACAAGATCGACAATTTCATGCAGGCCAATGGCGGTTTTCTACGCAAAGCCGATTTCGAGAAGCACACATCGACGTGGGTCGAGCCAGTCTCGACGAGTTATCGCGGTTACGATGTGTTTGAAATGCCGCCGAACGGTCAGGGTATCGCCACCCTCCAAATATTGAACATCCTTGAGGGATTCGATCTGCGAGAAATGGGCCGCAATTCGCCCGAGACGCTCCATGCGATGATTGAAGCGAAAAAAATTGCCTGGGCTGATCGCGCGAAATTTTATGCCGACCCTGCTTTCGCCAAAATTCCGCTCGCCGGTCTTCTTTCGAAGAGTTACGCAACCGAGCGGCGGAAGTTGATCGATCCAAATCATGCCGCGAAAAAAATCGAAGCGGGCAATCCGGTGAATGGAGAACACGCTTCCAGCGTATCTCAGACGACAGACTTCCAGTTTGTCGTTTCTGAACAGGCTAGAAGCCTATTCGCCGAGAGAGGCAAGGATGCCTATCTTCCAGACGGCGACACCATTTATCTTTGCACCGCCGATGACGAAGGCAACATGGTAAGCCTGATCCAAAGCAACTACCGCGGCATGGGCAGCGGCATCGTCGTGCCCGGACTCGGCTTCATGTTTCAGGATCGCGGCGAACTTTTCTCGATGGATCCGAATCACGCGAATGTTTACGCGCCGAGCAAACGTCCGTTTCACACCATCATTCCCGGATTCGTCATGAAAGATGGCAAACCGTGGGAAGCCTTCGGTGTCATGGGCGGCGGCATGCAACCGCAAGGTCACGTCCAAGTTCTCATCAACCAGATCGATTTCGGATTGAATGTGCAGGAAGCCGGGGACGCGTCGCGCTGGCAACACGAAGGCGACAACGAACCGACTGGCGAAAAGATGTCTGAATCAGGCGGCTACGTTGAAGTGGAGAACGGTATTATCTATGAAACTGTGCGCGAACTGCGCAAACGCGGGCACGACGTCCGCTTCGATCTTGGTGGCTACGGCGGTTATCAAGCCATCAAAGTCGAAATGCACGACGGCCAACGTGTTTATGTCGGCGCCAGCGAATCACGCAAGGACGGCCAGGCGGCGGGATATTAAGTAGGAATTTCGGCTGGATCGGCGCGCCCGGTGGTTGCGCTCTACGGAATTTAATTTTTCGGCGCTTTCAGTTCGGCGAGTTTTTCTTGAGCGCGATTGACATCGGATTTATCCGCGCTGCCGAGCGCAAGCAGTTTTTGTTGTCGACGGACGTTGGCTTCGGCGGCTTCGAGTTCCGCCCGTTCACGCTTTGCCGCGGCCATTTGCGCGGCTTCGGTTAGTTGCGCAAGCGCTGCCTTGGCTGCTTCCAGTTCGTCCTTGGTGCTTTCTCCGGCTGCGACTTGAGATTCTTGCGCGGCAACTTCTTCTTTCGCGCGGGCGAGCTGCGCATTTGCGAGGTTGGACTCACACCGGACAACCTTTAACAAGCGTTGCTCCACTTCCACTTTTGCAAGCACGCCAATCTTGTAAAGACGTTCCGCGCCCGCGGCACTTCTCTTCGCTCGCTCCAATTGTTTTTCCAGACGCGCAACATCGTCATCCGGCGCTGGCATGGCGGATGACGACTCGTTCGAGAGGTTTTGCTTTAGCAATGGCGGCTCGATGTCGAACGAATCAGGTTCTTCGGATTCGTTTTGGGGTACTTGATCCGCGGCCAGCGCCATGATCGCTGTTGCGACGACGACCGTGGCCGACAGCGTCAACATACGCCTCATTTCAAAAGATTATCATGAAACTCGCTCCATCGACAGATCATCCTGCATTGGTCGGCGCGCCCCGCGGTCGCGCCCTGCCAGTCTGCTGCGCGTTCAGCTTCTAAAAAGCAGAGTCTCGTAATTTTGTTCTTTTCATCCGCAGATGTTTTGGCATACGACAGAGTCCCGGAGGAATTCATCTATCCGGTCACTCGTAAAATTCTGATCGCCACAGCCGTTCTTGCGCTGATTACCCCGTCCACAATCGCCGATAACTTTCCGCTGTCAGGCCCGGTCGTGTCCGGCAAAGTGGCGCGTCTCCATTCCGGTAAAGCAGCCGCGCCGAAGAAAGCGCCTTTGCCGGTCAGACGAGCGATCTGGGCTGCAAATCAACTTCGCTCAAAGCTCTATCGTTATGGTGGCGGTCACAAGTCGTTTGATGACCGCGGTTACGATTGCTCTGGGACAGTCTCCTATGTGCTTGGCGCAGCGGGTTTGATCGGTTCGCCGATGAGCTCAACCGAGTTCCGCCGCTACGGCCAGCGCGGTCGTGGCAAATGGATAACTGTCTATGCGCGTGAAGGACACACCTTTGCGGTTATTGCCGGCCTGCGACTCGATACCACGCCATGGGACAACTCGAGCAACCGGTGGGCACCGCGCTGGCAAACCACGGAGCGTTTGCCGCGCGGCTTTGAACCACGGCATCCCGTGGGGTTGTGAAACCGCGCGGCTCCTTCCGGCATTTGCGTTTCAGCATTTAGCAAGATAAGGATGAAACTCGTGCGCCGGTTCGCCCCCGTTAGTCTTTTGACGCTGGCCTTGCTCGTCTCCGGCTATTCAACTCCGGTGGCGCGCGGGAATGATGCGATGGCGAATTTGGACGCATTCATCGCCAAAACGTTGCAGGAGTATCAAGTGCCGGGCGCGGCCGTCGCCGTCGTGCAAGACGGCAAGGTAACTTTGCTCAAAGGATACGGTGTGCGTGATGTGACCAAGCCCGGTGCCGGGGACGAAAACACGATTTTTCAACTCGCGTCGGTTACCAAAACATTGACGGCGCAGCCGCGGCCACTGTTGTGGACGAAGGCAAGCTGGATTGGGACAAGCCAATCTTTAATTACCTGCCCGAATTTGTCGGGGTACGATCCGTACATGACGCGTTTCTTGGCCGATGTGAAATCTTACCGGATGGCGATGCGCTCAAAGTGCAATGCGGTCCCGCGAAATATCCCGCGACGCTGAAACAGTTGAGCAACGGCGCCTTTCTCATGCTGTTCCCTGGCGCGACGCAAGTTGCTACCATCAGAACCTTTGCGATTGGCGAAGATGGAAAGGCGGACAGTTTTGCAAATGAAGGCCTCGGCATATTCACACGCGTTAGGGAAAAGAAGTGAACCCGAAAGCGCTTAGGAGATGGACATACGAATTATCCGTTGGGTTGCTTTGATCGGGGTACTGTTGGTACTGCTGCTCGCGCCAGTTTCCGCGCATGCGCAGGAAAAGAGTCATGTGACTTCCGCGCAAGTGGACAACGCCATTCGGGAAGTCGAAAAACTCGCCCAAAAGCAAATTCAAGAAAATGCGCTGCCAGGGCTTGCCATCGCGATCGTGTTTCAAGACAAAGCAGTGTACGCAAAAGGATTCGGCGTCCGCGATGTGAATACGAAGGCGCTCGTGGACGCGGACACAGTGTTTCAGGTCGCGTCGGTTTCTAAATCCGTTGGATCGACGGTCGTTGCCGAGCTGGTCGGCGAAGGAAAAATTGCATGGGACTCGAAGCTTAGAACGCTCGATCCGTCATTCGCAATGTTCGATCCGTGGGTAACGCGCGAAATCACAATCCGCGACATGTACGCGCATCGCAGCGGCTTGCCCGAGCACGCAGGCGACCTGCTCGAAGACTTGGGATTTTCGCGTGCGGAGATTTTACATCGCCTTCGCTATCAACATCCCGAGAGCAGTTTTCGTTCGCATTACGCCTACACGAATTTTGGCCTGACCGAAGCCGCCGCGGCGGCGGCGAAAGCGTACGGGCTGGACTGGGAAGATGCGTCCAGGCAAAAATTGTACACGCCGCTCGGCATGGCTTCGACGAGTTCGCGTTACGCGAATTTTGTCGGACGCACGAACAAAGCGTTGGAGCATGTGCTGGTGGATGGGAAATGGGTGCAAAAGTTCAAACGCGATCCGGACGCGCAATCGCCCGCGGGCGGCGTGAGTTCTTCTGTAAATGATTTGGCGAAATGGATGCGTCTGCAGCTCGCGAACGGCAAATTTGACGGCAAAAAAATCATTGACGAAAAAGCGCTGGCCGAAACGCATCATCCGCACATGCTGACCGGTTTCAATCCCTTCACTGGGCTGCCGGGTTTTTACGGGTTGGGGTGGAACGTCAGCTACGATCAAAAGGGTCGTTTGCACTTAAATCATTCCGGCGCGTTTGCAGTTGGCGCGGCGACTCACGTGAATCTCGTGCCAGGTGAGCAATTGGGCATTGTCGTTCTTACCAATGCATATCCCATCGGCATAGCGGAAGCACTGGGGACGACGTTTTTGGACATCGCGTTGTATGGAAAGCCGACGCAGGACTGGCTGGTCCTCTTTAAACAAGGATTTTCTAATCCGGCGGCGATCGGGACGGTGCTCGGCTTCGATTATTCCAAACCGCCTGGATCGCCCTCGCCTGCATCGAAAAATAGCGCCTACCTTGGAAGGTACGCGAACGATTTCTTTGGTGACATCTCTATCATCGAGAAGGACGCTGGTCTCGCGATTGTGCAGGGCCCGAAAAACAAGACCTTCCCAATGAAACACTATGATCGCGACACGTTTACCTATGAGACGGAGGACGAAAACGCTGTTGGCAGAAGCGGCATCACTTTTACAATCGGCCCCGATGGCAAAGCGACACAGGTTGTCGTGGAAAATCTCAATGTGTGCGGCGAAGGAACTTTCAAGCGCGTTCCAGATCAGAAGTAGCAAGACAGCGCGTTCGCCTTGCTGACGAATGGTGCTATTTCTCTTTCGCATCGGCCACGCGAAATCCATGACGACCCGATTTAAAACGTTTGCGCGCCGCAAATCAAAATCGAGAAGCGATGCACCGAGTTTCGGTTTCACCTCAGCGGAACTGCGCACGCTGCGGGCGCTGAAGTCACCGGCGGGCATTCAGCGGTTCCTCGATGAGTTACCCTATAATCTCAGCTTCACTGCGCGATCACCGCAAAGAGTTTTGCGCGACCGAACTGCGTCTTGCCTCGAGGGCGGAATTTTTGCCGCCGCCGCGCTCCGCATCATCGGATTTCCACCACTGATTTTCGATTTGGAAGCCGAGCAGGATACCGACCATGTCGTCGCAATCTTCAAGGTTGGGAGACATTGGGGCGCGGTCGCGAAATCGAACTTTACCGGCTGTCGTTACCGGGAACCGGTTTATCGCAGCTTGCGCGAACTGGCCATGAGCTATTTCAACGTCTATTTTAATTTGCGCGGCGAGCGTACCCTGCGGCGGTATTCACGTCCGGTGAATCTCGCCCGGTTCGATCCTCTCGGCTGGATGACAACGGGAAAACCGATCTGGTTCATCGCCGAACATCTGTGTGAAATCCCGCATATCCCCCTGCTCACGCCACCGATGGAAAAACGGCTTACGCGAGTCGATCCGCGCACATTCCGGGGCGAAATGGTCGGCCACAGAAAAAGCAGAATCTAATCGCCAAGGCGAGAACGATCATTTCGATCTTGGGCGACGCAAAAAACGTGGCGCGCGCGATCTTTCAAGTAAACTAGCTGTATGAGCGTGCAAGTTTACGGATGTAATCATGTCGCGATCGAGGTGGACGATATCAAGAAGGCGGTCGCGTTTTACAAGGACGTTTTCAATCTCGAGAAACTGGATAGCGGCGAGGGCGACGCGTTTTTCAAACTCGGCGAACACCAATTCCTCGCCATCTTCGAAGTAAAAAAGCTCCAACCCGCGAACATGCGCCATTTCGGGATCATGGTGCGCGACGAAGCGCAGCTGGCCGAAGTGCGCAAGAAAATCACCGGCAAGTGCAAGTTAACGCTTGAGCCGCCGTTCCGCTGCGATTTCCACGATCCTTGGGGCAACCGAGTCCAGGTTGTCGATCTCCACGACGAATCGCTGATTTGGCTTTTGCCTTATCGCGAAGTGCAAAAGGCCGGAATTAAATTTAAGGAACACTGAGTCATGCAGCTCGTTCTCGAGCAGTGCACGATCCGCGCGTGGCGTCCTGACGATGCGGCGTCGCTCGCGAAGCACGCAAACAACCGCCGCGTCTGGCTTGGGCTGCGCGATTTATTTCCGCATCCGTATACGATCGACGACGCAAATGAATTCTTGCGCCGCGCAACAACAGAGCAACCCATGACAAATTTTTGTATCGACGTCGGTCAGTCGGCGGTTGGCGGCATCGGTATTCGCATTGGTCAGGACGTCCATCGACATGTTGCCGAACTCGGCTTTTGGCTGGGTCAGGAATTTTGGGGACACGGCATAATGACGGCAGTCGTCCCTGCGTTCGTAGACTATTGCTTCGTAAAATTTCCGCTTTATCGGATCTATGCCGAGCCTTATGCGAACAATCCCGCTTCTGCGCGCGTTCTGGAAAAGAGCGGCTTTGTCTTGGAGGGGCGACTTAAGAACAATGCGTTTAAGGACGGAAGGCTCTTGGATTCGCTTCTTTACGCCAAGACAAAAGACCGCATCGCTTTCACTTAGCATTGGCATCGTGTACCGTTGCGACGATGAGTAAGCTCAAGGGCAAGAACATTTTGATTACCGGCGCATCCCAAGGCCTGGGACGCGAAATGGCATTACGTTTCGCGCGCGAAGGCGCGGCGGCTTTATCGCTCGTGGCACGCCACGCTGACAAATTGGACGTCGTTCGCGATGTAGTTCTCAAAATCGCGCCGAAGGTCGACATCGTTACCATCGAGGCCGACATTAGCAAATCGGGCGATATCGAGCGAATCGTCGCGACGACCCTCGCGCAATTCAAAGGCGCACTCGACGTGCTGGTGAACAATGCATCGACCATTGGGCCGTCACCAATGCCCTACCTGCTCGATTATCCGGTGGAAGATTTTCGCGAAGTGCTCGACACGAATTTAATCGGCCCGTTCTTACTGATCAAAAACGCGTTGCCAGCGATGATCGAGCGCGGCGGTTCCATTATTAACGTCACGAGCGATGCGGGCCAGGTCGGTTATCCAGGTTGGGGCGCATACGGCATTTCCAAATTTGGCCTGGAAGGCATGTCGCAAACGTGGGCGTCGGAATTGGAAGAAAGCGGCGTGCGCGTCAACTGGGTGGATCCCGGAAGTATGAACACCGCGATGCATCGTGCCGCCGAGCCAGGGGAAGATCCGTCGGAATGGGCGAATCCCGCCGACGTGACTGATGTTTTTGTTTTCCTGGCGTCCGATGAATCAAAAAATGTGACAGCCAAACGTTTCCAAGCGCAGGAAGATTGGAAAGCCGCGGCCTCGCACAATTAGACGCGAGCTATACTTTTTGTCATCCTGAGCAGAGCGCAGCGAAGTCGAAGGATCTGCAACTTTGTCTCGGGATCACG
>WNGO01001207.1_pt1 | contig 16535 bp, 9 predicted proteins | sample 5400511 | NCBI WGS metagenome assembly WNGO01 (sample SAMN13153380, study PRJNA577476) | soil metagenome | isolation source: 20 cm soil or saprolite under Garry oak tree replicate 2 | place: USA:California | collected 2016-06-15 | reverse complement strand
GCTCCCGTCCAGGCTAGATTGGTGCATGCGCCTACTTCTTCCCCTCGCCGTGCTCGTCGGTTCCGCCTCCGCCCCCGCCGCCGCCCTCGCCCAATCCAACGCTGAGCGGGTGGCGAACGACACCTACAGCCGGTCCCACGATTACGACGTGGTGCACCAGCGCATCGAGGTGCGGAACTTCGATTGGGACTCGACGTCGCTGGACGGCCGCGTGACGACCACCCTGGTGGCGCTACGGCCTGGGCTCGACTCCGTGATCCTCGACGCGGGCAAGGGGCTCGTCGTGTCGCGCGTCGTCGATGCCCGCGGGGGGACTCTCCGGAGCACCGCCCACGGCGACACGCTGGTGGTGTACCCCGCGCGCCCGGTTGCCTTCCACGATACCGTGCGTTTCTCCATCGACTACCACGCGCGCATCGATAACGGCCACGGACTGACGTTCATCGAGCCGGAGGGCCGGGAGCACCGGCCGCAACAGATCTGGAGCCAAGGTGAGGACCACGACAACCACTTCTGGTTCCCGACATACGACTTCCCCAACGACAAGATGACCTGGGAGCTCGACGCCACCGTGCCGCGGCAGTACACGGTGGTCTCGAACGGCCGGCTCGTGGCCGACCGGCGGAATCCCGACGGGACGCATACGGTCACGTGGCGCCAGGACCCGCGGAGCGCGACCTATCTCGTGTCCCTCGTCGTCGCGCCGCTCGTGCGGCTCGCCGACACCTGGCGCGGGATTCCAGTCGAGTACTACGTGTACCGCGCCGACTCGAGTCGCGCCCGGCGCCTGTTCGGGGTCACGCCGGACATGATCGAAGTGTTCTCACGCCTGACCGGCGTCCGCTATCCTTGGGCCAAGTACGCCCAAACCACGGTCGCGGATTTCTTCGGCGGGATGGAGAACGTGAGCGCGACGACGCTCATAGACTGGCTCCCCGACGAGCGCGCCTACCTCGACCGGCCGTGGTATCAGTGGATCCTGATCCCTCACGAGCTGGCCCACCAATGGTTCGGCGACTACGTGACGCTCGAGAACTGGGCCAACATGTGGCTCAACGAGGGCTTCGCCGAGTTCCTCCCGGGGCAGTACTGGCGCGTGAAGCTCGGCCCCCGCGCCGAGGACGACTACTACCTGGACGAGTACCACCAGTATCTCCAGATCGACCGCCGGAAGAGCATGCCGCTCGCGGCGCTCGGCTCGAACAACGTATATCCCAAGGGCGCGCTGGTGCTGCACATGCTCCAGCGGTACCTGGGCCCGGAGCGGTTCTGGGCATCGCTGCAGGCGTACCTCACGCAGCACGCGCTCGGAAACGCGACCTCCGACGATCTGCGCCAAAGCGTGCTCGACGCGACGGGCGAGAATCTCGACTGGTTCTGGAGCCAGTGGGTCTACGACGCGGGGCACCCCCGGTTCGTGGTGACGGCGGTCTACGACACGGCGGCTCGCAAGCTGATCCTCACAGTGAAGCAAACGCAAACCGACTCAAGTACTACGGACAGCACCGGCCTGCACTTCGAGACCCCGAAGGTGTTCCGCATGCCGGTGACGATTCGCGTGGGGACCGCGAGTGGCGATGTCGTGCGGCGGGCGGAGCTCGCGGCCCGGGAGCAGACGATCGAAATCCCGGAGCTGGCCGGCGCGCCGACGATGGTGGTGTTCGACGACGGCAATACGATTCTCAAGGAGCTGACGTTCGACCAGCCGACGCCGTGGCTCGCCACGGCCCTCAAGCGGGATGCGGATCTCTGGAACCGCCAGTGGGCGATCGAGCAGTTGGCGCAACGGCCGGCGGACGCCGCGGCCGTGGCCGCGCTCGCCGAGGCCGCGACCAGGGCCGACTACTTCCGCACGCGCGCGGGGGCGGTCGAGGCGCTGGCCGGGCTACCTGCGGCGAGCGCCGCCGCGGCGCTCGAAGCCGCGCTGCGTGATACCTCGGCGCAGGTGCGGCGCGCAACCATGACGGCGCTGGGCCAGCTCGGCGGTGCGCGGGCCGCCGAGCTCGCGCGCGCCACGTTCCGCAATGACCCGAGCTACGAGGTGCGGGCCGCGGCACTCACCGCCCTGGTCCGCGCCGACTCGACTGCGCGTGACAGCGCCATCGCCTGGGGGCTCGCTACACCATCGTATCAGGACGTGATCCAGGAAGCGGCCTATCGGATCATCGCGCAGACGGGAGACACGGCGGCCATCCCGCGCATCGAGGCGCAGCTCGCCACGGACCACTTCGCCGCGCACGTGCTGGCGGCGCTCGCGGCCCGCGGCAGCGCCCACGCGCTCGACGCACTCGTCGCTCACCTGAACGACGATCGCCGGGCGGTGCGGCGCTGGGTGGTCGAGGCGTTCCGGTTCACGCTGCCGCGCCAGCTCGGCATCCCGCGGTTGCAGGCCGTCGCCGGCACGCTCAAGTACGCAGACACCCGGAGGGCCGTGGAAACGGCCCTGCAGCACCTGCAGAAGCCCGCCGCGGATGAGGAGTAGGAGTGTCTTCCGTCATCCGCCATCCGTGGCTGCGCTTGACGGATGAGGAACGAGAGATGACGCCTTCCGCCTGAAGAAGTAGACGGGGAGTCCCGCAAGAATCAGCACCGCCCCCTCGGCGAAGTCACGCGGTTGCTCGCGAGCGGTATTGATCACCAGCCAGAGAGAAAACAGGATGAACAAGATCGGCGTGACGGGATAGCCCCAGGCCTTGTAGGGTCGGGACAGGCCCGCCGCCGTGTAACGCAGTCGGATTACCGCGCCGCAGGACATCGCGTAAAACACAAACCCCGACACCACGACGTAGGTGAAGAGCCGGTTGTACGTGTCCTTCCATGAAGGCTCGGTTGAGATCCAAGTCAGCGCGATCGCGATGATGCATTGGACGATCAGCGACGGCGCTGGGGTAAGAAACCGGGCGTGGACTCCGCCGAGCCAACGAGGGAGCAGGCTGTCGCGCGCCATGGCGTAGGGTATCCGCGCTCCCGCCAGTACCTGTCCATTGTTCGAGCCGAGCGTGGCGGTGAGGATCGCCACGGCGACGAGGGCGGCGCCGGCACGTCCCAGGGTGACCTGGGCCGCATCCGACGCGACCAGAGATGACGCCGCCATACGGGTGGGTGAGAGCACGTAGGCGAATGAGGCGGTCACGAGGCAATAGAGCGCCATCGCGATCACCGTGGACAAGACGATCGAGCGTGGTATGTTGCGCTCCGGGTCCTTCACCTCCCCGCCCACGTAGGTGATCTCGATCCAGCCGTCATACGCCCACAGCGCCGCCAGCATCGCCACGCCGAACGGCGCGATCAGGGAGCCGAGCGGCGTATCCGGCCACACCGGCGAGAAGTTCTCGAGGTGGCCGCCCGGGACCACAAACCCGACCGCAATCAGGACGGCCAGCAGGCCGATCTTGATCAGCGTGAGGACGTTCTGAATGAGGACGCCGAGCTTGACGCCGAGCGCGTTGAGCACCGTGAGGGCGACGATCGACACCATCGCCACGGCCTTGATCCCAGAGTCCGCAAGCGGGACGAAGAACCCGAGGTAGGTCGCGAATCCCACGGCGATGGCGGCGATGGAGGCCGGGTTGATCACGACCCCGGCTGTCCAGCCGTACAGGTACCCCCACACTGGCCCGTACGCCCTGGTCAGGTAGACGTACTGGCCGCCGGCCTCCGGCATCGCCGCGCCCAGCTCGGCGACCGACAGCGCGCCCAAGAGAGAAACGAATCCGCCCACGATCCAAACGAGGATTGCGGGACCAGTGGCACCGAGCCCGGCCGCGATGGTGCTCGGGACGATGAAAATGGCCGAGGCGATGATCGTCCCGACGTTGATCATCGTCGAGTCGAGCAGCCCGAGCTGGCGCTTGAGGTCCGCCACTACGGACCGAGCCGGTTGTATTTCCGCAGCAGGGCGCGCAGCCGGTCATGCGGCAGCCCATACACGGTGAGATCGTCGGCGCCGGTCATGGTCTGGCCCGCGAGCATGGCGTTGACGATCGCCTCCTCGGTGGCCTGCACGGTCGCCTCGAACAGCGGCGTGATCTGCTCGTTCGACGTCATGGACACCTGCGCCAGCCCGGAATCCCGAGCGGCGCGGGCGTTGGCCGTCGAGAACGCGATGAAGATGTCACCGGACGAGTTGGACGCGACCCCGCCCAGCCTGCCCACCCCGAGCCCGCCCCGCCGGGCGAGCCGCTTCAGCTGGTGAGGAAGCAGCGGTGCGTCGGTGGCGACCACGATGATGATCGAGCCGACGTCGGCCGGGATGGCCGCCACGGTCCCCGAGCGCGGGCCACCGCACGGGGCGCGGCACGGCATGAGGTCCGAAACCTCTTGCCCGACCGGCACGCCGGCGATGCGGAGGTAGCGGCGTCTCCCGTAGTTGCATTGCACCAGCACGCCTACGGTATATCCGCCATCCTGCGGATCGAGCCGTCGCGACGCCGTCCCGATCCCGCCCTTGAACTGGTTGCAGACCATTCCGGTGCCGCCGCCGACGCTGCCCTCTACGACGCGGCCGCCGCGAGCACTGTCCATCGCGGCCCAGGCGTCCTGTTTCGTGACGTGAAACCCGTTGATGTCGTTGAGCACGCCGTCCCACGTCTCCGCTACCACCGGCAACGACCATTCGTCCTGGAGCATGCGTCCCCGCCGTACGACCCACTCGATCACCGCATCGCGTACCACGCCGACCGAATGCGTGTTCGTGATCATCACGGGACCCCACAGGAACCCCGACTCCTCCACCCAGGTCGTCCCGGTCATCTCACCATTGCCGTTCATCGTGAACCAGCCGGCGAACACGGGATCGTCGGCGTCTCTGCCGCGGGGGAAGATCGCGGTGACACCGGTGCGCACGGGGCCCTTCCCCACGACGAGCTTGCCGCTTCCCGCCACCAGGGTGCGGTGGCCGACTTCGACCCCGCCCACGTCGGTGATGGCGTTGAGCGGCCCGGTCGTGCCTTCGAAGGGGATGCCCAAGTCCCGGCCCCGCTCGGGGCGCTGCGCGTCGGACGCGGCGGCGGCGAGCATCAGGACGGCGAGCGGGAGGTGCGTGCGCGTCATGGCGCGGTAGCATACCGGCGAGCCGAAACCGTCGCAAGCGCCGAACCGTCGATAGATTCCTGACCCTATGACCGGGACCGCCTTCCCCTCCGTCTCCTCCCGAACCTCCTATTGGCAGGTGAGTCGCACGCCGCGCTACAGCCTGCTGTTCGCGCTCCCGCTGCTGCTGTTCTACCAGGTGCTCGCGGTGCTGCTCGCGCACGGCGAGCGCTCCGTCCGCAACGGCGCGGACGTGATCCTGCAGGCCCTGTTCACGGCTGTGGCGGGCGCCTGGGGCCCGCCGCTTTTCATGGTGTGCTTGATCGGCGCGGGATTGTGGCTCGTGACGCGCGACCGGCGCGCACACGGGTCGCGGCTCCGTGGCGGCGTGTTTGTGGCGATGCTGGGCGAGACGATCGCGCTCGCGCTGACGTTCGGCTTCGTCGTGGGGAGCGTGACCTCTGGCGTGCTCGGTATGTTGCAGACGCTCGCGGTCCCTGGAGGACCGGAGATGGACTGGTGGACGCGGCTGATGGTCTCACTGGGGGCGGGGATCTACGAGGAGCTGCTGTTCCGCGTGCTGCTCGTGGGCGCGCTCGCCGCCACCGCGCGGGCTCTGCTCGGCTGGCGCCCGCTCACTGCGGGCGTCACGGCGACCGTCGTCGGCGCCGCGATCTTCTCGGCCTTTCACTATATCGGCCCCTACGGCGACCGCTGGCAGCTGTATTCGTTCGCGTTCCGGATGGTCGCGGGGCTGTTCTTCTCGGGGTTGTATCTCGCGCGCGGATTCGGGATCACGGCGTGGACGCATGCGCTGTACGACGTGCTACTGCTGGTGATGCAGTGAACAGCGACAGACGCAGCAGACGCACAGGGGAGAACAGGTGGTAGCAGTCAGGTAGGCCTACCTGACTCCTGAATCCTGTTCACCCCTGTGCGTCTGTGCGTCTAGCCGTGGCCTGTCCTGACAGTCTCTTTCGCTATCTCCCGGAGCCTGAAGCGTTGGATCTTGCCCGTCGCCGTCTTCGGCAGCTCATCCACGAACACGATCCAGCGCGGGTATTTGTAGGGAGCGAGCCGCTCCTTGATGAACGCCTTGAGCTCGGCCTCGAGCGCCGGGCTCGCCGACTGGCCCCGCGCGAGCACCACGAACGCGAGCGGCTTCACGAGCGCGTCCTTGTCCTCTGCACCCACGACCCCGGCTTCCGCGACGGCCGGATGCTCGGTGAGCGCGCCCTCCACCTCTGCCGGCGACACCCACATGCCGCCCGCCTTGATCATGTCGTCGGTGCGACCGGCGTACCAGAAGTACCCATCGGCGTCACGCGTATACTTGTCCCCCGTCCGCACCCACTCGCCTGCGATGGCCTGCTTGGTACGCTCGTGCTGGTTCCAGTAGCACGCGCACGCACTATCCCCTTTTACGATCAGGTTGCCCACTGCTCCGACCGCTACCTCGCGGTCGGCGTCGTCCACGAGCTTCGCCTCGTACCCCGGCACAACGGTGCCGCTCGAGCCGGGGCGCACTTTGCCACCGCGGTTCGCGATGAAGGTGTGGCACATCTCGGTGGACCCGATGCCGTCGAGGATCTCGAGCCCGAACTTCTCGAGCCAGCGCTCGTAGATCGCCTTCGGCAGCGGCTCTCCCGCCGAGCTGCAGACCCGGACCGAGCCGAGGTCGTACAGCCGCTCGGCGTCCGGCACCTGCAGCATGGCCGCGTACGCCGTGGGAACGGCATAGAATAGCGTAGGGCGCTCCCGCGTGATGACGTCGAACACCTTCGCGGGCTCGGGGCGGCTCGGGTACAGCACCGTCGAGGCGCCCACGTGGAACGGGAAGTACAGCGCGTTCCCCAGACCGTAGGCGAAGAACAGCTTGGCGACCGAGAAGGTGCGGTCCTCCGGCCCGATCTCGAGCACGTGCCGGCCGAACGCTTCACAACACACGAGCATGTCGTGGTGCAGGTGGACCGCCGCCTTGGGCGTCCCCGTGGTGCCCGATGTGTACTGCCAGAAGGCCACGTCATCCTTGGTCGTGATCGCGGGAGCGAGCTCGGCGCTCTCGTCCCCGACCAGGTCGGCATAGGGGAGCTGACCGGCCGCCGGCCGTCCCACGACCACCACGTGGGTGAGATCCGGCGATCGGGAGCGCACCTCTTCGACGGCGGCGACCAGCGGCTCGCTCGCAATCACCACTGTCGCCCGGCTGTCCCTCAGGATGTACTCGTAGTCGCGCGGCTTGAGCAGGGTATTGGTTGGGACGGGCACGGCGCCGATCTTGAGCGCTCCCCAGAAGCTGCACACGAACTCCGGGCCGTCGTGCAGCAGGAGGACCACGCGCTGCTCCATCTTGACGCCGAGGCGCCGCAGCATGTTGCCCAGCCGATTCGTCCCGGCGTGCACGTCGCCGTAGGTGAGCCGTCGGCCCTCGTAGATGATCGCGAGCCGGCCGTCCCGGCCCTCCTCGACGTGGCGGTCGACGAACCAGCGGGCGGCGTTGAAGTCGCGCGGGATCACCGCGCCGACATTACCCCCTACACCCCGGGAGTCAAGCTCGCGGGGCGCTCGGACGGGCGGTATTTTCCAGTCGGAGTATGACCGTGAGCCTCCTTTCCCTGGTGTGCCTCATCGCGGGCGTGCGTCAGACCGGCCCGACCGACTCGCTCGCCGTTCTGAAATCGGCGCAACGGGCGCGCGAGACCTTCGAGGCCACGCGCCGCGCGAACCTTCCCGAACAGCCGGGAGGCTGGAGTGGCACCTGCGGCCAAATCATCGGGCGGATCTGCTACTGGTCCGACGGCCGCGGGGACGTGGATAGCGCGCCCGAGGAGCCCGCGCGGATTCGCCAGGCGCGCGCCCGACTGCTCACGGCACTCGACCAGGCGGGCGCCGCCCTCCCTGGGGACGAGTGGATCGCCGGCCAGCGGGTACGCTATCTGCTGGAGGACGGCCAGCCACGCCCGGCGGCGCAGGTAGCGGAGCAGTGTCGCGCAGTGGCGTGGTGGTGCGAGGCGCTGGGCGGTCTGGTGCGGCACGTCGAGCGAGACTTCGCGGGAGCCGACAGCGTGTTCGCGGTCGCCCTCGGCGACATGCCGGAAGACGAGCGGTGTCGCTGGAACGACATCTCTTCCCTGCTCGAGGGTGAGCTCGCGCGCCGGTATCGCGACTTGGACTGCGCCGGACGGGCGGCGCTCGAATCCCGGTGGTGGTGGCTCGCCCAGCCCCTCTACTCGCTGACCGGCAACGACCGCCGCACAGAGCACTTCGCGCGCCGCGCGATGGTCCGCATCCAGCAAGGCCGTCGGACTCTATACGGTCTGTTTTGGGACGATGATCTTCGCGATGTGTTGCTGCGCTACGGATGGGCGACCTTCTGGACGCGCGATCCCCCGACGTCTCCCCTGGTTCCGTCGGAGCCACGCGTCACGGGTCACCTGGCCTCACCCACCTTCCACTTTGCCCCCGAGGCACGCGCTCTCGACGATCCCGGGAGCGCAAAACCCGAAGACTGGACCTTCGACACCCCCAATGCCCGTGAGCAATACGCGCCCGCCTACGCGACGGCGTTCGAATCCCTGGACCACCAAGCCGCGCTCTTCCGACGGGCCGACTCCTGCCTCGTCGTCGCGGCGTACGATCTGTCGAACGACACGCTGTTCGCGCAGCACACGGTCACGGCCGCCCTGGCCCTCGCCGCGGACGAGCGCACGCTGGCCCTGTCCCGGGACTCAGGCGTAGTCGCGGGGGCGCGTGCCCTCACAACGACAGCCCCCTGCGGCCCGCTCGTGCTGTCGCTCGAGGCAGTGGCCCCGGCCGAGCGACACGTGGCGCGGGCTCGCTACGGCGTGACTCCGGCCCGGCTATCGCCCTTTCACCCGGCGATCTCCGACCTGCTGCTCTTCGACCCACCCGATTCCCTCCCGGCCACGCTCGATGCGGTCGTGCCGCACGCGCACGGGTCCACCCGCGTCTCTGTCGACCGGAAGCTCGGCGTATTCTGGGAGCTCTACGGAGTCGATCCCGCGGCTGGCGCCGTGGCGGTGTCGCTCACGGTAGCCCGCCAGGGCACGGGATGGCTGCGTCGCGCCGTCGAGTCCCTGGGGCTCGCGGGGCCGCGGCGCGACGTTCGCCTCGAGTGGCAGGAGGTGCCCCAGGCCGCGCCGATCGCGCCCCGCACGCTCGCGATCGATCTCTCGGGGCTCGCCCCGGGACGCTACCTGCTCGAAGTCGCCGTCACTCCTGCTGGTACGGAGACGGTCACCGCGCGCCGAGAGATCCGGATCGAGCGACGGTGACTGGGCGTTTCAGAACCGCTGGGCGCGCAGCCAACGGGCGAGGCGGACCGCGCCGGGGAGTCTCTTGGCTTGCTGCCGCACGCCGTAGCGAACCCAATACGCGTAGCGGCCGGCTGGTGTGGGTGCGAAGAGCAGCAGCTCGTAGTGCGGACGAACCTCGCGGGCCCAGTCGGCCTTCCAGCGTGACTTGTCGGCCATGAGGTCCAGCATCTCCATGCCATGCTCCAGTCCATAGCGGATTACTCGCGAGGTCAGCAACAGGCCGGGTGCATACTTGGAGTAAGTCTGATCATATCCCGTCTTCAGCGCGAAGATGTTGTGCCCGGAAACACGCAGCACGTAGGCCGCGACAGGGTCGCCACACACGCTGAGGATGGGAATCCACACCTCCGCTCGGTCCACCAAGCCGTCGTAGAACCGCTTCACCTGCGAGCGCTGCGTCACTGCCGTGCCGCTCCGCCCCTTCCACCCGCTCGCTTCGAGCCGATAGAACACTTCCAGCGCCTGCTTCAGCTGCGTCCCAGTTGTCACGACCTCGAAGCGGACGTCGCCGAGCTCGCCCAGCCGCCGCTCGGCTCTCCGCAGGTTGCGCTTGAACCTTCGTGACAGGCCGTCGTCCCATTGCGTCTTCGGGGACAGAGAGCGCCAGGGCGTCAGGAAGGTCGGCTGCACCAGGCAGCGCCACCCCAGGTCCTCGGCGACCGTGAGGGCGGCCGTGAGGGTCGGCGAGCCTTCCGGCACGTGCTCGATCCGGATGACGTCGCCACCCCCGGATTGGCACAGCGCCCGCCAGAGCTGCTCCTGGATGTCGACCCGCCCCTTCCACGACAGGAAGGCGTAGCGGAACGATTCAGCGTTCGTCCGGGATTGCAGGATGGTGAAGCGGCGCCCCCCCCACCGCTCGACCAGGCGCTGCAACGCGGCAAGCCCGACGAGACGTCGCCCGTCCCGTGCACACATCAGCACCGGCTCCTGAGGGGCGAAGGCTTCCGTCCACGAGAGTATCCAGTGTGGGTCGACGAAGGGACCGCTGAACGGCCCCTGCGAAGCCAGCAGGCGCCAGCGGGCATAGTCGCCGCTCGACAACCCGGCCGCCGTCGTCAGCGCGGTGTCCCACTCGCGCGTCTGAGGCCCACTGTCCCTCGGCTGACTTGCCAGTGCAGTAAGCATGTTGCCCTCCGTTCTGGGCGCTGCGTCGGCTCCACAGTTCGTTTTTGCTACAAACCTTGGGCCAGTGGCCGTGGAGGGCAGGCTGAGGCAGAGTGTGGCGCCGTAGCAACAGAGTCGTTCGAGGGCTCCTAGGGGTTTGTGGCGCCCGCCTGCTCCGCATAGACCGCGCGCGCTTGGGCAAGGAGCCCCAACACATGGTCCCGCTCCTCCGGTGTGTTCCACCCGTCGCGCGCCTGCGCCGCCTGGTCCAGACGGTCGATCCAGCGCACAAAGAAGTCGGCATCTTCCCGCGAGCGTACCGGCTCCCGCCCGACCCGCACGTAGATCGGGCCCGTCGAGCCGAACGGGTACAGGTCGAGGATGGGCAACGCCGGCCGGTCGCTCCACGCTCGCAGCACGTACCAGCCGCTTCGCGCGACGGGGATGGACACCGTGTCGCTCGTGCTGGTGTGGTCACCCCTGAGGGGGATCGTCGCGACCACGCTGCCGTTGCCGATGACCTCGAGGTGATCGATCGGAACGCTCGAGCGGAGACCAACGCGTGCGGTGAGCCGCCCGGCTGCGGGCAACCGGATCTCGTCTCCGATCTCGCGCCCACCCAGGGTGAACTCGAGGAGCGGAGCGTTCGTCACGAACGTCCGCCCCGCCTTGAGGGCCGCCATCCAGCTCCGGCGCTCTAGCCTCGGCCCGCTGCGCACGAACACGCGGACCAGGCCCGGAGGGCCTCGCAGCGACGCGAAGTTCGGGAACGCATCGGTGCCCGCCCCTGCCGGTATGCGGAAGCCGCAGTTCAGCAGGCGATACCAGATGCCGGACGTGATGAGGTGGTCCGAATATCCCATGACTTCCATGTAATCGACCTTGCTGAGCGCCGCGTCAACAGGAAGCTCGTAGGTGAGTCGTTCCGTCGAGTCGGTCGGGTCCGGCTGCGTGTCGAACGGGTGGACATAGCCGAACAACGCGCCTTGCGCGTGCGCGAGGTCTGCCACGTCGGCGTTCATAGGATACAGGCTCGCGGCCGCGGTGTTGGGATAGCCGACGTACTCGGGCAGCAGGTAGTGGTCGCGCAGGCCGAGCAGTCCGGTGTGGCCCCAGTAGCTGGTGTGATACTCCTGATCGTGTAGCAGCAGAAAATCCTGCGTCGAGACGGGGTCGGGGGCGGTGCGAAAGTACGCGATGTCCGGGATCCGTTGCTCCTTGTTGACGATCAGATTCTCGACCACGTGCAGGTCTTCGGCGCGACTCTGGAACGCGAGATGCTCCGGCGTGTTGCGGTACGCGCCGCCGTAGTTCATGTGCACGTGGAGATCGCCGCTCCACCAGCCGCGCGCCGGGAGGTTCGCCAGGCGCTCGAGCAACAGCCGTTTGGTCACCGTCCTTCCCGCCGGGACCGTCACGTCCCCGCGCGCCACCTGGTATTCTGGTCCGTGCCACACTTCGAGCCGCACCCCTCCCACGGGGATTGTGAGCTCGGCCGTACCGGGAGCGTGGAAATAGCCGTACTCGAATCCGTGTTGGGTGCGATCGAACGCCTCATCGGCGTGGCGCCAGGCGTCGTCCGGGGCATAGGCCCGGCCGTCGGCCCCGGTCACCGAAACCCGCGCGGCCAATGCGCGACCGCCCCGATCCACGACGACGATCCGCAGCCGACCTACGGGCTCCCGATAGCGACGCTCGAAGGGAACGATCTGTCGCCGGCGAGCGCCCGGCACATCGATCACCCAGAGCGTGGTGTTTCCACCTTCGTTGGCGATGTAGGCGACGTGCCTGGCATCGCGCGACCAGCGCGGCGCGGTCGCGTCGAACTCACCATACGTCAGCGGAAAAACATCGCCACCTTCGCTCGTCATGAGCCACAGCTGCTGCCACTGCCGGCCCAGGTAGGAGCTGTATACCACCCGCTTGCCATCGGGAGACCAGTCCGGGCGGGCCTTCCAGGTCGTCTCCTCGTATTTGAGCTCCCGCATGGGCGCGCCGGGAGTTGCGGTCATGCGCCAAAACCCGCCGCTACCGTGGATGTGCCCGCGGTTCGAGACGATGATCAGTTCCCGACCGTCCGGGGACCACGCGGGTGAGAGATAGTGATCCCACACACTGTAGTAGTAGCGCGGGAGCCGGCTGTCGTTGTCCTCCGTGAGCCGTGTGACGCTCGCCTCCGCGAGCCGACCGGCCTCCATCGCGACCGTGAAGATGTGCCACCGCCGGTTGTAGGCCGACGAGACGAACGCGATGCGCGTGCCGTCGGGCGACCAGCGCGGCTCCACGTTGACGGCACCGTTGGCCGTGACAGGCCGCACGCTTCCGGAGGTCAGGTCGAGCAGCTGCAGCTCGATCGCGTCGTGCGCGTATCGGGTGAAGACGACGAGCCGCCCATCCGGGGACCAGTCGGGCTGGTAGTCGTATCCCTCTCCCGCGGTCAGCTGCTGTGCGACCCGGGAACCGATGCGTTGTCGCCAGATCGAGCCCTGCATCGAGTAGATCAGCTCCGTCCCATCCGGCGACCAGGTGACGGCGCTCGGTCCGCTGGTGACCTGGGGAACGTACATCTCCCGCCAGTAGTAGGCGTGCGGCACGCCGACCTGCTTCAGGACCGGCTCGCGCTGGCCGGGCACGCTCCCGGGGGCGGCAGTGGAGCACGCGGCCACGAGGACTAGCGCGCGACGGCGATCCATCGCTCGATATTTTCCCGCAAGACGGGCAGCGGCACGGCGCCGTTCGCCAGCACCCGGTCGTGAAACGCCTTGACATCGAATCGCGGACCGAACGCCCTCTCCGCGGCGGTCCGCAGCCGCCGAATCTCGAGCCGGCCGAGCGCGTAGGACAGTCCCTGCGCCGGCCAGATCGGGTAGCGATCCACCGGCACTTCGGCGCGGAGCCGCGGGACCCGCGTGCGGTCGCGGATGTAGGCGATCGCCCGCTCCCGCGACCATCCGAACGCGTTGATGCCGGTGTCCACGACCAGCAGCGCGGCCGAGAGAGTGATGTCGGCCAGCGCGCCGAGTCGCGCAGTGTCGGACGAATAGAGCCCCATCTCGCCTGCCAGCTGCTCCGCATACTCGGCCCATCCTTCACCGAACCCCGGCGACCAGAAGCGACGCGCGATGGCGGGGATCGCGTCTCCCCGCTCAAGGGCGATCGATCCCTGCAGGTGGTGCCCGGGAATCGTCTCGTGAAACGTCAGCGCCTCGAGATCGGCCCGCGCCTTGTGCGCCGGGTCGTAGGTGCTGAGGAGGTAGATCCCAGGCCGGCTGCCGTCCTCGGCCGGCGGATTCCATTCGCCCACGCTCTCGCGCTCGCGAAAGGCCGGATAGGGTTCGACCACGACGTCGGCACGGGGAAGGCGTCCGAACCAGGCGGGCATCGCGGCCTTGGCCCGGAGCACGGCGGCCCGCGCCGCGTCGAGCATCGCGCGGCGCGAGCGGAACATGAAGGCCGGGGCGGTCCGCAACCGCTCGAGCAGCGCGCCGACATCCCGCGTCCGGAACGAGCGCCGTGCGATGACGCGCATCTCCGCCTCGAGCGCCGCGACGGTGGCGATCCCGAGCCGGCGCACGGCGTCGGGTGACAGGTCGAGCCCGGTGGTCGCGCGAATGCTCGCGCGGTAGCACGCGGCGCCGTCGGGGTTGGCGGAGACGCCGATCGCGCTGCGGGCCCGCGGCAGATAGTCCCGCTCGAGAAAATCGCGGTAGCCGCGCAGCGCCGGCAGGACGTCGGTCGTGAGCATGCGCTCCAGCTCGACCCGAAAGGCGGGAGTGGTGTCGCGCCTGGCGGGGTCGAGGAGGGGGGAGCGCCCGAGCGGCGTGCCGAGCAAGCTGTCGAGCTGGGTGAGGCTGATGCGGACGTTGCCCCGGGGCGCGCTGAACCCGAGGCGGAGGCCCGTTCGCTGATTCTCCTCTTCGCGGGCAAGGTAAGGGGGAATCGCACGCCACCGCGCCAGGGTCTGCCGCCGCGCCACCTCCGTCCCCACCGGCTGCAGTGACGTGAGCGCCGTGATGATGGCGATCGCTCCGTTTCCCGTGTGGCCCACGTTCCACAACTCATGGCGACACACGCGCGTGGCGATCGCTCCCTCAAGCGCGTCGCGCATGACGCCGTACGCCACCGCCTCCGGGCGCCCACCGAACGGCGCCGGATCGATGGCGCGGAGCTCCGCTAACCAGGCGTCTTCGCGGGCCTGCCAGGCGGCGAGCGCGAGCGGCGAGTCGTCCGGCAAGCGGTCGTCGGGACCGCCGGCCACGCCGTCCAGCGTGGCCTCGTCGGGGTGGCGCTCGAAATAGGCCGCGAGGTAGGAGTCCGCGAGCTGCCGCACCCGGCCGGCGAGCGAGTCGACACCGCGCCCCTGCGCGAGGACCAGCGCGACCGCCGCGACGAGGTTCATCCCTTGAGATAGAGCTTTTTGGGGTCGAGGACGTCCCGGAGCAGATGCAGGTCAGCGCCGGTCGGCGGAACGACGTCCGCGAGGCGCGGCCGGCGGGCGAGCGGCCAGCCGACGCCCGCTTGGACGTGGTCCGCCGTGACGCCGGGATAGAGCGCCGCCAGCACCATCTCCCCGGTCGCCGGGTCCGCTTCGAGGATGCCTTTGTCGGTGATGACCTTTACCGGCCCCGCGCCCGGCATGCCCAGCTCGCGCCGACCGCGCCCGCCACGCCCCTGCCCAGGGCTCGTGACGAAGTCCACCTGCTCGGGGAAAGCCCGCGGGTTGAGCTTCGCGACGATCAGGGTGCGCCGCGCGTGGACCGCGATCTCGGCCGCGCCGCCCGACCCTGGGAGCCGCACCGCGGGGCGCTCATACGACCCGATCACGGTGGTATTGATGTTGCCGTAGCGATCCACCTGCGCGCCGCCCAGAAAGCCGACCTCGATCCTGCCGTTCTGCAGGAACAGCTGAAACACGTCCGCCATGCCGCACACCATGAGCGACCCGGTCACGAGCGCCGGGTCGCCGATCGACACCGGCAAACGCTCAGGCACCGCCCCGACGGCGCCCGACTCGTAGATCAGGACGAGGTTGGGCGCGTGCGTCGCGCGCGCCAGGTTACAGGCCAGATTCGGCAGCCCGATGCCCACGAACACCACCTCACCATCGCGCAGCTCGCGCGCCGCGACGGCGGCCATCATTTCGTCGGGAGTGTACGCCGGGCTAGAAGCCGTAGTTGACTCCGCGCGAGAGTCGCTCTTTCGCCTTGAGCCTTGCCACCAGGTGCGGCTGTTTTTGCACGTAGCCGGCGCGGTCGGGCACGCCGTACACGAACTCCTCGAGGTAGCGCGTGAGCTTGTCGGGATCGCGCGAGATGCCTTCCCAGGCGACGTAAAAGTCGTTGTCCCGGTCGTAATAGCCCTGCGCGTAGGAGGGGTGCGCCCCCCACGGCTCGACCACCACCGCGCTCACAATCATCCCCGGAATCACGGTGCGGTTGGGATCGGAGCGGATGACTGCTTCCTCCACGAGCTCTTCCACCACGACGATCACGCGCTCCGAAGCGAACGCTGCTTCTTTCTGCACGCCGACGAGGCCCCACATCTGCGTGTTGCCCGCCGCGTCGGCACGCTGCGCGTGCACGATCGTGACGCCGGGATTGAGCGCCGGCACCGTGGCCAGCGATTCGCCCGTATATGGGCACGCGACCGTGCGGATGCGCGGGTTGGCCGTCGGGAGATCGGTGCCCATGTAGTTTCGCAGCGGCCAGAAGGGCAGCCGCGCCGCTCCCGCCGAAAACCGGGCGACCATCCCGAAGTGGGAGTACTCCTCGATCTCGAGCCCGCCACTCGCGTGCTTCCCTTCCACGGCGCGCCGGAACGCGTGCAGCGAGCCGACACCCGGATTGCCGGCCCAGGAAAAGACGAGCTTCCGGGCGCAGCCCGCGGCGATCATCTGGTCGTAGATCAAGTCCGGCGTGAGTCGGGCCAGCGTGAGGTCGCGACGCCGCTGGCGGATGATCTCGTGACCCGCGGCGAAGCAGATGAGATGGGTGAAACCTTCGATGACGACGGTGTCACCGTCGTGGACGAAGCGGGAGACAGCGTCCCGCATCGACATGA
>WNGO01005399.1_pt1 | contig 16536 bp, 13 predicted proteins | sample 5400511 | NCBI WGS metagenome assembly WNGO01 (sample SAMN13153380, study PRJNA577476) | soil metagenome | isolation source: 20 cm soil or saprolite under Garry oak tree replicate 2 | place: USA:California | collected 2016-06-15 | reverse complement strand
ACGGACCCACTGGTCACGCGCATGAGCTATGCGCAACCGGCGGCCGACGAGCTCACCATCACGCTCGAGCTGGCCAGGCGCGTGTGGGGCTATCGGGTTCGCTTCGATGGCCGCGACCTGCTGCTCGAAGTGCGCCGTCCTCCGGTCGTGGATCCCGCGCGCCCGCTGCGGGGGCGGACCATCGCGCTCGACCCCGGGCACCCGCCGCTCGGTGCCAGGGGACCGACAGGTCTGTGGGAGCCCGTGGCAACCCTCGCCGTCGCACTCAAGGCGAAGACGCTGCTCGAGCGTTCCGGGGCGAGCGTTCTTCTCACCCGCACCGACACGACAGCGGTCGAGCTCTACCCCCGGACGCGGTTCGCCGAGCTGCACGACGCCGACATCCTCGTTTCGATCCACGCCAACGCGCTCCCCGACGGGATCAACCCATTCACCAACTCAGGCACGAGCGTGTACTACTTTCACCCGCGGAGCACGCGGCTCGCGCGCGAGCTCGACCGCGCCCTCGTGGCCGAGCTCGGCGTGCGGGACCTAGGCATCGGACGCGGCGACTATGCCCTGGCGCGTCCGACCTGGATGCCCGCGGCGCTTACGGAGGCGTTGTTCATCATGCTGCCCGATCAAGAGGCGATGCTGGCGAGCGAAGACGGACAGTGGCGGTATGCGAGGGGCGTGGTGAACGGGATCGAGAACTTCTTGAGGGAGCGGGCGAGGGAGCCTTGACAACGCGGAACGCGGAACGCGGAACGCGGAACATCAAAGAGAGGTCGAGCCGCGGCAAGGAGCCTGCCCGGTTGTTCCGCGTTCCGACTTCCGCGTTCCGCCTTCTTCTTTTCGCATTGCTCGCCGGCCGAGCGGAAGCTCAGGTGGATCCGTCAGGGGACTGGCGCACCCTGCACACGCCCCATTTCCGCATCCACTTTCGCCCGGCCTATCGCGCCGTCGCGCTCACCGAGGCGCGCGAGGCCGAACGGTCGTACCGGCTGCTCGCGACCGAGCTGCACCCCCCGCGAGGCGTGGTGGACATCACAGTCGCCGACGATATCGATGCGTCGAACGGGTTCACGACCGTCGTTCCTTCGAACCGGATCACGATCTTCGCGGCACCGCCGGTGGGGGATCATGGCCTGCTGTTCTTCGACAGCTGGCTTCGGCTCGTCACCACGCACGAGCTGGCGCACGTCTTCCACCTCGATCGCACCAAGGGGATCTGGGGTCCGCTCCAGTACGTGTTCGGGCGCGCCCCCGCCCTGTTTCCCAACGAGTATCAGCCCAGCTGGGTGATCGAAGGGCTGGCGACCTACTACGAATCCCGGTTCACGAACGGCGGGCGCGTCCGAGGAAGCTTTCACACGCAGCTCCTCGAGGCGGACGCGGCCGGACAGGCCTCGCGATCACCGTGGGACGCGATGCTGTTCTCGCGCTGGTCCGGCGGGCTCGCCCCGTATGCGTATGGCAGCCGCTTCCTTCACTCTCTCGCAGGGACCGCGGGCGATTCCGTCGTGCCGCGATTCACAGAGGCGACGGCGGCGCAACTGATCCCATTTCGGGTTGGTCGTCAGATTTCCCGGGTCACCGGGGGTCACTCGCTCGCGGACGAATGGCGGCGCGGCACGGAGCCGGCGCCGCAGACGGAGGCCGCCGCGGTGCAGCCGCGCGTGATCGACTCCGTGCTCCGCACGGAGCCGATCCCCCGCGTATCCCCGGACGGCCACCGTGTGGCGTACGTCCGGGACGACGGCAAGGGCGCGAGAGAGGTAAGAGTGCTCGACGCCGCAACGTTTCGGACGCTCGCGACGCATCTGGTCAACGGGGGCGCGGACTACGACTGGGTGGGTGACACGCTGGCGGTGACGCAGCTCGATTACACGTCCCGGTGGCGGATCCGCAGCGACTTGTATCACTGGCTGCCCGCCGCTGGTCGGACTCCGGCGACGCCCTGTGGACCGACCTGGCGCCGTCGCCGGATGGGCGTTGGGTGGCCGGTGTCCGCTGCGCGGATGGACGGTGGTCGCTGGTGCTGTGGCCCGCCACATCCCCCGCCGACGCCGTAGCGTTGGTCGAGACGCGGGGGAGCATCGACGACGTGGTCTGGACGCCCGACCGGGACCTGTGGTTCGTGGCGGATCCGACCGGGCTCCCCCAAGTGTACCGCTGGAGCGATTCTGCGGGCGTCCAGGCCCTCACGGCTGAGCCGCTCGGCGCCCGCGCCCCGGCGCCACTCGCGGACGGCGCCATGCTGTACGCCGGGCTGACCGCGCGCGGCTGGGAGCTGCGGCGGACGAGCGCATCGGGGCGCGCCGAACCTGCGACCTTCCCGGAGCCCCTGCCGTTCGACTCCGCGCCGGCCGTGTCGGTGCACGAAACCGGCTATGCCTCGTGGCCGTCGCTGCGCCCGCATTTCTGGCTCCCCCTGTTCCAAGACGAGGGACCCACCGGCCGGTTCGGAGGGGCGCTCACCGCCGGCGCAGACGCCGTGGGGCGTTACTCGTATGCGGCCGATCTGCTGTTCTCTCCTCAACAGTCACGGCTGGCGGGCGACTTCGCGCTCGTCGTCGCCGCATTCGGCAACCCCCTCTTCGACTTGTCGGCGTCGAGCTCGTGGGGCGATCTCGGACCGCTCGCCGTTCCAGCTGTCACGCTTTCGGAGCTCGACCAGTCCGCGGCGCTCGGCGCATCGTTCCTCATCCCCCGGTGGCGCGGTATCACCGGGGTGCGCGTCGCCGCCGAGGTCGAGCGTACCGATTTCGCCTCCACTCCGGACTCGGCGCTCGCGACGGTCTGTTCAGGGTGTAGCCGGCAGGATCTGTTTGGCGGATCGGCAACGCTCACGCTGACGCGTCTGGTGACGGGGGCCGTGTCGGTGTCGCCAGAGGACGGGTTCGCCTGGTCCGCGACCTATCGGCGGCGCGAGGAGCGGGGGACGACGCGCTGGTCGAACGAGCTGCGGACGCGTCTCGCGCTCTACGCGCACGTGCCCGGGGTCGGCGGGTTCGCCCATCACGTCCTCGCGCTGCGGCTGCTCGCCGGTGCCACGAACGGACCGCTCGGCACGCTGTTCCGAGTCGGCGGGGTGACGCCACAGGGTGTCAACCTCTTCTTCCCTCCGTCGCTGAGCGCGACGCGGGCGTTTCCCGTCCGGGGATACGCCGACGACGAGGTCCGAGGCGAGCGCGCGGTCAGCGGCAGCCTCGAGTATCGCCTGCCCGTGGCACTCGTCGGCCGCGGGATCGGTCATCTGCCATTCGGAATCGACAGACTCTGGATGAACATTTTCACCGATGCAGGCGACGCGTGGGCGCCCGGCGCGTCGCCCCGGCTCACGCGCCTCTGGTCCGCCGGAGGGGAGCTCGCGGGCGTCGTGACGGTGTTCTATGACTACCCGCTGTCCGTCCGGCTCGGCATCGCCCAGCCGCTCGCCGAGCCGCCGTCCGGCGCCGAGCAGCGCCCGCAGGTGTACGTCGCACTCTCCTCCGACTTCTGAGCGCGCTGAACCACGCCGCGAGTTGACACCCACTCCGGGAAATCCCTAAGTTTCCGCGACCCTTCGGAGAATTGATGTACTGTCCTCGCTGCGGCACTCAGAACGACGACGCCAGCAAGTTCTGCCGGTCCTGCGGACTCGACCTGTTGGCCACGACGCCGGTCGCCGCTGTTCGCGACCACCAAGGGGAGGTCACCGAGGTCGAGCTGGTGCGGGACCAGTTGAAGGACGAGTACGAGATCCTCGAAGAGCTCGGCCGCGGGGGCATGGCGATCGTGTTCAAGGCACGCGAGCGCCAGCTGGAGCGGGACGTGGCGATCAAGGTGCTGCCGTTCTCACTCGCGTTCGACAAGGAATTCGTCGAGCGGTTCCAGCGCGAAGCCCGCACCTCGGCCAAGCTCGAGCACCCCAGCATCATCCCGATCTACCGCGTCGGCAAGTCCGGCCGGGTGATCTACTTCGTCATGAAGTTTCTGCGCGGCAAGCCGCTGTCGTCCGTGCTCGCCGCGCGCGGCACGCTTCCCCCGGGCGAGATCCGCCAGGTCCTGGTCCAGGTAGCCCGCGCCCTCGCGTACGCGCACAAGAGCGGCATCGTGCACCGCGATATCAAGCCTGACAACATCATGTTCGACGAGCATGGGCTGGCGGTCGTCACCGATTTCGGGATCGCCAAAGCGGCGTCGGGCGGCAAGCTCACGGGCACAGGCATGTCCATCGGCACGCCGCACTACATGAGCCCGGAGCAGGCGCGCGCGCAGGCGCTGGACGGACGGTCCGACATCTACTCGCTCGGGGTCGTCGCGTTCCAATGCCTCACCGGCCGCGTGCCGTTCGACGGTGAGGACTCGTTCTCGATCGGCTACAAGCACATCATGGAGGAAATCCCCACACCGCCGCTCGAGACGTACGATCAGCGCACGGTGTTCGAGATCGTCCGGAAGACGATGGCGAAAGCGCCGGACGACCGGTTCCAAAGCGCGGACGACCTCGTGCAGGCGCTCGAGGCGGGGGGCGGCTTCGCGGCCGTCGGGCTCGCCACCGCGCCCACCGCGGCCATCCCGTCGCTCGCGGGCGTGCGCCTGGCCGCAGCTCCCACCACGCCGCTGCCCCGCGTGGGCGCCAGGCTCGCCGCGGACCACCACAAGCGCTCTGTGGCGACGGGGATCGGGCTCTGGATCGTGATCCTGGCGGTCGGCCTGGGTGCGCCGGGACTGTACGCCTACAAGAAGGGACTGCTCTTCTTCGCGCGCGCGGCCACGCCCGACTCCGCCGCGGGCGCGCCGCGCGACTCGCTCGCGCAGCGCCTGCTGGGTGACACGGGCAGGGCGGTCGCGGCGGAGAGCGCCGCCACCCCGGCGGCGGCCGACACGACGCGTGCCCGCGAGGTGCCTGCCGGGACGCCAGGACGCCTGACGCTACAGGGGCTCCCCGCGGGTGCGCGGGTGACTCTCAACGGCATGCCGTTCCGCGGCGCGCAACAGGACGTCGCGCCGGGCACCTACACCCTGGCGGTACGGGCCAATGGGTTCGCGCCATACGACCGTCAGGTCGTCGTGCTCCCGGGCGCGCCCTCCACCGTCAAACTCGACCTGCAGCTTCTCACGGTCGCGCGGCAGGACGGCCAGAGCGGCCCGTGCGATCAATACGGCCCCGCCTACAATCAGGACAACCTCTGCTTCGACACGCGGCCGGTCCCGCTGTCCCCCACGCGAATCCCGATAGCTCCCGACGCCACGATGGTTCCGCGCCAGGCGATCCTCCTGATTCTCGTGTCCCGCGAGGGGACGACGCTCGAGGCGCGCGTGTTCGGCCCATCCAACCTCGAGACGTTCAACAACGAGGCGCTGGACATGGTCAAGAATCTTCGCTGGAATCCGGCCCAGAAGAACGGCGAGCCGGTGGACGCGTGGGTCCAATGGCCGTTCCAGCCGATGAGGCCGTAGCATCAACATCCACCCGACGGTGTTCATCGCGCCCGGAGCGGTGGTGCTGGGCGACGTGACCCTGGGCGCGCAGGCCAGCGTATGGTACGGCGCGGTGCTGCGCGGCGACGTCGACGCGATCGTGATCGGCGAGAAGACCAACCTCCAGGACGGAACGATCGTGCACGTGGACACGGGGCACCCGGCGCGCATCGGCGCGCGCGTGGGCGTCGGGCATCGCGCCATCCTGCACGGGTGCACGGTCGAGGACGACTGCCTGATCGGGATGGGGAGCGTACTCCTGAATGGTGCCCACATCGGGACCGGCAGTGTCGTGGCAGCGGGTGCAGTCGTGCCGGAAGACACCCGCGTCCCGCCCGGGTCGCTGGTGGTGGGCGTGCCGGCACGGGTCACGCGCCGGGTCGATGACGCGCTGCGCGCGCGCATCCGGGACACCTGGGAGCACTACGTGGCGGAAGCGGCGCGGCATCGCGCCGGCGCGTTCCCGCTCGCACGAACAAGTTTGTGATGTGAATTGCTGAATGTGTCGCGGTGCCGCGGCTGTTGCGAGGTGTTGCACGGACGCCCCGGCCGATCTACCTTGACCATCCGCGCCGTTTGTGGTCCGCGCGTTGTTAAATTTCACTCATAGCAGACGTTTGGGTGAGCAAGCCTCACGTCCGAGGGGGACGAGCCCGCATGACCGCTTCTAGCCGCACCAGCAAGCTCGACCTGACCGCCAACGCCGTGACCGTGCTCGAGCGACGCTACCTGATCAAGGACGACCAGGGGCGGCCGGCCGAGCGACCCGAAGACTTGTTCTGGCGGGTGGCGCGCACCGTCGCCGAGCCGGACGCACGGTACGGCGCCTCGGAGAAGGCCGTGGAGGGTCTGGCGGAGACGTTCTACGAGCTCATGGCCACCCGCGTCTGGATGCCCAACTCACCCACGCTCATGAACGCCGGCCGGCCCCTGGGCCAGCTCTCCGCCTGCTTCGTGCTCCCGATCGACGACGCCCTGTCCAACGACCACAGTGGGATCTACGATACCCTGAGGGCCATGGCGCTGGTGCACCAGTCGGGAGGCGGGACCGGCTTCTCGTTCTCACGCCTGCGCCCCAAGAACGACGTGGTGCGCTCCACGATGGGCGTCGCCTCGGGCCCCGTGTCGTTCATGAAGCTGTACGACGCCTCGACCGACGTGGTGAAACAGGGGGGCACGCGCCGGGGCGCCAACATGGGCATCCTGCGCGTCGATCACCCCGACATCCTGGAGTTCATCACGTGCAAGGACGACCTCACGCAGGTGACCAACTTCAACATCTCGGTCGCGGTGACCGACGCCTTCATGCGAGCGGTGGAGGAGGGGACCCGCTACGATCTGATCCATCCGCGCACCGGCGGCGTCGTGGGCCAGCTCGACGCGCGAGAAGTGTTCCGCAAGATCGTGCACGGCGCCTGGAAGACGGGCGAGCCCGGGGTCTACTTCATCGATCGGGCCAACTACTACAACCCCGTCCCGCACCTCGGCTCCTACGAGGCCACGAACCCATGCGGGGAGCAGCCCCTGCTGCCGTACGACGTGTGCAACCTCGGCTCGGTCAATGTCGGACTCTTCGTGAAGGATGAGGAGGTCGACTGGGACCGGCTGCGAACGGCCGTGCACCTCTGCACGCACTTTCTTGACAACGTCATCGACGCGAACCGATACCCGCTCTCGGAGATCGACGACCTCGCCAAGCGCATCCGCCGCGTCGGCCTCGGCATCATGGGCTGGGCGGACTTGCTGGTGCGCCTCGGGATCCCGTACAACTCGGACGAAGGCGTGGCGCTGGGCCGCAAGGTGATGGAGTTCGTGGATGAGGAGGCCAAGGCGGCCTCGGAGAAGCTGGCGGAGCAGCGCGGCGTGTTCGCGGAGTGGGAGGGGTCGATCTGGGGGCCCGATGCCACGTGCGCCCGCGGCCCCAAGGGGGAGCGGATCCGTCCGATGCGCCGGTTGCGGAACTGCAATCTCACGACGGTCGCCCCTACCGGCACGATCTCGATCATCGCCGGGTGCTCGTCGGGCATCGAGCCGCTCTTCGCGGTCGCGTTCATGCGGAATCAGGCGGGCGTCCTCATGCCCGACGTGAATGAAGCGTTCATCGCGATCGCCAGGGAGGAGAAGTGGTATTCGGACGCCCTGATTCAGCAGATCGCCGAAGCGGGGCACATCCACTTCGACCAGGTACCGGCGAAGTGGCAGCGTGTGTTCGTGACGGCGCACGACGTCACCCCCGAATGGCACATCCAGATGCAGGCGGCGTTCCAGGACTTCACCGACTCGGCGATCTCCAAGACGTGCAACTTCTCGAACGACGCGACCGAGGAGTACGTCGAGAAGATCTACCGGTATGCGTACAAGCTGGAGTGCAAGGGCGTGACGGTGTACCGCGACGGCGCCCGCGAGATGCAGGTGCTCTCCACGGGATCGACGGCCAAGAAAGTGCAGGAGCAGGCGGCCGGGGCGGGCAAGGACGTCCTGGCCGAGGCGCTCGGACGCATCGCGGAGCTCGACGCCGAGCTCGCCCGTACGCGCGACAAGCTGCACGAGGCGGAGGCCGAGAACCTGCAGCGGCGCGCGAAGCGGTCGCGTCCCGACCTGCTCAAAGGCGCCACGCGCCGCGTCGAGACGCCGCTCGGCACCATGTACGTGAACATCACCGAGGACGACAAAGGTCAGCCGTTCGAGGTCTTCATCTCGCTCGGCAAGGCCGGCGGCGCGCTGATGGCCGACGTCGAGGCGATCGGGCGCCTCATCTCGCTCCTCGGCCCGAACAAGGTGCTTTCGGTGCCGGATGCGATCGGCATCGCGATCGAAAAGTGGATGCAGGAGAAGCAGGGGGTCCAGCAGGACCTGCTGGTGGGTGCCGCCGACACGGACGGCCAGGCCGCGGTGGTCCCGGCCAACTTCATCGGCGCCTGCCCCGACTGCGGCTCCCAGCTCGCGTTCGCCGAGGGCTGCGCCAAGTGCCACGTCTGCGGGTTCTCGGAGTGCGGGTGAGGTCGGGGTCGGGTGAGGTTGGTTCCGGTGCGGTAGGGGAGGGGGAGGCCATGCGCGGCCGTGATGCCTTTGGTGCGCGCGAGAGCTAGCCGCGCGGGTCACTCGTCACATGGCGCGCGGCGAAGGCCCTGTGACGGCTGTCACGACTGTCGAGCCCGCGACCGTGTTATTCTTTTTGCGTGAGCGCTCCGTTCCGCCCCATGTCGCCGACGCGGCTGCAGGCCAAGGGCTGGGCCAGGGTCGGCAGACCCGGCGCCCATCTCCTGCGGCGCGGCGCGTGGTATCCTGTCGTTCGGATCTCCTCGAGCCACATCGTCGTCCTGGATGTGAACCGCCGGAACGTTCCGGTTGACCGCCGTTTTCTCGAGATCCGCTACCATCCCCCCGAGCGCTGGAGCATCGTCCGCTGCGAGGCGCGCGAGATCCAGCGGGTCGGTCGCCTGTTCCCCCTCACGTACGCCGTGTGTCCCGCATGCCGCCACCGGCAGGGGTTCGAGTCGGACGTGAAGGAGTTGATCTGCGAGCGCTGCAAGAAGGTCGGCGCGCTGGCGTGGGATGAACTAAGCTAAAGACGGGGACGGGGGAAGAGGGACGGGGGACGGGTCGCGTCGGAGCGCACCCGTCCCCCGTTTCTCATCACCCGTCCCTCTCGAGGACTGCCATCCGATCTCCCACCGACACGATCCCCGACCCCACCCCGCGGCAGTAATATCCCCGCGTCCCGCCCTCCAGGAACTGCAAGGTCTCCTTCAGCACGTGCGACTCCACGACGCCCCCTAGCGCCCACCCGCTGAACGGGCGGCAGGGCTCCGCGAACTGAAGCACCTCGAGACGCACGAGCTCGCCCCCGTCGCTCCCCACCAGCACGACGCCGCGCTCGATGTCTTCCAGGGTGATCCGGCGGTCGGCTTCGACGATGACGTTCTCGCCGGCACATCCGATGGTGATGTGGGCGCCGAAGCGCTCCTTCATCAAGGCGTAGTGGGACGTGAACCCGATCGACACGCCGTGCGCCCCGTCCGCATTCTTGGTGTGGGGGTGCGCCCGGTGGTGTACGTCCACGAGCCAGGTTCCGTCGGGCCCGAGCCCGAGCGCCCCGTCCGGGCCGAGTGACAGGCGGTCGACCGCGAGGAGTGGCGCGGGGTCGTACACCCGGTTGGGTTTCTCACCGGTCTTCAGTGTCGAGCGTTGGATTTGGAGACGGGCAATGCGGCCGAGGTCGCGCATAACGGAATCTAGCAAAACGTAGTATCATGTGGGTCGGTCGACCCATGCGCGTCACGCTCGGCTGGGCCCGGTGTGCGGACAACGTGGCGGACATTCTCCGCCGCGGCGCTTGGTATCCCATCGTCGAGGAGTCGGCGGACGGCCACGTCGTCGTCGAAGTACGCCAGCAGCGCGTACGGCTGTCCCGGACCGACGTGACGATCCGGAAAGAGGTCCCCGATCACTGGAGTGTCGTGGTCCGCACGGGGGTGCTGCGGCCCACCATGGGAGGGCGGGGCAGTGACGTGGTCACCACCTACGCCGTCTGTCCCCTGTGTCATTACCGGCAGGACGTCGCCGGCAAACCGGCGAGCGTGAAGTGCGTTCGTTGCGGAGCCAATTCGCCGGTCGATTGGACGGAAACATGCTAAAACGTCGTCCGTCCCCCGCCGCGAGCCGCCCTTGCCCCCCGGATAGTAATTAGTATGTTAATCATCAACATATTAACTTTATCCCACAGCGGATTACGCGCGACGGACAACGGATGACGACGACCAGATGAGCGACCGTTCGTCGCTTGCCCTCCAGCTCACCGGTGCCATCGTCGCCGCCAAGGCGGCGGCGGAGCGGGCCGGTGACCGCGCGTTCCGCACCTACGGCCTGTCGCACCGTGCCCAGGCGGCCCTCGTGGCCGTGGACGCGGGTGGCCCGGACGGCGCGCGGCCCAAGGATGTCGCGGAGCAGCTCCGCGTATCCCGGGCGGCTGCGACGACGTTCATCCAGCGACTGGAGACCAAGGGGCTGGTCGAAACCACCCCCGACCCGGAAGACGACCGCGGTGTACGGGTGGCCCTCACCCGGCGCGGGATCGAAGTCCTGCTCCGCGCCGGCCAGCTGGAGCGCCGGCTCGCGGCCCGGGCCATCGAGGGTCTACCGGCTTCGAGCATCGCTCGCGCCGTCCACCTGCTCGGGGCATTCACGCAGCGGCTCGAGGAGAAGCAGATTGGCGTCGTGCGTTAGGGGGCAGGGCGCCTTACATATGTGCGTATCTTTATGCAGTCGGGTTCCCCGACCCACGCGGCTCGACCGATGTGAGAGATCACTTGAGGTCCACCGGCTACTTGGCTGCTTAGTAGCCACTTAACCCGTCCCGCGCGAGCGTCTCCGCAACGGATCGCGCGACGCTCGCGAACGGCTCTCGCCGTGCGGTTTTCCACAACTAGCGGGTCCACCTGGAATGTTGAAAACTCACGCGGGGCCACTCACGGAGGACCGAGTCTGATCCGTCGCACCAAGATCGTGGCTACGCTTGGCCCTGCCACGGGGACGCCGGACGGGATCGCCGGCTTGATCGGGGCCGGGGCGAACGTCATCCGGGTGAACGCGTCGCATGGCACGCCCGAGATGCGCGCCAGCTGGATCGCCGAGGTGCGCCGGGCGGCTGCCGCAGCCGACGTCGCCGTGGCGGTCCTTGTGGACCTGCAGGGGCCGCGTATCCGCGTCGGCAACCTGTCGACGCCGCGCGTGCTGCGCGCCGGCGAAACGGTGGTGTTCGCGCCAGAGGAGCTGGCGGGCGACGATGAGTTGCCGACGACCTACGCCGACCTCGCTGCCGACGTGCGTCCCGGGGCCCGCATCCTGCTCGACGACGGGCTGCTGTCGCTCGAGGTCACGAAGATCGCGGCGCCCCGGGTCGAGGGCCGGGTGGTGGACGGCGGCACGCTCACCGCGCACAAGGGGATGAACCTCCCGGGTCTGCACGTGTCCGCTCCGGCGCTCACGGACAAGGATCGCGAGGACGCCGCGCATGCCGTCGCCGCCGGCGCCGACTTCCTCGCCCTCTCGTTTGTCCGGCGGGCCGAGGACATGGGGGAGTTGCGGGCGCTCGTGCCACCCGAGGTGAAGCTCATCTCGAAGATCGAGAAGGCCACCGCGCTCGAGGATCTGGCGCGTATCCTCGAGGCGTCGGATGCGGTGATGGTGGCTCGCGGCGATCTGGGGGTCGAGCTCCCGTTCGAAGAGGTGCCGGTGGTGCAGAAGCGCCTGATCCGCGAGGCGAGCCGGTTCGGCAAGCCGGTGATCACGGCCACCCAGATGCTCGAGTCCATGGTGCACAACCCGCGGCCCACGCGCGCCGAGGCGTCGGATGTGGCGAATGCCATCCTCGACGGCACGGATGCCGTCATGCTCTCGGCCGAGACGGCGGTGGGGAAGTATCCGTTCGAATCTGTCCGGGCCATGGATCGCATCATCCGGGAGATGGAGCGTCAGGGGCCTCAGGCGGGGCCAGGGCTTGGCAGCCGGGACGAGCGTCGCGTCGCGCCCACCGAGACAGTCTCGGCGGAGGACGCGATCGCAATCGGCACAAGCGCGGTGGCGCGCATGCTCCGCACGCCGCTCATCGTGACGCTCACGAGCGGGGGCTTCACCTCCCGGAAAGTCGCCGCCCTGCGCACGCCGGTGCCGATTCTCGCCGTCACCACGCAGCCCGCGACTTACCGGCAGCTCGCCCTGGTCTGGGGGGTGACCCCCGTCTTGGTGGATCGCGTGCCGGGCTACGACGCCATGCTGGCGGTCGTGCGCGACCTGATTCTCAAGCGTGGGTACGCGCGCGCGGGCGATCGCATCGTCATGACGGCGGGCCTGCCGTGGGAGGTGTCGGGCACGACCAATCTGCTCAAGGTCGAGGTCGTGTGAAGTGAAGCTCGTGTTCCTCGGCTCAGGCACGTCATATGGGGTCCCGCAGATCGGCTGTGCCTGCCGCACGTGCTCGTCGCCGGATCCCCGCGACCGGCGCACGCGCTCCGCCGCGCTCATCAAGTCGGGCGACCGGCGCATCCTGATCGACACCCCGCCCGAGCTGCGGCTGCAGCTCGTCACGGCCGGGGTCGGATGCGTGGATGCCGTGCTGTTCACGCATGCCCATGCCGACCACGTCCACGGCATCGACGACCTGCGCGCCGTCTCGGCCCGCCGGGGGGCACCGCTCGACGTGTACGGCGCCGCTGGCACGCTGGCTGAGCTCGAGCGGCGCTTCCCCTACATTTTCGACCACGCGCCCGCCGCCCCGGGGACGAGCAAGCCGGAGCTTGCCGCGCACGTCCTGGTGCCGGATGCCGCCGTGGAGATTGCGGGGATGCCGGTGCGCGCGCTCGCACTCCCGCACGGCGACCGGACGGTGTTTGGCTACCGCGTGGGGCCGATCGCATATCTCACCGATGCGAAGACGATTCCCCCCGCCGCGCTCGCCCGCCTGGACGGGTTGGAGGTATTGGTGCTCAACGCGCTCCTCCCGCGTCCGCATCCCCTGCACCTGTCGATTCCCGAGGCCGTCGCGGCGGCGCAGCAGATCGGCGCGCGGCGGACCTTCCTCACGCACCTCACGCACGACTCGACTCACGCCGATCTCGCGGCGCGCCTCCCGGCCGGCATCGCGCCGGCCTACGATGGGCTGGTGATCGACGTGGGCGCGGTCTAGATTCGACGCGAGGAGGTCGGTGCGTGATGGCGACACCCGACGCGACGCTACAACGATTTCAGAGCCCTGCCGTACGCCAGAGCCCCGCGCTGGACGAGCTGGTGCGCCAGGCCGTGTTCGGCGCGCCGGACGAGCGCGACCAGGCCCGGTGGCTGATCTGGGAGATCGGGCAGCAGGCGGGAGTGCGGCCCGCGTCGATCCACGAGCTGTACCTCGCGCGCGGGCGCGGCGCGGTGCGGCCGTTCACTACCCCGGCGATCAACATCCGCGTGCTCGCCTACGACTCCGGGCGCGCCGTATTCCGCGCCGCCAAACGGCTCGACGTGGGCGCGGTGATCTGCGAGATCGCCCGCTCGGAGATCGGATACACCGACCAGCGGCCCGCCGAGTATGTTGCCGTGATGACGGCTGCGGCGCTGCGCGAGGGCTTCACCGGGCCGCTGTTCATCCAGGGCGACCACGTTCAAGTGAATGCCAAGAAGTACGCCGCCGACGCCGATGCCGAGCTGCAGGCCGTGCGGCTGCTCGTGGAAGAGGAGTTGCAGGCCGGCTTCTACAACATCGATATCGACACCTCCACGCTGGTGGACCTCTCCCAGAAGACGCTCGACGCGCAGCAGCGCGTCAATTACGAGCGTGCCGCCGAGCTCACAAAATTCATCCGGGATCGCGAGCCCGACGGCGTGACGGTGTCCGTGGGCGCGGAGATCGGCGAGGTGGGCGGCAAGAACTCCGACGTACACGAGCTCAAGGCGTTCATGGACGGGTACGTGCGTGCGCTGGCGCGCCAGCCGGGGGCGGGGGGCCCATACGCGGGGATCAGCAAGATCTCCGTCCAGACCGGCACGAGCCACGGTGGCGTGGTGCTCCCCGACGGCTCGATCGCCAAGGTGCAGCTCGATCTGGACGCGTTGCAGGCGTTGTCTGCCGACGCGCGCAGCAAGTACGGGCTGGGCGGCGCCGTCCAACACGGCGCGTCCACACTGCCCCCCGATGCGTTCGGCAACTTCCCCGCGTGCGAGGCGATCGAGATCCACCTCGCCACCAACTTCCAAACGATCGTGTTCGATCACCCGAAGCTGCCGGCCGAGCTGCGCCGCGAGCTCAAGGAGTGGGTCAAGGCCGAATGCAAGGACGAATGGAAGAAGGGGGACACGGAGGAGCAGTTCTACTACAAGAGCCGGAAGAAAGCGATCGGTCCGTTCAAGCGGCGGCTGTGGGACCTGCCCGACGAGGCCCGCAGCGCGATCGGGGTCGACCTCGAGAAGACCTTCGCCTTCCTGTTCGAGCAGCTGCGCGTGACCGGCACGCGCGCCATCACGGACCGCTTCGTCCGGCCGCCGCTCCAGTCGCACGCGCAGCCCCGGCCCGTGGCGGTGGCGGCTCCCGACGACCTGGAGGCGGGTGAGTGAGCGAGCGCGGCTCGGGGTTCGGCACGTTCCTGCTGGGCGTGGGCGTGGGCGCGGTGTTGGGCTTCCTCTTCGCGCCCGAGCCGGGCATGGCGTCGCGCACCAAACTGTCGCGCAAACTCCGCGACCTGCGCGATCTCGCGACCGAAAAAGCCGGTGAGTTGGGCGAGCTGCTGGACGCCGCCGACGAGGAAGGCGATGAGCCTCCGGCCCGTGTGGCCATCGAGCGGCGTCTGACGGAGGCCAAGCGCCGTCGTCGGGGCGGGCGCGTCGAGGAGGAGGACGAGCCCGTCGCGTGAAGGCCGACGCCGGCTGGCATCGGTCCGTCACCGGGATCGCGCGCCGCACGTTCGAGGCGGCCTTCGAAGACAATATTCCTTTCCTGGCGAGCGCGCTGTCGTTCGACTTGCTGCTCACCATGATCCCGTTCGTCGCACTCCTCCTCGCAGCGCTCGGGTACCTCGTCCAACATCAGGTCACGACGCAGCAGGTCGATTTGCACGAGCTGCTGGCCCGCTTGGTGCCGTCCACCGTGGGTGGGGCGACTGATGCGGCATTTCAGCAGGTGGAGCGCGTCCTCGCCAGCATCGTGCGGCAGCGCGTCCGCCTGACTGCGGTGGGGCTGCCGTTGTTTCTGTGGTTCTCCACCCGGCTGTTCGGCGGCTTGCGCGCCGCGCTCAACGAGGTATTCGACACCGACGAGCGGCGCCCCTGGCCTACGGCCAAGCTGCTGGACCTCTGCATGGTGCTCGGCACGGGCACGCTGCTGGTGTTAAGCACCCTCCTGGCCACATGGGAAGCGCGCGGGGCCGCCAGCATGAGCCGCGGTTTCGCGGTCGACTGGCTGTGGCGGTTCAGTCTCGAGCTGACATCCTTCGCCCTCGGCGTGGTGCTGTTCTTCATCATCTTCAAGTTCCTGCCCAGCCGGCGCATCGTGTGGCGTACCGCCCTCGTCGCCGCCGTGTTCTGCGCGCTCGGTTTCGAGGTGGCGCGGCGGCTGTACGCGCTGTACGTCACCCGCTTCGCCACCCTCGACCGCGTCGCGTCGGACGCCAACATCGTGGCGCTGTTCCTGTTCCTCCTGTGGATCTACTACACGGCCTACCTGTTCCTGCTCGGCGGCGAGGTCGCCGAGACATACGACCTCGTGCACATGCGGCGCTCGCAGCGGGTGCAGCTCGGCTGACCTCCACCGTCCTCTCCCCCCCCCCGGGCGTTATCTTCGGGCGATGACGAACACCGCTCCGCTCCACCAGCCGATACCTGTCGACCGCTCGATCCTATGGGGCCCCGTCGACAGCACCGAGGAGAGCGGGGGAGGAAGCGCTGCCAAGCGACCGGGGCACATACCGTTTCCGGTCTTCCTGTCGCAGGCCGCCATCACGGCGATCAACGAGCACCTCGCGACGCCGACGCGCCCCGGGCAAGGCATCCTCGGTTTCCTGCTCGGCGACGTGTGCGAGTGCCCCAACACCAACGTTTCCTACCTGGTGATCGACGCCGCCCTCCGACTCACCCAGGCGATCTACGGCGACCGCACGCGCGACGTCGTGACCCGGTTGTGGGATCGCATCCAGGAACAGCTCGAAGCGCAGAAGGCGCATCTCATCGGTTGGTATCACACGCACCCGCCGCTCCCGCTCAGCCTGACGGACCACGACGTCGAGACGCACGAGCACTACTTCGGTGAAGCGTGGCAGGTGGCCCTGCTGCTCGCCACGGCTCCGGCTGAGCCCGCCGGAGCGCTGTTTCGCTCCGGGGCCGACGCTCAGTGGGTCGCCACCCCGCTGCCGTTCTACGAGCTCCTCGCTCCCGAGTCGATCCGTCCCGACGGAAAGAAGCGCTCGTTCATCACGTGGAAGAACCATCGCGCGTACAACCCGACGACGCCGGCCGCGGCGCCCACGTTACGCACCCCGGCTGCCAAGCGACCTTCGGAGCCAAAATTCACTCCCGCTCCTGCTGGTGCGCCGTCCCCGCCCCCGCCCCCCCCCC